>JAEEGJ010009842.1_pt1 | contig 25281 bp, 19 predicted proteins | sample 8958761 | NCBI WGS metagenome assembly JAEEGJ01 (sample SAMN16246546, study PRJNA631951) | gut metagenome | biome: gut microbiome; feature: rumen; material: RS-attached | host: Bos | place: Iran: Karaj | collected 2018-10 | reverse complement strand
GCAGCTTTGGGGAATCGGCACGCAAGCCCATGCGGTCGCTCATGTGGATGAGCAACGTGCGACCCGGCTTGACGCGTTCCACGATAGCGAGTGTCTCGTCCAGGCACATGTGTGACATGTGTTCGCCCACGCGCAACGAGTTGATGACCAGCAATGGAATGCCCTTGAGGCTGTCCACCACCTTGTCGTCAATGGTCTTGGCGTCGGTAATATAGGCCAGCGGGCCAATGCGGAAGCCCAAAATAGGCAACTTGTAATGCATCAAGGGGATGGGTTCGACACGCACACCATCGACCAGGAACGGCGTGTCGTCATCAATGATGTGAACATTAAACTGAGGCACTCCCGGATATGGATTCTCGGCAAAACAACACGGACTGCGTTTGTGCAGATTCATCACTACATCGGCACGGGCACACAACGGCATGGGGCGCTCAAAGCCATAGGCCCTCAGATCGTCTAATCCCGCAACGTGGTCAAAATGGATGTGGGTCAACAGCACCGCATCCAGGTTGTCGTCACTGGCACGCAGCATCTGGGTGCGGAAGTCCGGACCGCAGTCGATGAGAATTCTTGCACCCTGATAACGCACGATGGCCGACGTGCGCAAACGCTTGTCGCGCGGATCGTTGCTCATGCACACGGGACAAAGGCAACGCAACATGGGCACACCTGTCGAGGTACCCGTTCCCAGAAATTCTATTTCAAGCGTGGTAGGTTCCATCATTTCCTGAATTGACTCAGAAGCCCATCAATAAAGTACAAATAGGCTCCGCCGTCGTAATACCAATATTCCCTCATTCCAGCCTGGTCAGGACGCTCGTTGATGCTCTTGGGGTCACCAAGGGCCAATCGGCATTCATCTTTGGTCATGCCCACGACGACTTTGCCATGAGTGATCAGGTTCCAATTGGTGTCGTTGATGGCAGGATAAGACTGCCGCGGATCTGCCGCCGAAAAGAGGGCGTCAAAATCCCGTCCATGCATGGTTGAAGCATTGTTGTTCATCCACACCATCGCTTTCTCGCCAGTATCGGCTGCCGTGAACAGCACCCGCAGGGGTAACACGGCATTTCCGGGCAAGACGCTGTCAATATGCACCTTGATGAAGTGACGGCCATCCTTCATCTGCTCGGTTTGGCGGTCATACCAGATGGGCGTTCGGATATAAAAATCCATACCCATCAGTTGACGTGACACATGATCCACCATGTCCAAGTCGATGATCATGGGCAAGGTGAAACCCGGACGGCGGGCTTCCACGAACTTCCCTGCTCGGTAGTGATACATTTCACCTGTTTGGCTATCCTCAAAATCAATATAGAGCCAACGGCTATCGAACGGGCCGCTCGCCGTCCAGCCTTGGTAAATGTGCGTGCGACCAGCCAGATGTAGTGTGTCATTATCGTAAGCAGAAGTATTATCCAGAAGTTCTTTCACCCGGTCATCGGCTACCCAGAAGCGCTTCCCGTGTTCCCATGCCGCCAGCGAGTCAGTGTAGGCATCCAGGGTCACTACGGCCTCATGGCCGGCACCCTTGTCCAACACCCGCTGCACGTCCTTGTCGGTCACGTGCTCGGTCACTTCGATGCCCGTGCCACAGGACGCCAACAGCAGGCAAAACATGGCGCCAACTGCTAAGCTTGGCAAGATGTCACGCACAATGCGCTGCATGCGTAAACAATGAGTGCTTACTCGTTACTATTGACTTTGAGAGCAGAGTCCATCGAGGCGGCCAGAGCACGGACGCTGACATCACCATTCAAGACGTCTTTTGTGACCTCTTCGACAGCCTTCTCATTGCTGACGCCGTTCTTAACCTTGATGGCTGTCAGATAGGGAGCATGGCGTTGACGCGAGTCGACAACTGCTTTACGGAAATCGGCAATCGCTGCCGTGTCGTTGGTTGCAATAATTTCGGCCTCGGCGTCGCGGATTGCCTTCTCGGCTGCCAGTGCGGCAGCGGTATCCTGCTTCTCGACAGCCTGGTCGAGCTGCTGGGACAGTTCTCTACCCTTGATGGTATACTGGCTGTCACTTGCACTACCTTGACAACCCATAAGTGACAGAGCAACAACTGCTGCCACCGACAAAATCATTTTTTTCATTCTTATAATATGTTTTAATAAATCAATCATGTTCAACATTATCCCTTTTGATTCATCGCCTGAAGCAAGGCATTGGCCAACTGGTCGGGACAAGAAGTGTTCTTGTAACCGCAACGAATGCCCTGCAGCTTGGAAACGGCCTCGGTAGCCGCCATGCCGCGCACTAGCACCGAAATGCCCTGAAGGTTGCCATGACACCCGCCTGTGAACTGCACGTCACGGATGACATTCTGATCATCAAGTTCAAAATCAATCTGGGACGAACACGTTCCCTGGGGATAATAGGTAAATTTCATTGTTTTCTCGAAAATATCATTTGTGGATGAACTCGGTAAGCCGGCTCGAATCCAAAACCCTCAATTCATTACTGGTATAGTCCACGATGTCTTCATCGGCCAGCTTATCGAGCGACGCGATGAGCGTGGTGCGTTGCGTGCCCAGGAGCACACACAGGTCCTTTTGCTTGAAGCGCACCGCCACATCGGTAGCACCAGCGACCGTCAAGGCATCTACAATCATGGCCAGGCGCTCCACGACAGAGCCGTCCTTGATTGCTAATATTGAAGCCGTGTTGCGCTGGCTACCCGACGAGAGGTAGTTGAGGATGTTGAACAAGAACACCTTGTCAAATGCCAACATCTTGATGTAATCACTCTTGCGCAACTGCAGGATGCCACAGGGGCCATCGGCAAAGGCCGAATAGGGATAGGTCGTTTCCCTGCCAAAAAGATATTCAGCAGCCAACACATGAGGCGTCTCTAACGTCTGCAACAGGGATACGCGCAAGTAGTCGCACGGGGTCTCAAGCCTGACACGGCCCGAAACGATGAACCGAATGTGCGAACATTGATCACCTGCGGCAAAAATCTGTTCCCCATTCCTGAATTTCAGGAAATGGAAAGGCAGTTTTTCGACAAGTGCCGTGATGACGTCAGTGCTCACGCCCTGAAAGAGCGGCAACTGCATCAACTGTTGGTACATGCTGTTCATAGCCAGGAATACACCTTATTATTAAGATATCACTTGCCCAACAGGTCAATGACTTGCTCGACGGTCAACGACTGCTGCTCGCCCGTGACCATGTTCTTGAGCGCGATGGTGCCATTTTGCACCTCGTCGGCACCAACGATGGCCACATAGGGAATCTGGCGGTCGTTGGCATAGTTCATCTGCTTCTTCATCTTGGCATTGTCAGGATACAGCTCAGCACTTATGCCGGCACGGCGCAAGGCCATGATGTGGCGCAGCGACATGGCTGCCTCCTGGTCGCCGAAGTTGACAAACATCACGCGGGCTGTTGCCATGGTGTCGGCAGGATACAGGTCGAGAGAGTTCAGCACATCATAGATGCGGTCGGCACCAAAGCTGATGCCTACACCCGACAGGCCCGGCATGCCGAACACACCCGTCAGGTTGTCGTAGCGACCTCCACCCGTGATGCTGCCGATGGCCACATCAAGGGCTTTGACCTCGAGGATGGTGCCGGTGTAATAGTTCAGGCCTCGGGCCAGCGACACATCAAGTTCGACACGGGCACGGGTGCCCAGTGCATCCACCTGGTCGAGCACATAGCGCATCTCCTCGATACCCTTCATGCCCACCTCACTGCTTGCCAGCATTCCGGCAAGGGCAGTCAGGCGCTGTTCGTTGGTGCCGTCCAGTGACAGCAGCGGTTGTAACGTGGCAATGGCCTCATCGCTCAAGCCTTTCTCCTTGAGCTCGGCATTCACGTTCTCGATACCGATTTTGTCGAGTTTGTCGATGGCGACAGTAATGTCGATGATTTTATCGGCTGCACCGATAATCTCGGCGATACCGCTCAAAATCTTGCGGTTGTTCAGCTTGATGGCGACATTGACGTTGAAGCGCTTGAACACTTCGTCGATCATCGTCACCAGTTCCACCTCGTTCCACAGCGAGTCACTGCCCACGATGTCGGCATCGCACTGGTAGAACTCACGGTAACGCCCCTTCTGCGGCCTGTCGGCACGCCAAACCGGCTGCACCTGGTAGCGCTTGAAAGGCATCTGCACATCGTTGCGGTGCTGGACGACATAGCGGGCAAAGGGCACCGTGAGGTCATAACGGAGGCCTTTTTCGCTGATCTTGGTCGTCAGGTGCAGTGAGTCATGTGCCGACAACAGGTCGTCGGGCGCATCCTTGAGGTAGTCACCACTGTTGAGAATCTTGAACAGCAGTTTGTCGCCTTCCTCACCATACTTGCCCATCAGGGTTGACAGGTTCTCGATGGCGGGAGTTTCAATCTGCTGGAAACCATAAAGCAGAAAAACGTCTTTAATGGTGTTGAAGATATAGTTGCGGCGCGCCATCTCGATGGGCGAGAAGTCGCGCGTCCCCTTGGGGATAGATGGTTTTTGTGCCATTAGATTATTAGTTATTAGTTTCTAGTTTCTAGTCCCTAGTTTCTAGTCCCTAGTTTCTAGTCCTTAGTTTCTAGTCCTTAGTTTCTAGTCCTTAGTTTCTAGTCCCTAGTCTTTAGTTTCTAGTTGTCTGTTTTCGTTGATTAGCGACGGCGGCCTAAGAAGATTGCAGCGTAATATAATAATGTAGCAAGCGAACCGATTGCAGCCACGACATAGGTATAGGCAGCAGCATGCAAGGCATCCTTGGCATAACCTAACTGTTCACCGCTAACGATACCCGATCCTTCGAGCCACTTGATGGCGCGACGGCTGGCATCCACCTCGACGGGCAGAGTCACAAAGCTGAACAGCACCGTCATGGCGAACAAGAGAAGAGCGATATAAAGAGGTATCACACTCAGCTCATACAGAGCAATGCCCGCAAGCAACAGCCACTGCACCGTCTTGGAAGCGAAGGAAACGATGGGTACCATCTTGGTGCGCAGTTGCAGCATGCTATAACCCACCTTGTGCTGAACGGCATGTCCGCACTCATGGGCGGCCACTGCGGCAGCTGCAATGCTGTTGGTGCCATAGACCGGCTCACTCAGGTTCACAGTCCTGTTGGCGGGATTGAAGTGGTCGGTGAGCTGGCCGCTCACACTGGTCACCTGCACATCGCCACAACCATTCTGCTGCAACATCGCATTGGCGACGTCACGACCAGCCATGGGCACGCCCAGAGGCACTTTACTATACTTGTCAAATTTTGATTTGAGGGAGTTCTGAACAATCAAGCTCAGGATAAAAATACCTCCCATTAAGATATACACAAACATACTGTAAGTATTTAGTTGTTAGTTTTTTTCGTTGTCAGACGATTATTTTAATTTTTTTGTGTCCAGCGACAAGTTTGGCACGAAAATTGTAGCAAAAGGCGCTGGACCAGATTACGCACCGCAAAGGTAAAGTTTTTTGGTCGCAAAACCGCCCAAAAGGACAATAAAAGTGCTAAAAAATGAAAATTGAGAGCAAAAAAGTTTGGTAATTCAAAAATAGCCGTTACATTTGCGGCGTTGATTCGTTTTATTATTAATTCATTTATTTTAAAAGTTGTTTTATTATGAAGAAGTTTTTATTGATGTTTGCAGCTGTTGCTGCTATCGCACTTGTTGGTTGCAAGACCGAAACCAAGCCCGCTGAGGAGGCTGTTGAAGAGGCTCCCGTAGCTGAGTACACTGTTGACGGCGTTGCCGCTGACCTGTTGAACTGCGCTGATGAGGCACAGGCACTTGGCCTGCTCGATGGTATCAAGGCTAAGGCTGAGGAGTTGCTGAAGGGTGGTGACCAGGCTGGTTACTTCAACATCATCAACATCCTGAAGACCGTTTGGGACAACAACAAGGATGCCATCCTGGCTAAGATCCCGAGCCTGGCTGAGAAGATCACCGGTTACATCGATGTTCCCGAGGAGATGAAGGCTGGTTTTGCTGAGTTCGTAGCAAAGCAGGCTGCTGAGAAGGTTGGTGAAGCTGTTGACGCTGCTACCGATGCTGCCGCTGAGAAGGTAGAAGGAGCTGTTGACGCTGCTAAGGACGCTGCCGGCAATGCCGTTGATGCTGCCAAGGAGAAGGCTGCTGAGGGTGTTGACGCTGCTGCCGAGAAGGTTAAAAATGCCATCAACTAATCATTGTACCTGATTATTCATTAATCCTAATAGATCAGGGCTGGCTCTCAACGGGCCAGCCCTGATTGTTTATTGATGCAAGCCGGAGGCTTGCAATACTCCGACAGGCTTGCAATACCATGACAGGCTAGCGGGATGCGGCAGACTTTTGATAGGCCAGACGCTCGTCGCCGCTGAGCAGGTAGATAATGCCGCAGTAGGTGAAGCCGTAACGGTCGATGACGTGACGCATGATGACGTTGTCACGGTGGGTGTCGATGCGCAAACAGCCCGCAACACCCATGCAGTAATCCATCACGTCGTTGAAGATGCCGTGACTTGCTGCCGTGCTAGCCAAGCGGTGCACCACATAGTAGGGCTTGTCATCCAGCCATTGGCCCTCGTAAATCTCCTTATAGGTGGGCTCGGGACCAGGAATGAAGGCGAATGAGGCCACAATCTCCCCACCCTGCTCCACACACAAGTAGCAATGCCCGTTGTTGATGTCCTCAACAATGGTCTCACGGCTTGGATAGCCGTCAATCCACTGGTTGACGTTGCCGCACGAGCGCATGATACCCCGCGCCTCCTCGATGAGGCGCATGATGACGGGCACATCGTCCATCCTTGCTTTTCTAAATGTCCTATTCATCGTTATCTCATGAAATTAATTATCAGGGCTCTTGAGTTGTGATGCCGTCGCGTCGCATCATGGCGTCGATGCGGGGCTCTGCGCCACGGAAACGCTTGTACAACGTCATCGGGGGCTCGGTACCACCGCGGGAAAGAACGTTATCGACCCACTGGCGAGCAGTCTCACGATTGAAGATGCCATCCTGCTTGAAGCGGTCAAAGGCGTCACACTCGATCACCTCGGCCCACTTGTAGCCGTAATAACCGGCCGCATAGCCACCCGAGAAGATGTGGGTGAACTGCGGTGACATGATGCAGCCCTCGACAGGTTCAAAGGCCTTCACATCGCGAGTCGCGTTATACTCGAACTGGAAGTCATCGCCCTCGTAGGGCTCGGTGATGGTGTGCCATGCCATATCGAGGAAGCCGAAGCCCAACTGACGCACACAGGCATAGGCCGCGCCATATTGCGACGAAGCCAACAGGCGGTCGATCAACTCCTGCGGAACCGGTTCGCCCGTCTGGTAATGACGGGCAAAACTGTCCAGGAATACACGCTCATAGACGTAATTCTCGTTGAACTGTGAGGGGACCTCGACAAAGTCACGATAAACATTGGTGCCCGAGAGGGACTGGTACTTGCAGCGGGACAACAGCTGATGCAAAGCGTGGCCGAACTCGTGCATAAAGGTCTCGACCTCGCGTACGGTGAGCAGCGAGGGTTTCGTGTCGGTGGGACGGGTGAAATTCATCGTCAAGGTGACCAGCGGACGCACGTCATTACCGTTCTCGTCGATGTACTGCTCGCGGAAACTTGTCATCCAGGCTCCACTCTGCTTAGTGGCACGTGGGAAGAAATCGACGTAAAGCATACCCACAGCCTTGCCGTCCTCGTCGGTCACGTCAAATACCTCGACCTCGGGATGGAAGACCTGGGCATCGTGATTGGGGATGAAACGCAGGCCATACATCCGCTTGGCAAAGCCAAACACGCCTTGGGTTACACGGGTAAGCTCAAAATAAGGCCTGAGCAACTCGTCGTTGATGTCAAACATCGAGTCTTTCTCCTTGTTGCTGTAATAGCTATAGTCCCATGGCATGATTTCGACTGGTTTGCCTTCCTGCTGGCTGGCAAACTCGGTGAGGCGCTGCATTTCCCTGCGTTCAACGGGCAGATATGCGTCACGCAACTGGTCGAGCATGTTATAGACCGCCTGGGGCCTCTCGGCCATCGCGTGCTGCAATTTATACTCAGCGTAACATTTGCAACCCATCAGACGGGCAATTTCCAGACGGGTGTTGGCGATGTCTCGTAGGATATCCAGGTTGCAGTATTCGCCGCTGGTGCACTGGCGGTTGTACATCTTGTACAACTTCTCGCGCAGGTCACGGCGTTCGCTATACTTCATGAACGGGATGTAGCTGGGCGCATCCAGCGTTACCAGCCAGGCATCGTCACGACCCTTGTCTTTTGCAGCCTGCTTGGCAGCATCCAGGGCGCTCTCGGGCAAGCCGGCAATATCGTCCTCGGTGAGCCAGAGTTCATAACGGGGAGTCTCTTTGAGGGCGTTTTGGTCAAATTTCAAGGTCAGTTCGGTCAAACGCTTGGACAACTCGCGATAGCGGTCACGGTCAGCACCTTGCAGGTTGGCACCGCTGCGCACGAAGCCGTCGTAGGTTTCGCGCATCAGCATCTGGTCCTCGACATCGTGCTTGGATGCATCAAAGTTGTCATGAACGTGTTTGACCCGTTGCCACAGCTGCTCGTTGAGGGTGATACTGTTGAAATGTTCACTCAATACGGGCGCCATGCGGTTGCTCACTTCCATCAACGCGTCATCGGCATGAGCCGAGAGCATGGGATAAAACACGCCCAGGACACGGTTCAACGTTGCCCCGGCACGATCTAGTGCCACGATGGTGTTCTCGAAAGTCGCCTCAGCCCCGTTGGCCGTGATGGCTTGTACTTCGGCATCATGTTCCTGGATGCCCCGGCGGATGGCCGGTTCATAATCGGCCGTAGTGATGCGGTCGAAGGGGATTGCCCCACCCGTTGTCTTGAACGGCTTGAAAAATATATTGTCCTCAATCATTGTCACTAATCTCTAATTACTAATCTCTATTCCAAATCAACTACAGTGATGCCCGCACCGCCAAACTGGACGTGCTCGTCACGGTAGGACTTCACGCCGCTAACGGTGTGCAGGTATTCACGGATGGCCACCTTTAGGGCGCCGGTTCCCGTTCCATGCAGGATGCGCACGCGCTGGGCACTGAACTGGATGGCATCATCGATAAAATAGGTAATGGCCTGCAAAGCCTCGTCGGCACGCATGCCTCGCACATCAATATCGGGTTTGAAGTTCAACTGGCGCGTGCGTATCTCGTCGGTTGTGGAACGTCCCAGCGACTCGGCTTTAGGCGTTTTCTCCTTGCGCATGGTGCGTTCCACCTGGTTGGCCTCGATGCGCGTTTTGATATTCCCAAAGGCCACCAATGCATATTTCTCGTCGATGCTGATGAGTGTACCCACGGTCGAAGTGCCCTTGATGACCACATTATCGCCCGCTTGCAGGGGACGGTTCTTGTCTGTCTGTTGGGGCTTAGCTTTCTTCTTGGGCGGCTTGCGGTGGGCTTTGTCTTTGGGCGTGAGTTCGGTGAGGCGGGCAGGAGCCTCGGGCTCCTCGGCATTGAGGCGCTGCTTGAACTCGTCGAGCTGGCGGCGCAGTTCTTTGGTGCGTTCCTTCTCGGCCTGTTCGCGGCGGATCTCCTTGATGGTCCGCTCGATTTGGGCATTGCTGCCCTGCAGGATTTCCTGGGCCTCGGCACGTGCATCGTGGATGATCTGACGATGCTCGGCGCGGATGTTGTCGAGGCGTTCGTCATAGTCGGCAATCATCTGGTCGAGGCGTTTCTCCTTGGCACGCACGTCCTGGCGTTTGTTTTCCCAGTAGCGGCGGTCACGAACGATGTCAAGCAGATACTTGTCCATGTTGATATAGTCGCTGCCCACGATTTCACTGGCCTTGTCGATGACCTGTTGAGGCAGACCCGTCTTGCGGGCTATCTCGATGGCAAACGAGCTGCCGGGATAACCCATCGACAACTGGAACAGGGGCTGCATGTGCTGGCGGTCGTAGAGCATTGCGCCATTGATGACGCCATCGGTCTCATCGGCAAAATGCTTAAGATTCTGGTAGTGGGTCGTAACCACTCCCATCACCTGGTGCTCGTTGAGCTGCTCCAGGATGGACTGAGCGATGGCACCGCCAATCTGGGGTTCGGTGCCACTACCCATCTCGTCGATAAGGATGAGCGTCTCCTTTCCCCCCTTGGAGAGGAAAAGTTTCATGTTCTGCAGGTGGCTGCTATAAGTGCTTAGGTCGTTCTCGATGCTCTGCTGGTCACCAATGTCGATAAAGATGTCATGAAAAATGCCCATGTGGGAATTGTCGCGCAACGTGGGCAACAGGCCGCACTGCATCATGTACTGTACCACGCCCACAGTCTTGAGGCATACCGATTTGCCACCGGCATTAGGGCCCGAGATGACCAGGATACGGTTCTGCTTGTTCAGGTTGATGTTCAATGGTACCACTTCCTTGCCTTGACTTCGCAACGAGAGCATCAGGGCGGGATGAATAGCCGTGTACCATTCCACAACAGGTTTGCGGTCGACGTGGCACAGCTGGGCACCCACGTCTTTGGCAAACAAGGCCTTGGCGCGGATGAAATCCAACTGTCCCAAGGTTTCAAGAACGCCTGCCAGTTCATCGAGATGCGGACGGATCTGGTCTGTCACCTCGGTGAGGATGCGGATGATTTCGCGGGCGATTTCGGCCTCGGTCTCGCGGATGCGATTATTGGCCTCGACGATGGCATCGGGCTCGATGAACACCGTTTTGCCCGTGGCACTCTCGTCATGAACGATGCCATGCAGTTTGCGCTTGTTCATGGCACTCACGGGCAGCACCAGGCGACCGTCGCGCAGCGAGGGCTGCACGTCATTGTCGAGAATGCCGTCCTGCTTACCCTGGGCAATGATGCGCCGCAGGGTACCGTTGATGCTGCTGGTCACACGGGCTATCGAGACCCGCAGCTCATGCAGGTGTGGCGATGCCGTGTCCTTGATATTGCCGGCCTTGTCGAGCACATGCCCAATGGCACTGCTCAACTCGGGAAAGGCCTGCATGCCGCTGGTGAGTTCGCGCAGGCGCGGATAGGGCGAATTGCCGTCGCCGTCGGAGGCAAAGAAACGTACCACCTGGCTCACGGTGACCAATAGGCGCTGCAGGTCAAACAAGCGTTCGGCCGACAGGAAAGTGCCCGGTGTGGAAACCTCCTTGAGCACCACACGCAGGTCAAAATAGTAACTTAACGGGAACTCACGGCCAGTCTGCACGATAGACAGGAACTCGTTGGTCTCTTCAAGCCAACGGATGACCTCGTCGCGACGGGTCGAAAAACGCAAGCGCGGCACATTGGCAGTACCCAACGCGCTCACGCAGTGGCGTTCCAATTCCCGCCTGACGGCATCAAAGCCAATCTTGGTCTCAAAAGATGAGGGATAAATCATAGGCACAAAATTAGTCTTTTTTCGCGGAATGGAGAAATAATTTGTATCTTTGCGGCATCATAGGGAAATATCCCTAGACATAATCATCAATCAAATCTTATCTATCTGATTCGAGAAAAAACGAAGCCTCGTTGTCGTTCAACAGAATGCAACGAGGCCCTTTTTATCATTTTTTTCACCAAAATTGGGCAAGAAACAAAAAAAAGAACTACATTTGCAAGTTAATCACCGAAAATTCAATTAACCTACACATTAATAACTAACTCAATTTTTATGAAGAAATTTTTATTCTTACTGCTCGCATCGGCTATTTCGTTCAACATGATGGCCGATAGCAAGGTTGTTGTCCCCGACAGCACCGGTTTCAAGTTCACCGACACCAAGGTTATCCGTCACACCCCCGTCAAGGACCAGAACAAGTCCGGAACGTGCTGGTGCTACTCGACCAACTCCTTCTTCGAGAACGAGATCCTGCGTCTGACCGGCAAGGAGGTTCACCTGAGCGAGGGCTTCGTGGTTAACCACTGCTACTATGACAAGGCCATCAAGTACATCCGCATGGATGGCACGATCAACTTTGCCGAGGGTGGCGCTGCCGAGGACGTTCCCTACGTATGGCGCAAATACGGTATGGTACCCAACGAGGTGTACACCGGCATGACCTACGGTGACAAGAAGTTCGACACTCACGAGCTGACTACCCTGCTGAGCGGCTATGTTGGCACCATCAACAAGAACAGCCGCGGCAAGCTCACTCCCGCGTGGATGGACGGCCTGAAGGGCATCATCGACAGCTACATGGGCAAGATGCCCGAGAGCTTCGTGTATGAGGGCAAGACCTACACCTCGCAGACTTGGGCTGCCAGCCTGGGCCTGAACATGGATGATTATGTACCCATCGCATCGTTCACCCACCATCCCTACTATCAGCCCTTCGTCCTTGAGGTAGCTGACAACTGGTTGTGGTCCAGCTATCAGAATGTTCCCATCGACGAGCTGCTCGAGATTGCCAACTATGCTATCGACAACGGCTACAGCATCGCTTGGGGTTCTGACGTCAGCGAGAAGGGATTCAAGTGGCGCAACGGTTATGCCATCCTGCCCGTCAAGAAGGAAGTTCCCGATGCAGCAGGCACCGACATGGCACGCTGGGCTCAGCTGAGCGACAAAGACCGCGAGGCCGAACTGTGGGACATCAAGGGCCCGGTTAAGGAGCAGTGGGTAACCCCCGAGGAGCGTCAGGAGATGTTCGACAACAAGGAGACCACCGATGACCACGGCATGGTCATCATGGGCAAGGCCGTTGACCAGGAAGGCAACAAGTACTTCAAGGTACAGAACAGCTGGGACACCAACCAGCTGTATGAGGGCTACTTCTATTGCAGCGAGGCCTTCTTCCGCGCCAAGACTTTGAACATCCTGGTGCACAAGGATGCCATCCCCGCCAAGATCGCCAAGAAGATGGGCATCAAGAAGTAATTACTTTAGTTGCACTACGCGCAACTAAAAGTTTAGAGTTTAGGGCTTAGAGACATTTCATCTACCCTGCTCTCCCTTAAAAGGAAAAAGGCCTGCACGCCATCAACACGGCGCGCAGGTCTTTTTTAGTCGCCGTTTGGGGGCTTTATCATGTTTTTTTAGTAATTTCGCAGCCATGATGATGGTTAATCGAGAACGTGGGGTTAATCGGTGGGCGCTGGTGGGTATTGGTGCCTTTGCTGTGGTGGCTTTGTTGCTGGTGTCGTGGGATTCTTATCTGTATGACCTGTGGCAGCACCATGACGTGATCTGGTTTTATCTGTGCGGCAAGGCGTGGATGAACGGGATGACGCCATACGTCGATTTTGCCGACAGCAAGGGGCCGCTGCTGTGGCTCATCTACGGCATCGGTTACCTGATCAGTCCGCATGACTACACAGGCATGTACTGGCTGTCGTGCGTGCTCTATACCTTCATTTTCTACCAATGTTATAAATGTGCCAGGCTGTTCGTGCGCGACACGCGGCTGGCGCTGGCTGCGGTGCTGCTGTCTGCCGTCTTTTTCCTGAGCGGACTGACGCATATCGAGGTGCGCGCCGAGGACTACTGTTACGCCCTGATGATGCCGCTGTTCTACCGTTTCCTGCGCTATAACGTGGCGCATGAGAACGGTCACCGTTTCGTGAAATCAACGGCTCTGCTATTGGGATTTGCCCTGGGAGGCACCTTCCTGATCAAGTACAGCTGCACACTGATGCTTGCCGTCTTCATCCCCTACTGGTGCTACGTTGTGCCCCGCCGCACGGATTACTCACCCTGGAAAGCGCTGGGCTGGTGTACATTGGCGGGAGTCCTCACCATCCTGCCCATGGTGGCTTGGCTGGCTTGGCAGGGTTGCCTGGACGACTGCATCAACGAGTATTTCCTGAACACGTTCAACACCTTTGACAACCTGCACGGCGAGCAAATCACCGTCAAGCAGGTGCTGCTGATGTTCCTGGGCAAACGAGTCATCCTGTTTACCCTTGGCGTCATCGCATGCGTCATCATCTATTGCAGAACCATCGGCAAGAGTTGCCTCATGGCGGTGATAGCGCTGTTATGGTTCATGGCAGTCATCCTGCTCAACGGCACCGACCGCATCTACCTGAACGTGCTGTCGCTGTTCACCGTGCTGGCGGCCGGCATAGTCACTCAAGCGCTGTCGCGCTGGCTGCGCTGGTGGTGGGTAACCGGCATATTGACGCTTGGCGTGCTCGCATTGCTATTCAGCACCGTTGAACGCAAATCGCTCTTCAGCGAGCAATTGCCTGACCGCCAGATATGGTACTACTACCCCACTTTGCTGAGCCAATACGAGCAACCGCGCCTGCTCTACCTCATGTGCCACGACCATGGTGAAGGTGTTCCCGTCGATGCACTGCCCGCCTGCAAATACTGGAGTCTGCAGATGGGTTACACGCCTGATATGGTCGAAGACCAACTGAACGCGGTGAAACAGCATCGCTGCAACGCGGTATTCGTCGAATCGGACAACCTCCCAATGATTGCTCTGCTCGAGAGAAACGGCTACTACCGCAACGACTTTGCCGAGGCCGGCATGGGCGACAAGCGCTGGAAACGGTTCCTCATGTACAGCGACCGTGAGTTAAAGGCAATGCCTTCCCGCTATCCCACCCCCATGGAGGTCCTCACCAAACGGAACGTGGTCCTAGAAAAGAAACAATAGTTGCAAACGCAAACTAACAATAACAATCAACAACTTTAAATTACACAATCAATGAAAGCATTAAACACCGACAAGGCACCCGCTGCCATTGGCCCCTACAGCCAAGCAATCCGCACTGGTAACATCGTCTTTGTTTCGGGCCAGCTGCCCATCATCCCCGAGACCGGAGCCTTCCCCGAAGGAGGAGTCCAGGAACAGACCCGCCAGAGTCTGCTCAACGCTCGCGCCATCCTTCAAAGCGAGGGACTTGACCTGAAAGATGTGGTCAAGACGACTGTATTCCTCAGTGACATCGCCAACTTCGGACCCATGAACGAGATTTACGCCGAGTTCTTTACGGCTCCTTTCCCTGCCCGCTGCGCATTTGCCGTTAAGGACCTGCCCAAGGGTGCACTCGTAGAGATTGAACTCATCGCCGAGGCTCAGTAAGCCTAACCGACACAGAAAAATGCAACGGTGCTCTTGATTTCATGGTCAAGAGCACCGTTTTTTACGATTATGGACGTTAGCGGTGGATGCGCCAGATGGTGCCTTCGATAAGCGAGCAATAGATGTCGCCGCGCTCATCAACGTCAAAGCCATTCACCTCGCTGGAGCCCATCCGATAGGTGAACACCAACTCATGGGTTGCTGCATTGACCACGGCCAGCACGCCTCGGCGCGAGCCGCAGTAGATGTAACCGTCATGCTCCAGCACGATACATGGCGCATGCTCATAGCCAAAGCCCAAATCCACTTTCCACAGCTCCTGATAATTGTCCCCTGTACTCATGGCGACCAGTTCACCATCCATCGTCTTGGCATAGGCAACTTTACCATCAACGCTTCGGCCCAGGCTCTCACGCACCTTGTTATCGTTCTTCTCGCGCCACAGTTGCACGCCGCTCTTGCGGTCGATTGCCGTGGTCACACGGTCGGGAGCGACGATGACGACATGGTCAGACGTAACGACCGGCACCACATTGCCGGGACTGTACAGGTTGACGTTCTTGCCGTTGTTCCACTGCCAATTCAACGAACCGTTGCATCTATCGAGCGAGCGCAGATAGGTATCCCATGCGCCGAAGATGACATCAGCGCCATCCACGACGGGTGCTGCCTGACAGTAGTTGTTGATGCTGTCATAACGCCACAGCAGGCGGTGACGCTTCACGTCCCAAGCCTGGAAAGTCTTGTAGCCGCCTTGATAAAGGATACCGCCGGCAACAACACCGTCGGCGACATAAGGACCGTCGGCCAGATACTGCCACGACAGTTTGCCGGATTTCTTATCGAGCCAAACGAGCCGTTTGTCGCTGGTGGGCAAAATGACAAATTTACCGCTCACTGCAGGACGCGAGAAGAGCATGGCATCGGTCTTGAACTGCCAGCGCAAAGCGCCCGACTGCTTGTCCACAGCCTTGCAGTAGCCCAACGAATTGCCGTAGTACAGATTTTTTTCATCCACCCCCACTCGGGTGAAGATAGAGGCATTGTCGGCAACAATGCGGCGCACGTCAAAACCAGCCGGCACCTGACAACTCTCTTGTGGGCGCTCGGTCGTGTCGAACTCCTGGTTGATGCGATAAGCGAACATGACCTCAGGAGCCTTGCCGATCACCTTATTATAGACATAGATCCACTGGCGGTCTAGATCAATGGTCATCAACGTGTAGCCATAATTGCCGCCGCCCATATCCAAGGCCCTCACCATCACTCCGTTGATGCCATCGGTCTCATAGAGGCGCCAGGTGTGGTAATGGCCGCACTGATGGGTGACAACGGGGTATTTCTTGAGGATGTCCACATAAGCGCGGTAATTGTCCAGATCGTCGAGTATAGGATAATGGTTGACGCTCAACACCTGCATGCCCGGCTTTACCATTGCCGTAAGGGTGCTGTCAAGCCACAAGAGGTCTTCCTGCTTGATGTGACCGTCGCCCATCTTCATAAACGGGCCACAGTTCATGCCCACGACCACCAGGTTATCGACCGTGAATACAAAACGGTCGTTGCCCCACAGGTCGTTAAAGGTCTTGCAAGCACTCTGGCTCCAGTTATTCTCGTGGTTGCCCGGGATGATATAAAACGGATGAGAAATTTCATCAAGGATACCCTTGATGTTGCGTAACTGCTCGTCACTGCCCTCGTTGGTGAGGTCACCCGTCAACATCACGGCATCGACTTCGATGGCATTGATCTCGGCCACCGCTTCGCGCAGTTTGCCCTCATTGGCATTGCCCGGCGTGACATGCACATCGCTCAGGATAGCCAGCTTGACCACCCCACCCTGCATCACCAGCGACCACGCCAACATCGCCAGCAGCAAGAACAACCATCTTTTCTTCATACTGATTCTAATCTTACTTCGATATGTTGAAACCCAGTTTCATAATCAGCTTGAGGGTGCCAACGGCCGTATTGCGGTCGTACTGCTTCTCTTCCTCAGGCAATTCATCATAGGGCACCAGGCTGGGATGGGTCTTGAATGCGTCACTGCGCACCGGGCCCCATGTCCAGCCTTGTTCAACACGCGACTGCGCCCACACCTCATGCACGTTACGGGCCAACTGTTCCACCAGGTTCTCGAGCTCTTCAGGCAGCCTGATGTCGCTGGTGTCGGCCGGCTGAGGCTGATAATCTTCGCTATTTTGCTTCATTTTCATTAGTTATAACTTCTCTATCACGTCGCTCTCGCCGCAGGGCATGGTGATGATGTCGTTGTAGAGCGGGAACGGGGCTTTTACCTGATAGGTCTTGCGCTGCTGCTCCAGGGGAACAAACAGGCTGACCTGACCCTCCTTGTCGGTCGTTACGACCTGACCTGCCACCTCAAGCCTTGTGCCGCTGATGAACGTCTCGGTCTCGGGATCCCATAAACCGAATTTCACGTTGCCATATACCGAGGGGTCACGACGGATGTCCAGCGTCACATCGCGGGTCAAGGTGAGAGTCGTGTCCAGTGGCAGGAAATCGGGACAAGCGACGGTCACGTGCACCGGCTGATCGAGATACCGGTGCGGGACATTGGTGAACACGCCGTTCTCGCCGATAGACTTTATCGTGTCGGTCTTGGACTCATTGTCAAGCGACAAGGTGACCACAGCATTGTGCAAGGGAGGCAACTGGTCGTTGTGGGAGGTGGACTCGTTGAGATGAACCGTGGTATTAAACGGCTGGTTGCCTATCCACACTGCCACGAGGGCAGCAATAACGGCAGCGATGCCCAGCAGCCAGGCAAGGGCCCGGCGCAGCAGCAGACGCTTGTGGCGTTGCCAAATGGCATCAAACTCCACACCCAGCAGTTTGGACACCAACTGGACATAAGCGCGCTCCTTGTTCAGCCACGGCCAGCGGTAGTTGCGCTCATGGATGCTGGCACCCAGGATCTCGGGCAATCCCAGTTTGTCGATGACCGGATTGAAGCACTCGGTCTCAGGATTGCCGCTGTGCGGCTTGCCGTCAACAATAAAGAAATGGATATTTTCGGTCCGCCCCAGGCTATGGAAAAACTCGATTTCCTTGCCCACCCAATCGGATTGCGCCGAGTTGGGCGAACAGATGACAATCAGGTTCCTCGATGCCTTCAGCCTTTCCTGCAGCTCATCGGTCAAGCCGCCTGGCTGGATATCGGTCGGGGCAAAGAATACCGGCCTGATGGGCGTACGTTTCCATCCACGCTCGCTGCACAGGGTTGCCGGCATGCGGTAATGCTCCAGTTTGCGCTGCACACGCTTTCCCCACACAGTGTCCTTGCTGTTATAACTGATGAAGGCATAGTATTTAAACTCCTGCTCCTGCATCATCTTTTGTTCTGTCATATCCATTTCCATAATGTAATAACTCTATTGTTGTTGAAACTGACCGTCAGAAGGTCATTTTCCTCCATTTATCGTTCTGGTAAGAGGTGAAGGCCTTGGGCGTCTGGCGCTTGCGCAAATCAAGCGTTGGCGCCACGTTGCTCACGTGCTTCTCGATGTCGTCGGCCAGTTTGCCATAGGATACCATGCCTTGTGTGTCCTGCAACTCCTTCAACAGATAGTAGGTGAACAAGCCATGACCTTCTTCTTGGAAACTCTGGGCCGTCTCGTTGCCATGGGTGGCAGCCAGCACGACCAGATTGCCCGTCATGGGCTGCGCATCCTGAGCCTCGACCTCGACGGCACGTTCAACACTCAGGCCCTCGTTGTCACGGTTCACGCCGCTGAAGCAGGCATCCAGGAACACCGTCACACGGTCAAAACCCAATCCGCCGAGCGCGGCATAGAAATCCTCAAGAGAGATACCCTGTTGAGGCCTTGTCCCGTAAACGTCGGTGGGCAGCAGATAAGCCTTATTGTTGTTCGTGATGTCAGGCACGCCATGACCAGCATAATAGACAATCAGTTTCTTGTACTGGCGGTCGGTAATCTCACGTCCCAACCAGTCGTTCATCTCCTGCTCCAGAATCATGTGCTTGGTAGCGTCTTCACACAGGTGCACATTCTCGGCAGGGATGCCAAGGGTCTTCTTGCAATACTCGGCAAAAATGGTGGCATCATTCTTGGCAAAAGGCACATCGGCGACAAAACGGTAATGCTCGTTGCCAAAGATGAGCGCATAGGTGTCGTTGCGCACAATCAAAGCCTCGGGGATGTTGGCGTCAACGGCCGATAAACGCACATTAGTCTGGTAGGTCTGATACATCTTCAGGCAGATGGCGACCGCCTCGCGGTCCAGGCCGTACTCAGTACAGTTATCGGTATTGATGTTCTTGGGCAAGCCCCTGATTTCACCCTTATAATAAGTGTGATAGGTCTTGTCACCCTCGACAACCTCGGTTGCAAAAACCGCCTTTCCCAGCAATGCGTTGTCACCGATCTCAATCAGATTCAGGTTAGTGCACGACAGGAAAGCCTGGTCCTCGACGCGCGCCAGGTTAGGAATGCTCACCGAACGCAGCGACGAGCAATTGGCAAACGCGATGGTGCCGATGCGCTTCACGTTGACTGGTATCGAGATATTGAACAGATTGTGACAGTTCAAGAAAGCGCCCCACCCGATTTCAAAGACGAACGTGTGCTGGAACTCGACGGTGGTCAGGTCCTCACAATTGGCAAACGCACATGAGCCAATGCGGCTTACACCAGGGGCGATAACCACCTTGCGAACCGACAACTTTTGCTTGACCCACGGCGCCACGTTCTTGCTCAAGTCATAATCAGGCATCTCGACCGAGTTCTTGCGGGGAGACGCGTTGTTGATGTACAGCGTGCGCCCGTCGAAAGACCAATCGACGTCACCGCCACACTTGCCCGAAGCCGTATTGGTGTTTTGGGCAACGATGGAAAATGCCCAAAACACACTCACAGCCAGGAGAAGGATTGTTCTTTTCATATAAATTACTGATTATCAGAATCTGAACTGGAGATAAAGGCGGGTAGTCTCCTCTTTCATCTTCATCTTGCCAGTGTCATAATCCTTATCGGTTGCTTTGAACTTCATGTTGTTTGCATTGCGCAGTTCAAGACCGACACCGATGAAGTCCCATGACAGATTTGCACCGTAACCCATGAACAGGCCATGGCCAAAAGCATAGCCATTCTTGGAATCTGATCCTTCGAAATTCACATTCTTGATCAGTGCTCCCTCAGCGCAGTAGCCCACATGGAAGTAAACCTGCAGCCTGAATTTGTTGACACCGGAATTGCGGATCGAAGTGAACGGATAGAACGTGAGCGACGGGCCAATCGACATGCCATAGCTCAGCGTCATCTTCTCATTGTGCCAGGGCAGATTATGCACTTCAACGCCAGGCGTGTAGTCCTTGAAATCAGCTAAAGCATCATAGTCATATTTGTTGAAGTTCAAGTCCATCCAGGTATAATCCAAGCCGATGAACAAAACCGAGCCGAGAGGTCTGCTGTGGAAATTGAAAGTGTGTCCCCACTCCAGGCCAACGCCCCACTTGGGCTTATACTCACGGGAGAAAACGCCGATTGTCGAGGGGAACTCGTCAGACTTCATCTTGTGGGGAGCATTGTAGATGAGGTTCAGGAACGTGTTCTTGCCCCACACGCTGCTCATACTCCTTGCATAGTCGTTATCATACTGTGACCTGGACTCCTGGGCGATGATCTGCTCAAGGGTCATTACTGTGGTGTCGTTGCTTGCAACAGCGCTGTAGGCCATTTCACTACCATTGGATTCCATGGCATAACCTGCTAATGCACAGACAATCGTGATTACTGATAATGCGATTCGTTTCATGATGTTTAAATGTTTTGATATTTTTATTGGTTAATAAATTGTTTGATCGTTTTCACTGCCTGCTGGGCCTCCTGGGGAATGATGCCCAAAGCCTCGAATTGGCGGAAGTCGTCGAGGAACGTGTCTCTCAGTTCCTTCTTGTATTTCCGATAGATGGCCATGGCCGGTTCTTGCTCGCCCTTGAACAGCAGGGCAGCCGCCAGATTGGCTTGAATGAACAGCCTTGATTCATCCAGTGCAAGTCCCTGGCGGGCATATTCTATTGCCTTGTCGAAATCCTTGATCAATATCGCATGGTTCGACAGGTTGCCATAGGTCCTTGCCACGTGTGAGGTGTACTCTCCCGGGAAACTGCTGGCCAGCGTCTGATTGATGGACAACTCTTCCTCATACATCATCCCGGCCTTGTCCCACTGCTGGCGCTTATCACAGACGGTGGCCAAATTGCGCAAGAGCTTGGCGACTTCGGGCAAATAGGTGTTCCCGTTCAGCGAGCCCAATGTCCTGTAGGCGTCAAGCGACTCCTGGAACAAAGCCTCGCTCTTTTCCATATTATCGCTCTGATAATACCTGATGGCCTGGTCATACAGGCCCTTGGCCAGGATGGGAAGATATGAACGGGGGGAATCTTTCACCATTGCACGATAGATGTCGAGAGACTCCATGAAGGCCTGCTCACCCTGCTCCTTGTGGTTCATAGCAAATTCCTGCACCGACAGGTTGTTGAGCGCAACAGCAAGCAGGGGCGAATACTGCTGGGCATCGACAGCTGCCAGACGGCGATAGATGTCAAGCGCTTCGACGAGCAGTTCATGGCTATCGTACAGACGTGTACCATCCTTGAAGTAAAGTGCCGACAAATTGTTGAGCGTAGCAGCATAATCCGCGTCATAGGCGCGAGTATTCTGGCCCAGTTGTCCGTACAGGTCCAAGGCCTTGAGATACATCTGCTCGCTGTCTTCATATCGGCCTGTCTCGTCGTACAGCAATGCCAAGTTGTTCCAAATCGACGCCACGGCAGGTGAGAACGTCTCCACGTTGTCTTGCGACATGTAGATGTTCAGCGTCTCTTGCAGCAGTTGCTCTACCCTGCTCGCGTTATCGATATTCCCCGAATAGAGGACTGCCATATTATTCAACGTCGAAGCCACATAAGGGCTGTATGTGCTCTCATCGGCGCTCGACAACCGCTTGAACAGCGTCAGCGACTCCTGGAACAGCGGCTCGGCTGCCGCGACATCAGCTGTTTGGGTATAGAGCAGTGCGATATTGTTCAGCGTCTTGGCCAGCAACGGTTCATACAATTCAGGGTTGTCAGCGGCCATTTTACGGGCTGCATTCAATGCCCTGTCATAGTATTTGCGGGCTTGACGGGTCATACCTCGTTTTTGCAAGTAACTTCCAGCATCGGCCTGCCATTGGCAGTTGGTGGAGTCCAAGGCGGCACGTTTCTCGATATAGCACAAGGCCGAGTCGGGCTTATTGTCAAGGGCAAAGCGCCTGAAGAAACTGAAACAGTCCTGTGCAAGATCCTCACGGCTGAACTGCTCGGCCTGTTCGCTCTTCTCGAGGGTTTCCCGAGCCTGCACATTGGCATCGTGGTGCTCGTTGAGTTTCCTGATGCGCTCGTCGATATCTCCCTTGCTGCGCAGCAACGAGTCAGCCTTGGCCAGGTCTCCGGCAAGTATGAATTCGCTCACCCGGGTATTGAATTCGTCAATCTGGTCATAATCGATTCGGGAGTAATACTCAGCCATCTCGCGCACCAGAGCCTCGTTGCTCTCCTGCTGGTCGTAGAGCTGCTGCATCGTGGCGTTGTATTGCTCTTGGGTGATGCGGTTCTGCTCCTTCAGCGCCTCGAGCTCGTCTTCCCGCTGCTGCAAGCGTTTGGTGAGCGTGCGACGCAATTTGCGCTCTGCTTCCAACTTGTCCTCCATTAATTGGGACGGAGTCTCCATGACCAGATAAATCGGGGCAGGAGAATGGACATAGGTCTTGGGAGCAGCATCAGCATCCACCAGCTGGTATCCTTTCTTGTTTACCGACTCGATGACGAACTGCTTGGTAGTCACCGGAAACGAAAACGAACCGTTGCTGTTCTTCACCAGGACACTGGCACGGCCTTTAACATGTACTGTGGCACCTGTCAGTCCCTGCCCGGCGACAACTTTGCCGTTGACGATGCGTCCGCGGGTCTTGACGTAGCCCGTCTGGGACTGCGCCATGGCACCGCACGTGACGGCAATCAACAATGCTGATAAAAACAATATCCTTTTTTTCATCTCATTCATCTTTCGGTCCTACGATAGCCGTCAGTCATCTATCTCATTTCATTGATTATCAAACAATACCGAGCGACACATCCACCACGTTGTAGTCGTAGCTCCTCACTCTCGTCGTCAGTTCCTGCCAGGGCCTGAGGCAGCCGTGCAGCAGTCGGGCCTCGTCCTTGTCGTCCTCGGTATCGTCCTCGCGATATCCCAGGATCTCGTGTGAGGCCATCCATCGCAGGTGCTCGGTTTGAGCAAGCACCTCGAGTACCCTTTCCACCGCCGCAACGGGGACATGGTTCTTCCACTGGTAGTGTGTCTCGTTCTCTTGCCTGATGAGGTGATTGGGCCCGACGAGGGCATAGTCCTCCTCGCTCAACGCAGCCGTGGCCAGAGCCTGCTTGGTGAGCTGGTGGAAACAGTTCTCCATGTTCTGTCGTTGGATGCGACGCAGCCTCATGATGCCCGAGAGCGTGGGCGAGAAGCCCTTGTACTCATCGGTGAGCTGCATCAGGTCACGGTGCTCGCTTTCCCACTCCAACGGTGTTATAGCGGCATTGGCACCTGCTCCGTTCATGGCTATGATGGAGTGGTCATATCTCTCCTTGAAACGCTTGGCCTCGTTCTTGAGGCGGTCGCTCACGATGTAATCCCACGAGTAGGTCGAGGGCATCGAGCCGAACAGCGTGATGGGTTCATTCAGCTTGTCGCTATTCTTAATCACAAGCTGGTGGATATGCCGCGAGGCTTCATCGCTGCGGGTCTGTGCTGCCCACAAGCGGTTGTAATGCTCGGTGATTTTCTGCAGATGCCCACCCTTGTCGTAGCGCACACGGGCCAAGATGCGGAATTGGTCCAGGTCTTTGCGGTAACGGACCGCGAGCCTGAAGATGCGCACCGCAAGCGACACGTTCTGCTCATCGTCGTCCAGGGCGATGACCACATAATTCAGCGTCTCGATCATGGCCTCGATATGGTTGTAGAAATCCACACTGTGGATATCCATGTCGTGCAACGTGATGGGGGTGCGGTGGTCCCACACCCGCTCGTCATAGGACATCTGACGCGAGATCGACGGGGCGTTCACGGCAAACAGACCTGCACGGTGCTTGATGTCCTTGTCAACGACATCGCAGCGGAATCCCGAACGCTCCACCTTGTCGCTGCCACTGCCGGACTTGACGAATGCGCCGAACTCATACAGGAACCTCACCGCATCATATCCCACTTCGCCAAAGCCCACTACCAGGGCATTGAAATCGGACGATACGGTGCCGTCGCCATTGACATCCACAAAACTCACAGGCTGCAGGCGCACGTCCTGTTTCAGCATCTCGACGCTGATGTGTGATGAGTCCACTACCTTGACGGTGAGGCGTTCCTGCATCTGCTCGTCCTCGATCACGCGGTGCACGCTGTTGTAGCGCGCCTTGCAGTAGAGCGTGACACTCTTGCCTTCCTCAGGAATGGTGGCGATGGTCTTGTCACGCTTGAGGTTGCCCACTGCCTGAATGTTATCGTTGTCATTATCGGTGAGGAAGAACAGATGAACGGTGCCCGAAGTCTTGCGGCTGATGATGCGAGCCAGCAGCCCCAGGTCCAGGTGACGGTGCAATATGTCAGCATGACCCGACTCGTCCAGGTCATCCAGCGACAGGTGTATCAGGTCGGTATAGGTGCTGGTCGTCAAGCAGTCCAGCTCAATCAGGCGATCCAAGTCGTTGTTGCGCAGCGACAGGAAGTTGAACAGGCGCTCCATACCGTTGCGGGCACTCGTGGACTGGCTGTCGTTGTTAGTGCGCACCACAATGATGCGGTAATCCTTGTCCTGCGTGCCATAATGCTCACGGATGCTGCGTGCCAGCAGATAAGAGGCGTCGTTCAGCCCCCAAAAGACGTAAGTCTCGCGCTTATCACCTGGCAGATAGGCCTCAAACAACATCCTGAAGCCAGCCACGATATTGTAGCCAAAGTGCTTGAGCACAAACACCAGCGTTACCATTGCTGACAACAGGTGAACGAGCGAGTAAACCGCCATGTACACCCAATTCTCGTGGAACGGCGCGTGAATGGCAGCCGCATCGCTGTGCAGCAGGAACATCTCGAAGGCGTGAATGATCGCCATCGGCACATTAGTCAACAGCGACAACGGCTCGTGAGGAATGTACATTCCCACGTCATAAACCACAAAGCCCGCTAACAGGACCACTACAAACGACGTGGTCAGCG
>JAEEGJ010009839.1_pt1 | contig 25288 bp, 24 predicted proteins | sample 8958761 | NCBI WGS metagenome assembly JAEEGJ01 (sample SAMN16246546, study PRJNA631951) | gut metagenome | biome: gut microbiome; feature: rumen; material: RS-attached | host: Bos | place: Iran: Karaj | collected 2018-10 | reverse complement strand
CCTGGCCATCCACTGACGGCGAGAACGTGCCGAAGCCGTCCAGCTTCACGGGCTGACCCTCCTTCAGGAGGTGCACCAGACACTTCACCATCTCACCCAGCACCAGCACGATCATCTCGTACGTGCTCACCTTGTTGTGTTCTGCCATGTGGGCCGCGAGGCCCTTCAGGTTCAGAGGCTCCTTAGAGTCCACCTCTGGGAAATACTTTCCGTAGGCGCTGCTCTCGTCGTTCCTGTTCTGACGGAGGTTAATCACCATGGGAATTTCAGATCTTGCCATTTTCTTTTGTTCCTTTCTTTTTTAATTAAACTTAGACTTTAAATACTCTCTTTGCAATCCTTCCGAGCCTCCCGCCTGCGCACTGCGATCCTCTCTTCCGAAAAGCGGCTGCAATTGTGGTGCAAGGCGAATGCAGAGGCAAGCTTGCTTGGCCTTTGCTGAGCCGCCGCCCACAATCGCAATGCATCTCAAAATGCAGTGCAAAGATAATTAGAAATTTTGACATGTGCAAATATTTTTAATCCCCCATTCATGTTCTTTCTACTTCTTTCAACTTCTTTCTACTTATACGGTCGCAAGGCCGTAAAAAGTTGTCTAAGTTGTCAAAGTTGTCGTTAAAATATCTCTTTGTTTTCCATCTTAAAAAAGATCTATTTTTCTTTACTATTTATTTGGTGTTTTCCAAACTTTTTTGTACCTTTGCACCATTAATCAATGTTTAACTTAATCCAAACCAAATGTCAAATTCAACCATTCAAAGTCTGGGCCGAGCAGAGCTCGCCTTGAAGTATTTCCCCTACATCCAGCCACAGTCCGCTTGGCTAAAACTGAAGTCCCTGCTGCTGGAAGATCCGGCACTTCAGCACCTCGCGACACTCCGGCGTCGCACATTTCTCCCCACAGAAGTAAACATTATTTACCAACACCTAGGGCAGCCGTAACTGCCCTTTATTCATGCTTTTCAGGCTCTCAGAGTTTCAAGCCTGCAAACTCTGACTTTCAAGCCTTGAAACTCCGACTCCTAAGCCTGCAAACTCCAGGTTTACTTACGGCGCCACATATCAACATATCAACATATCATTTTGCTTTTCCAAAATGTCAAGAAAACTAATCAATAAATTTATCTTATATATATTATATATATATAATATATATAAGATATTATATATTAATAGATTATTTTATACTTTTCATTTTCAAATTGATATGTTGATATGTTGGTAGGTTGGTGAAATTTGCTTATCTTTGCAATCTAAATCCTATGCATATGAATGATATGAAACCTATAGACGGAGCCGAGTACATCACTTTGGAAGATGCCAAGCGGCTGAGCCTGACATGGGCGTAGGGAAGAAGGTGCAGGCAGGTGTCTTCAAAGACAGCATCAAGCACGATTTCCGCAGTCCCTGCTACACCACCCGCTGGAGCGACATTCCCGAGGCGGAATAGGTAACCAGACAAAGGAAGAATTTGCATAATACCACCAAAATTCTCTGCAAATATTTTGTTATTTGCTCGATTTTCATTATCTTTGCACCAGTGTTATCGTCAATAAACTATTGACATTTGATTGATGTATGAGCAAAAAGTCGATATGTTTTTTTAATGATCGTGAAGTGCGGGCTGTGTGGGACGAGGGACATAACAAGTGGTGGTTCTCGGCTACCGACATTGTGCGGGCCGTTAACGATGAGGAAGACTATGTCAAAGCGGGCAACTACTGGCGTTGGCTGAAAAGGAAGCTAAACACGGATGGTGTTCAACTCGTGAGCGTCACTCACGACTTCAAATTCCAAGCTCCTGACGGCAAGCAGCGCTATGCTGATGCGCTGGATGCCGAGTGTGTTCAGACATTAGCAAAGAACTATCCAAATAATCGTGCACGTAAGTTCCTTGACTGGTTCACCTATAGCGACAACAGTATTGACGGACAAAGTAAGAAAAAGGCCTATACCCTTATTGAAAGTGGTTTGCTTGATAGTATGGAGCCGGGAACTGTGAAGTGCTTGCAGCAGATTCACGCCTATTTGTTTGGCGGGCTTTATGACTTTGCTGGACAGATTCGTCAAATAACCATTTGGAAAGATGGCACACTGTTCTGCCGTGCAGAATATCTGATGCAGAATCTGAGGAAAATAGAAGCTATGCCTGAAACGACTTTCGACGAAATAGCAAACAAATATGTGGAGATGAACGTGGCCCATCCGTTTATGGAAGGTAACGGACGAAGCACGCGCCTCTGGCTCGACCTGATATTCAAGAAACGACTTAAGCTATGCGTGGATTGGAGTAAGATTGATAAGAAGGAATACTTGGCAGCCATGCGACAGAGCACAACTGATGCTACTGCCATCAAAGCGTTGCTTAAAGGTGCTCTGACTGACAAAATAGACGATCGCGAAATATTTATGAAGGGTATTGACTATTCTTATTATTACGAGCAGGAAGACTAACACACCCAGGCGTGAACTCACATATACCAGCCCTCCATTTTTATTTTTTCTTCATAAAATGATGGTATTTCAATATTTTCCATTATCTTTGCACTTTAGAAACTAAAAACGAACAGAATATGGCTAACGGTAGTCGCTGGGACAGGTACTTGGGTATGACGGCTCATGACTCAGGTACCTGTCCCCACGGCTATCAACTTGAAGGGCTCTCCGGCAGCCAATGCCTCATGGTTCGACCTGAACGGCCGCCGCATCAACGGCCAGCCCGCCAAGAAAGGTCTCTACATCCGCAATGGCCAAAAGGTGTTTGTAAACAAATAAGGATTTAAGTGCAGCATATATTTCTACGCCGCAAAACAATTAAACAATAATACTCATTAAAAGGAACGATTATGAAAGTAAAGTTTACCATCCTTTCACTCCTGCTTGTCTTCGCTGCTACGATGACATGGGCGCAGGGCGATACCCAGCGGTTGGTGGTATGGCTGAAAGGTAACCAGAAGGTCTATCACGAACTGAGTGACAAACCTGAGACCTCGTTTAGCGACGGACTGCTCTGGTTGAAGACTGACAAAGTCAGCGTGAGCTATCCACTCACCGATGTGCTTCGTTACACCTTTGAAGGTCCGATGACTGCCATCGATTCGCCGTCAGTCCGTCCTGGCGAGTTGCGTTTCATGGAAGGTAAGGATGCAATGGCTTTCGACGGGCTGCCTGAGGGTACGACTCTTGAACTCTATTCGCTCGACGGCAAGAAACTCTCCACTGTTAAGGCCCTCAATGGCCAGCGCACCGTCGTCTCTCTCGCTAACCATCCTGCGGGGACTTATATCGTGAAAATGGGTAATACATCATTTAAACTCATCAAGCCATGAAAACAGTACATTGTTTATATAAGTATGTAATAGCGCTCATCCTCGTGATGATGTCTGCACAGCAGCTGCTGGCGCAAGAGGCTTTCTACATCTACCGTAACGACAGCGACTTCAACGGCTTCTTCTATGACCAGGTGAAGCGTATGGGTTTTTCGAAGGTGGACAACGATGGTGTGGAGCATGATGTCTATGTGGTGCAGGAGATTGAGATGGAAGACTCGCTTTACCGCATCCCCCTCGCTGCCATCGACTCCATCGGCTTCCAGCAGCCGGAGATCCGCATGAATCCCCGATTCAAAGACCTGAGAGACTGCGGCAAGGTTTTCCTTTTCGGCACAGTAGACTCGGACCAGGTGGTTCGCGTGTACGAACCAAACAGGATAGACAGCGTGATGGCCTCAACGCTGGTTGACGTAGACGACATCATCTGCTTCGAATTCGAGGAGCGGCATGATTATTTCGGCACGACGGGCGAAGAGTCGAGGGAATATGTGACGGTGCCATACGTCTGCCGGGTGACGAAGACAGATGGCAAGAACATCTGGTTCGCCCCCATCACCGACATCGGCGAGGTGTTTGAACAACTCATCTCCGTAGAGCAGATAGGCACCGACTCCCAGGGTCATGTCCGCTCGAGGATGGCCGGAGCCGACCAGCTGAGCCGCACCAGAGGCAGCCACGACCTGACAATGCTTGACGTCAATGGCAAGATCGGATATGGCTTTGAAATTAAGAAGGGCAAGAAATTCACCATCTCTGCCGAGGCGGAGTTGAAGCAGACGGCCGAAGTGACCTATAACATCGGATTGTCGAGAGGCATCTATACGAAGATCTCGATATCTGATGAGCTATCTGCCAACATCACGGCTTCTGCAGACATCGTGACCGACAGCAACGAAAACCTCTGGGAGGGCGAGGTGGCAGGCGGCATGCCAGTCATGTTCCCCTCGTTCTTGCCGCTGTTCGAGATCCGTCCCATACCCGGCTTGTTCTTGAAGGCGGAAGGTCACGCTACGGCCACCATCATATCGCCCAAACTGAGCTTTTCAAACAAGCGTTCGTTCGCCATTGACTCCAAACAACCCTGGTACCGGGTGGTAACGGTCAAATTCGACCAACAGAATACATTACCGCGTGATGAGGGCAACAATTGGAACATGAAGCTATCGCTCAACGGTTTCGTGCAGATGGGCCTCAAGATTCCCATCCGCCTCTATACCTGCTCATGGGCAAGGGAGTTGCTGGAAATGTCGATAGGCGCCGACCTCTATGTCGGGCCTAAGCTGAGTGCCAACTTCAGCCTTGAAACGACGGCACTGGCCGACGGCAGTCTGTACGATGCTCTCTCGGACACGAAGGTGGAACTGTCTGCATTGGCCATCGACGCAGAGGTCAGTGCCAAGTTCACAGGTCCAGATCCCGTGAACTGGGGTGATAAACTTGAAGAGACATTCAAATTGCTGGAGCTGGGTACAAACTTAGGCACTGTCTCACTGAACCTTCTACCCTCTTTTGAGGATGTGAAGATGAGCTCCGACATCGGCGGCAACTGCACATATATTGTGTATCCTCGGGGAAATTATCTGCCCTGTCAGATAGGGGTGGCGTTGCTTGACTCTCAAGAGCGGTTTGTAGATTTGGGCAGTACTATCCCAGGAGATGCCGTTAACATGGATAATCAAGATTATTATTACAGTTTCTGGAATTCTATTGACGAAGTTCAAGGTAAAATTACACATCATCTGCCTTTCGGGAAATATAAAGTATGTCCTGCCGTTTATATGTTTAGCCAATTAATGTTTTCCAAGAGTCAGGGCATAGAATTTATTCATAAGAATGAAGATGTTCGATTGTCTGATGAAATGGGTATTGAGTTTTCGGGCAAAAAAGGTTTCTCGGGTAAAATATATATCTTGGGTATAGATGATCTGGTGACAGACGTGCAGATAAGTACGATTGGTGACGAAGAAGATGGTGATTTCTTTGATTGTGAACTTGGAGAAACAATTGATCCGCTTGATCCGGAACTGGATGCTGGTTACTACAATGGTCGTGGTCAAGATTTTGGTAACAACTTCTATGAACGCCAGTTCAAATGGAGGGAGCTTAACTACAGGATGACTGGCGAAAAGGACGACAAATTCAAATGGGGCAAAATTAAGGTCTACGTCACACGCGACGGTATAACCAAAGAGAAAGAATTATTAGTCGAGTATTATCCTAACATTTAGAATGCAACATGTCACATCGGGGACAGGATACTTTGTGACAGTCACGAAGTGTCCTGTCCCCGGATTAGTCGCTGGGACAGGTACTTGGGTATGACGGCTTATGACTCAGGTACCTGTCCCCACGGCTATCCTGGGAGACGGGGCAATGGAGTGAGGAGAAAAATGATGCCTATTGAACGAATGATTATCCGCATTTTAGTGTTATTTAACTGGGAGAATTCGCCCAAGTGCCCAAGAAGTTGTACCTTTGTCGAAAAATAAGGACAGGTATGAAGCTATTAGAGTTCACCAAACGTTTCCCAGACGAAGAATCCTGTATTCGTCACCTAAATGCGGATAATCATTAATATTTCTTTCGTATATTTGCACAGAAATTAATTCCATTTACAATAATGATGAAAAGAATTACACCTATTCTTATTGCTCTGTTGATGAGTGCTACGATGATGGCACAGTATACAGGAAAACAGACATTGCAGGCACGTATGTTGTCCACTAAAGCGGCGTCGTCGATGATGAAAACCCGTGGTGTGAAGGCCGATGCCGTCGATGTAGTGATCAAGCTGGATGAGGCGAAAGCGGAGGCCACCCTCGAACAGCTCAAGGCGGCGGGGGTCACTCTCTATGCACGCTTAGGACAACAGGTGTCGGTGAGCATACCCCGCAGCGCCCTCTCGGCGGTGGAGCAAATGCCGGGAGTGATACGCATCGCCTCCCACTCGCCCCGTCCCGTGATGATGAGCGATGTGACCAGAACGGAAATACGCTCGTCGGAGGTCGATGGTGAGAAGGGCATGATTGGCGAACAGCCCTATACCGGCCAAGGCGTCACCCTCGCCATCATCGACAGCGGTTTCGACTTCCAGCACCCCGCCTTCTACGATGAGCAGGGCAATTGCCGCATCAAGGCCGTCTATATGCCCTATGCCGAGGATGGCACGGGGGTGGAGATCGACGGCATGACGCTTCCCGGCGCCCTCTACGACACTCCCGAGCAGATAGCGCAGCTCACCACCGACAACGCCAATCTCTTTCATGGCTCGCACACCGCGGCCATCGCTGCCGGCACTCGTTCGCCACAGGGCTTCGGGGGCGTGGCTCCCGATGCCGACATCGTGCTGTGCTGCGTCTATCCCAACGTGGGAGAAGACGAACCCATGCCCCTCGACGACATGATCTCCCTTCCCGGACTCTTCCATTCATTGGCCTATGTGGGCCATCTGGCCAAGCAAGGGCAGCAGAGGGTGGTGGTGAATGCCAGCCTGGGCATGAACAACGGTTCGCACAACGGCAAGGGCGTCTTGACCGAGGCCTTCGAGACGCTGTGCCAGCAGGGCGTGCCCGTAGTCATGTCGGTAGGCAATGAGGGCAACCATCGCATCACGCTCCACAAGACGTTCGAAAGCGACGACGATGTGTTGCGTGGCATCATCGGCAGCAATTTCTCGGTGTTGGAAGGTTACGCCTACGCCGATGTGCCCCTCACCATGCAGGTGTCGCTCGTGAGTGAGAACTACGGTGCGACAATCTTCGACGAAGTCACCTACACTACAGTATGGCAGTCGCCGGTGTTCAATGTCGACGACGCATCGGTGTTCAGCATCACCAGTCTGGAGGATGAGACACTCGCCAAGGAGTTCAACGGCGAGCTGAAACTGGGAGTGATGAAAGGAGAAGACGGCTCTTACCTGGCCTGTTATTTCTTAGGTGAGTATGCCTCATTATTTAGCCATTTCGAAGTGAGCGTGAAGAGCTGCCAGGGAACGGAACTGTACCTCTTTGGCACCAGGTTGGAATCCAAGGACAGGGAGGGCTATTCAGACAGCGAAATGTCGTATTTGACCATGAGCGACTGGGCTACAGCTCCCGATGTCATCAGCGTGGGGGCTTATTCCGCCAACTCCACCGAGAGGTCGCTATGGAAAGAACCCAAGCAGGATACCAAGAACACGCTGGGCGATATAACCAGCTTCAGCAGCTTCGGCGTGGGAATGAATGGTGTGCAGTGTCCTACGCTGAGTGCCCCAGGTACCAATGTGGTTTCGGCCATCAGTCATTATTATATTGAGGCGATGCAAAACGCGGGAGGTGGCCCCGGCTATGGTGATGATAAGGAGGAGGGCGGTGGCGATGAAACCGGTCTCTTCGATTCTCCCTCGGCAGCCGGAACAACCATGACACTGCGCGAAGATATGATGTGGAATGGCTATCATTACACCTCCTTGGAAGGCACGTCGCAGGCATCGCCTGCTGTGGCGGGCGCTGTGGCCTTGTGGCTCCAGGCCGACCCCACGCTCACCGTGGCGCAAATCAAGGACATCATGGCGCAGTCGTGCCGCAAGGACGAGTTCGTGGAAGCCTCTCCCGAGCGGTTCGGCTATGGTAAGGTAGATGTCAAACACGGACTGGAACTGGTGCTTGAGCGCAAGTCGACGGGAATCCGTGAGTTGGCCGATGATGAGAACGTCAACTCCCATCGTGTCTACATGCTCGATGGGCGACAGGTCTTCGGTACTCCCACTCGTGGCCTTTACATCATCGATGGCAAGAAGGTGCTCGTCAGATAGGGCATACCAGACACCGCTCCATTGATAACTTCGCCTTTTCGCCTATCGAGAAAACGCAGTTGTGCATGTAAACAGGGACGGTTCTTTTGTTACATCCCATGTGTTTTGTCGTGGTCATTTGGTCATGGTCATTTGGTCATTTTCGATTTCGGAACCCGGTCATTTGCTCACTATATATAAATAAAATATTTATATTATAGTGGCGGATTTTGACAATGCGTTTTCGATTTTGACCAAATGACCTTGACCAAATGACCGCCAAATGTGTCAACCGGTTCAGGAAAAGAAAATCGCAGAAAATGAAAAAAATTCTTGCATTTTTTTCGTGAACCGCAATGAAATATTCGTACCTTTGCAGTGTCAAATTGAAGAAGCGGACAGGCGGTCTTTAAGGGTAAAAATTGCGAGCATTAAATCTGGAATTTGCGCGCATTAATGAAAGCAATTGTTTTCCTTAACAGCACCTTCAGGAAGCCAAACAAGGCGACAACGAGAGAATTAACAAAATTATTAACATTTCAAACTACTTAAAAAACTAATTGAATTATGGCTATTAAAGTAATTGCACAACGACGTGAAGTGAAATTGGGTAAGAATCCTGGAATGAAGTTCGTGATGCGTCCCGACCTCTACATCCCCATCCAGGAGAAGAAGGTGTTCGCAGAGGCCTCTACCCACTCCGGCATCTCTGCAGGTGTGATCAAGGCGGCTTGGGATGCTGCCGGTGAAGTGCTCAAGACGTGGGCAACCGAGGGTCACTCGATTCCCCTGCCCGGCCTGGGAACCATGCGCTTCGGCGTCCGTTCGAAGGCGGTGGAGAAGCTGGAGGACGTGAAGACCAACCTGATCACCGTGCGACGCATCATCTTCACTCCCAATGTGGACCTGAAGGATGAGCTGAAGAACACGAGCATTCAGATCACCTGTCTCGACGAGGAAGGTAACGTGCTGAAGCGTGTGACCTCTGGCGACAGCGGCGAGGTTGAGGACAACGAGGGCAGCGAGAATGGTGAGAATGGCCAGAGCTCTCAGGGCGGAAGTAATACCGGTGGCGGAGATAACGGCGGAGGCGGCGACGGAGGCGATGGTCTGACGAACGACTAGGCCATAGAGGCGCCATGAGTAAAGCAAACGAAAAAAAAGAGAAGCGTATGAAGAAGAAGATCATTGAGATTGCGGTGAAGGTAGTAGTAGCCGCGCTCACGGCATTTCTGACGGCCATCACGACCACGAGTTGCATGGGGTATGGACCTATTGCGCTCTAGTGAGCGCTGTGAATAGTGAATAATCCCCTCGCAGTCCGGACTGCGGGGGGATTCATATTTTTATAAAAACGTTTGGAGATTAAGAAGAAAAAAGCTATCTTTGCGACATCAAACTAAATATAGATTATGGAAGGAATGAAAATGAACATCTGGGGGCTGCTGAGGAATATCCTGCCCTTTGTGACACCCTATCGGTGGCTGATCGTGATAACACTGGTGCTGACGCTCATCGGTTCGCTGATGGCGCAGGTGAACGCCGTGGTGCTGGACCGTGCCGTTGACGCCATCAACGCACTGCTGCAACAGCCGGAGGGATTCCAGTGGAGTCAGGCGGTGAAGATACTGACCGTGATAACCGTGATCCTGCTGGGCAAGGAGGTGATCGGCGCACTGGTGACCTTCTTCCAGCGCTACTACGGCGAGCGGATGCGCATACTGGTGAGCCGCGATATGTCGCTCAGGGTAGTCGACAGGATCCTTTCCTTCCGCATGGCTTTCTTCACCAGCGAGGGCAACGAGACTGGTAAGCTGCAGTCGCGCATCGACCGCGGTATCATGAGCATGAGCAACACGGTGAACAACTTCTTCATAGAGATCCTGCCGCTGTTTACGAGCGCCATCCTCGCCCTGGGACTGATGTTCGCCGCCAACTTCTACGTGGGTCTCGTGGCACTGTGCATCGTGCCCCTCTACTTCTGGGTGACCTATATCCAGGCCGTGAAGATGAAGGGCGGACGCCGCGGCATCTTCGGCGGCCATCAGGCTGTGAGCCAGGGCATCCTGAACATCATCGAGAGCATCACCGTGATCAAGTCGTTCAACCGCGAACAGATAGAGGCCGACCGTCAAGCAGGCATCCAGCGCACAATGACCGACCTGCAGCTGAACACGCGGAAAAAGGCCTATCTGTTTAACGGCCTGAAGAGTTTCCTCGAGCAGATCGGCACCGTGCTGATCATCATCCTGACGGCCTATCTCGTGTTGATAGACTATCCCGGGATGACAATCGGAAAGATCATGTACCACGTGATGCTCTTCGCCAACGTGAGTGCGCCCATCCGACAACTGCACCGCATCTACGACGATATGAACGATGCGCTGATCTATGCCGAGGGATTCTTCGGTATCCTGCAGGCCGACGACGAGGTGGAGCAGACGGGCAAGCACAAGCCGCAGACGGTAAGGGGCGAATTCGAACTGAAGAACGTGGACTTCACCTATTCGAACGGCACACAGGCGCTCTGGGATGTGTCGATGCGCATAGAACCGGGCAAGATAACCGCCCTCGTGGGACTGAGCGGCGCGGGCAAGAGCACGATCGTGAACCTGCTCGACAAGTTCTACCAGCCTCAGCAGGGCACCATCTGCCTGGACGGGGTGCCCTTGAGCGAATGGGACACGGAGTGGCTGCGCGAGAACGTGGGACTGGTGCTGCAGAAGAACCATATCTTCGACGGCTCGATCGAGGAGAACATCAAGTACGGTTGTCCGCAGGCCACGCACGAGGATGTGGTGCGCGCCGCCAAGCAGGCTTATATCTACGACCAGATTGTGGCGCTGCCCCACGGCTTTGAGACGGCAGCCCTGCAACTGAGCGGCGGCCAGCAGCAGCGCATCGCCATCGCACGCATGTTTATCAAGAATCCGCCCATCATCTTCCTCGACGAGCCTACCGCCAGCCTCGACGCCATCGCCACGGAGCAGATCAAGGCCTCGATCGATGCCATCAAGAAGGGGCGCACGGTGATCATCATCTCGCACAACATCGGACAGATCATCGATGCCGACCAGATATACGTGCTCCAGCAGGGTCGCGTGGTGCAGTCGGGCGAGCCCACGGAAGTATATCAGCAGGGTGGACTATACAAGGAGATCTTCGATGCCAGCGCAAGGAGCATGAATGCGGATAAGATTGCTGCTACGACGAGTTTCGAGTGAGCGGCGGACACAAAAAAACCTCACCACAAGGGTGAGGCCCAAAATGGTTGACTAATCATTCGTAAGGTTTAGAACTTTGCCATTTTGATAGCGACAACGGCGCATTCATCGCCCTTGTTGCCATGCTTGCCGCCTGAACGGTCACGCGCCTGCTGCAGGTCGTTGGTGGTCAGGAGCCCATAGACAACGGGGATATTGCTGGTGGCATTCAGACGGGCGATGCCCTCTGTGACACCCTGACAGATATAGTCGAAATGGGGTGTCTCACCACGGATGACGGCGCCCAGGATAATGACGGCGTCGTAACCGTCGTTGAGCGTCATCTGATGTGCGCCATAGATGAGTTCGAACGAGCCGGGAACGGTCTTCACATGGATGTTCTCCGAAAGTGCGCCATGCTTCTCAAGCGTTGACACACAACCTTCGAGCAATGCGCCCGTAATCTCAGGATTCCACTCTGCCACCACGATGCCGAAGATCATGTTCGACGCATCGGGGACAGCCGAGAAATCGTACTCGCTCAGATTATGAAGTGCAGTTGCCATTATTCCTTGCAACGCTCAATGTAAGCATCGATGGTCTGATACTGCATAGAGTTGAAGTACTTATCCTTCACCTCCTGATACAGCTTCAGTGCGTCGGCCTTCTTACCCTGGCTCTCGAGGATCTCGCCTGCCTGGATGAGGAAGGTGGGTGACAGACTGTTGTTGTCGGCCTTCTCAGCAGCCTTCTTCAAGGTAGTAACGGCCTTGTCGAGCTGGTTCAGATGTGCATAGACATTTCCCAGAGCGCCAATGGCTGCGGGAGAAATCATGCTATCGTCGGCACCGTCGAACTTCTCGAGATAGTTGGCAGCCTCCTGCCACTTGTCGAGCTGGGCATAGCAGAGTCCGGCATAGAGGTTGGCCAGATTACCGGCCTTGGTGCCGCTATACTCAGAAGCGACATTGAGGACGCCCTTGAACGAAGCGCTGTCGCCATTGAGAGCCTTCTGATAGTCACCGGCGAGGAAGTACTCCTGACCCTTGGCCAGAACGGTGCTGGCCTTCTCCTCGCGAGGACCAGAATAGTAAGTCTTGTAAAGAACGATACCGGCGATGATCACCACGATGGCAACCACAGCGGCGATAATAGCCTTCTTGTATTTCAGGAAGAAGGCCTCACTCTGACTGATGGTCTGCTCAGCTACGGGAGCAGCCTGTTGGGGTTTGTTGTTATTTGCCATTATCTTATCTATTTTTTTATATTTCGCACGAAACGGCTGCAAAGGTACAAAAAAGAAGTGAAAAGTGAGGAGTGAAAAGTGAAAAATTTGCTACTGCACGACACTTTTAACGTATTTTTGACTCAATATCGCAAAAAAAACTGTAATTTTGCAATATGATTCTGGAAAAATTATCGCTCATCAACTATAAAAACATCCAGACGGCTACGCTGGAACTCTCACCGAAGATCAACTGTCTGATCGGTCAGAACGGTGTGGGCAAGACGAATGTGCTCGATGCCATTTACTATCTCTCGTTCTGTCATTCGGCCAACAATCCCATGGACTCGCAAGTGATCAGACACGGGGAGGAATTCTTCATGATCGAGGGGAAATACAATGAGGATATAGCCATATCCTGCGGCTTCAAGCGTGGCAGCAAGAAGCATTTCAAGAAGAACAAGAAGGAATACAAGCGGTTGTCGGAACATATCGGACTGATACCCGTGGTAATGGTCTCACCCGCCGACACACTGCTCATCGACGGCGGCAGTGAGGAGCGCAGGCGGCTGATGGATATGGTGATCTCGCAGTACGACCGCAGCTATATCGAGCATCTGAACCGTTATAACAAGGCACTGCTGCAACGGAACACGATGCTGAAGGCCGATGATGAACCCAATATCGACGTGATAAGCCTCTGGGAGGAACAGATGGCGATGGCGGGTGAGCAGATCTACCAGAGGCGCGAGGCCTTTGTGAAGGAGATGGTGCCTATCTTCCAGCGGTTCTACGAGACCATCTCGGGCAATCGCGAACAGGTGGCACTGAACTATGTGTCGCACTGTCAGCGGGGACCGTTGCTGGAGGTAATCCAGCGCGACCGCTTCAAAGACCGCGCCGTAGGCTATTCACTGCACGGCATCCACCGCGACGACCTGGAGATTGCGCTCGGCGGCCATCAGATGAAGCGCGAGGGCAGCCAGGGGCAACACAAGACATTCGTGATCGCCCTGAAACTCGCGCAGTTTGATTTCCTCAAGCGCACGAACACGAAGACTACCCCACTCCTCCTGCTCGATGATATCTTCGACAAGCTGGATGCCAAGCGGGTGGAACAGATCGTGAGTCTCGTGGCAGGAAATGAGTTCGGACAGATTTTCATCACGGATACGAACCGAGACCATCTGGATCAGATCCTTTCGGCCTCGTCGCATGACTATAAGATATTCTTTGTGGAGGACGGCAATGTTCAGGAAAGACGTTAAGAACATCAAGGAACTGATTCTCAGGAACCTGAGGGCACAGGGGCTGGAGACGCCACTGTTGCAGAAACGGCTGATAGAGGCCTGGCCGGTGGTGGCGGGCGAAGCTATCAGCAGATATACGGGCAGCGTCAGCATCCGCAACCAGACGCTATACGTGCATCTGACGAGTCCCGCGCTGAGAGCAGACCTCTCCATGCAGCGAAGCGAGTATGTGAAACGGCTGAACGAATATGTGGGAAGTCAGGTGATTTCCGATATCCGTTTTAACTAAATCACCTGATCCACAGGGATATCAAAGGCATCGACCGGCACTTCATCAACCTTCTGGAAATCGAAACAGACACCTAGGGTTCGCACACTGGGGACAGTCCCTCTGTAATCCGCTGCGCTTCTCACAGCAGGGACAGTCCCCATTGTGCGAAGGAAGCGGTCGTAATAGCCGCGGCCGCGACCTAAGCGGTGGCCGGCAGCATCGAAGGCGATGCCTGGCACGAGGATGAGGTCGATGGCGGCGTAGTCGGTGAAGCATTCGCCCACGGGCTCGAGGATATGATAACTACCCTCCTGCAGATCAGCGCGACCTGTGTAGCGGCGCAGTTCCATTGTGTCATCGCCCGTCACCTTCGGCAGCAGTACCGTCTTGCCCTCAGCCACGAGCTCGTCGATCAGGACGTGGGTATTCACCTCGTCGGGTAGGCTGTAATAGGCCATAATGGTCTGTGCCTCAGCCAGCAAAGGCCTCAGTCTGCTGATAACAGGAAGCGACAACTCTTCCAATTGCTGTGGCGTGAATTGTCGCTTTGTCTGTCGTGTCTGTCGTCGCAGGTCGTCCTTACGCATGGGCTATCAACGTGGCTTTGACATGTGTGCTGCGATAGTCGAACGCCGCAGCTACCTTCTGGCTCTGTGTCTTCTCATCAGGCTTGGGGAAAGACGCATTGTTGCGGAAGAGCCTCAGGGTTTCCATGATGGCAGGATCGTCCTGATTCAGATATTCCGTCCACGATTCCTCGTCGAGCATGTTGTAGATGATGCGGCTGTTGATATAGCGCTCCAACAGCTTATAGGATTTCTGGATCATGAGGTTGCGACGCTTCAAGCCGTTCTTGTCTGCCCACGTCACGAACTTCTCAACGGTGTTCTGCCGCTTCAGGTAGTGCTCCAGGCCAGAGGCGCTCTTGAAGTCCTTCATCTTACTGCGGTTCTCGTCGGTATAGTTGAAGGCGAACTGGAGAATCATGCCCGACATAGAGGCTTCCTTGTAATAGGACGTCATGCCCAGCGTGTCTTCAGGCACGAAGATATCGGGTGTGATGCCGCCACCGCCATAGACCACACGACCATTACTGGTGTGGAATTGCGGACCCGTATGCTTAATGCTGTCCTGCGAGAAGAACTCACCATGCTGGTAACGCGACAACAGATCCTCCTCGTAGTTCTTGTCTGCTCCGGAGGTATAGGGTTTCTGTATGCAACGGCCAGAAGGCGTGTAATAACGGGCAACAGTGAGACGGATCATCGAATGGTCGCTGAACTCAATGGGCTGTTGCACCAGACCCTTGCCGAACGAGCGACGGCCGATGATAGTTCCACGGTCGTTGTCCTGAATGGAGCCGGCGAGGATCTCAGAGGCAGAGGCAGAGGCTTCGTCGATAAGCACGACCAGCGGCAGCTGCTGATATGAACCGCGACCGTCGCTGCGGTAATCCTGACGAGGTGACTTGCGACCCTCGGTATAAACTATGAGCTGACCTTTGGAGAGGAACTCATTGGCAATCTGCACGGCCGAAGCCAAGTAGCCGCCCGTGTTGTTGCGCAGGTCGATGACCAGATTAGAGAAACCGTCTTGCGACAGCTTAGCAAGCGCAATCAGCAGTTCAGGATAGGTATTCTCGCCAAAGTTCTTGATCTTGATATAGCCGGTCTTATCGTCGAGCATATAACTGGCCGTCACGCTCTTCGTAGGAATCTCGCCGCGAGTGACAGTGATATGACGCATCGTCTTCTCGCCATAGCGGATGATGCCCAACTTGACCTTCGTATCCTTGGGACCCTTCAACCGATGCATCGCCTCCTCGTTGGTCACGATCTTGCCGACAAAGGGCGAATCGTCGACCTCGACAATCTTGTCGCCGGCAATCAGACCCGCACGCTCAGCAGGGCCGTTGCCAATCACATTCTGCACACGGACCGTATCATATCGGATGGTAAATTCGATGCCCACACCCGAGAAAGAGCCCTTCAGGTCGTCGTTGGCAATCTGCACATCCTTGGCCCCGATATAGACAGAATGCGGATCGAGCTCAGACAAGATCTGCGGCATAGCCTTCTCGACCAGGTCGTTGACATTGATGGTATCCACATACTGGTCGTCGACGATATGCAGCAGGTTGTTGAGCTTATTGCCGCTGGAATTGATGATACTCAGCCGGTTGCCGGAGAAATGGTTGGCATAGAAGGAGCCAACCAATATGCCAAGGACGACACTCAATGCCATCCAAATAGGGGTAAAACGATTTGACTTATTGCTCATCTTCACTATTACTTTTCACTTCCATATATATCACCTCGATGCCAGCCCGTTTAAGCAGGTCGATGCCATCAGTAAGACGGTATTTCTCGCCATAGACCACACGCTTGATACCTGCCTGGATGATCAGCTTGGCACACTCGATACAGGGCGAGGCGGTGATGTAGATCGTGGCACCGTCGCTGTTGTTATTGCTACGGGCCAGCTTGGTAATGGCATTTGCCTCGGCATGAAGCACGTAGGGCTTGGTGACATTGTTGTCGTCCTCACACACGTTCTCAAAACCGCTGGGCGTGCCGTTATAGCCGTCGCTGATGATCATCTTGTCCTTGACCACCAACGCGCCCACCTGACGACGCTGACAGTATGAGTTCTCTGCCCAGATATGTGCCATACGCAGATAACGCTCGTCCAATTTCCTTTGTTTCTCTGTCATCACTTCTTACGTCTTACATCTAACATCTTACTTCTTACTTCTTACATCTCCTGATTCCATTCCGTTTCAGCAAGGCATCGATGGTGGGCTCACTGCCCTTGAAGCGCTTATAGAGCACCATAGGGTTCTCAGTACCACCTTTCGAAAGGATGCAGTCGCGGAACCGCTGAGCCGTCGCGGGATTGAAGATGCCCTCCTTTTTGAACACTGCAAAGGCATCGGCATCGAGCACCTCAGCCCATTTGTAGCTGTAATAGCCGGCCGCATAGCCGCCAGCCATGATATGCGAGAACTGAACGGTCATACAGGTGTCGGGCAGCTGCTCTGTCACCATCGCCTTCTCCCAGGCCTTTTTCTCAAACGGGATGATATCGTCAGTGAATGCATCCTTCTTGGTGTAATAAGCCATATCGAGCAGGCCAAACGACACCTGACGCAAACAGGCGTATGCCACATTGTAGTTACGGCTCTTGACGATGCGGTTGATCAGTTCGTCAGGAAGGGGCTCGCCCGTCTGATAATGGAAGGCGAAAGTGCGCAGGAACTCCTTTTCGATGGCGAAGTTCTCCATGAACTGCGAAGGCAACTCGACGAAGTCCCACCACACATTCGTGCCACTGAGACTCTCGAAACGGGTGTTGGCAAACATGCCGTGAAGCGAGTGACCGAACTCATGGAGGAAGGTCTCTACCTCACCCAATGTCAAGAGGGCCGGCTTCTCTTCCGTCGGCTTGGTGAAATTCATCACCACACTGACCTGAGGACGTATGTTTTCGCCCTTACGATCGATCCACTGGCCTTGATACTCCGTCATCCAGGCACCACCCTGCTTGCCTTTGCGAGGATGGAAATCGGCATAGAAGACAGCCAGGAAAGAGCCGTCCTTGTCGAACACCTCGTAGGCCTTCACGTCAGGATGATAGACAGGGATATCGTTGTTCTGCTTGAAGGTGATGCCGTACAGGCGGTTTGCCAGACCGAAGACGCCATCGATGACCTTCGATAATTCGAAATAGGGACGCAGCATCTCTGCATCGATATTGTATTTCTGCAACTGGAGCTTATGCGAGTAGAAGCCGAAGTCCCAAGGCTCGAGCTTGAAGTCCTTGCCCTCCATCTTCTTTGCGAGTTTCTCAATGGCTGCCACCTCTTTGACGGCCGTGGGTTTATAGGCGACAATCAGGTCGTTGAGCAGTTTATAGACATTGCGTACATTGCCTGCCATACGATGTTTCAACACGTAGTCGGCATAGGTCTTGTGTCCCAGCAACTGTGCCAGTTCGCGTCGGAGATTGATCAGACGCTTGCAGATGTCGAGATTGTTTTCGCTATTGTCGTGGATGCACTCCGTATTCTTGGCCATATACATCTGACGGCGCAGTTCGCGCTGCGTGGAATAGGTCATGAAGGGAGAGTATGAGGGGAAGTCGAGTGTGAACACCCAGCCCTCTTTCTCCATCTCCTTCGCAGTCAGGGCAGCTGCCTCTCGGGCCGTTTCCGGCAGTCCATCAAGCTGCGACTCGTCGGTGATATGAAGCGTGAAGGCCTTGTTCTCCTTCAGAAGATTCTGGGAGAATTGTAAACCCAAGATCGAAGCTTCTTCCGTGAGTTGGCGAAGGCGTTCCTTGCCTGCTGCATCCAAGAGTGCTCCACTGCGCACAAAACCATCGTAGCATTTATCGAGCAGCATCTTCTCCTCAGGCGTCAGTTTACGATGATGCTGGTGAACATATCTAATGCGCTCGAAGAGTTTCTCGTTCAAACGGATATCGTTGGCATGCTTTGTCAATATAGGACTGAGTTTCTGTGCCAAGGCATCCATCTCGTCGTTAGTCTCGGCAGAGAGCAGGTTGAAGAATACGGACGACACACGGCTCAGGAGGTCGTAATAGCCCTCACCGTCCTTCTCGTCATCGATACTGATAATCGTATTGTCGAAAGTCGGCTTGCGCGGGTCGTTGATGATTTTGTCAATCTGCTCATCCTCACGACGGATGCCTTCCAGGAAGGCCTCCTCGTAATCCTCGAGTCTGATACGGTCGAACGGTGCCGCATCATGCGGCGTATTGTAAGGAAAGAAAAACGGATTCTTTCGCTCTTTCTGTTCACTCATCTTTCTATACTAACGTTTATGAACTGCAAAGGTACAAAAAAAGCGAAAACATCGCAAATTGCAGCCTATTATTTTATATTATTTCACATCAGCAGCCGTTCCATCAGCGGAATTATCACTCTTCCCCGTCGCAAAACAATCTTTCCCTCACGTTGCAAGGCATTGAGTGCACGACTGACATCCAGACGGCTGTCATTGAGTTCATCGGCCAGACGATTCATCAGGATATGAAACACTTTGGGGCCTGCCGGATAAATGCAATGCTGGACAAAAAAGCGGACAATACGGTCTTCTAATGAGTCAGGCACATGCTGCCATAACAGACGGGATGTCTTCTGAGTCTGTGTGGCAAACATATTCAGAAGGTTCAGACGGAACACAAGAAAATCCTCAGACAAGCGAAGTATCTCATCCTTGCCGACGATGATGAAGCTGGCATCTGTCTGAACGATATAGGTATGGGTGTAACGTTGTGTATAGCCGAAAACGACCTCAGGCTGCAGAATGACGGGAGCCTCCAACAGTTCCTCGACCATGTAGCCACGATCATCGGCCATTGTCTTCACAAGGAGCGTTCCATTGATCATGAAATACAACTGGCGGCAATCATCCCCTTCGGTAACGACCGTGGAGCCTGCATCAATCTTTGAGAATCCGAAACGCGTATGACCTGCCACAAGTTCCAGGTCATCACGACTCATCCCCTGAAACAAAGGGAACAGAAGAAGTTTCTCATATATCTGCAAAGTGGCCATAGGCTGTCACTCCACTATTTTGTCCTTTAACGAAGGAGAACACCAGACGGCATTCTGACCTTTATCGTCGGAATAGATAAAGTAGACCATCAGTTCGGGATGGCGCTCCAACACCTTCTTCGCACCTTCGATACCTAGTACCATGAACGAAGTGGCATAGGCATCGGCCGTTGCACAGTCTTTGGCCAGAACGGTAGCCGACAACAAAGAATGCTGAACGGGATAGCCAGTCTTAGGATCAATCGTATGGGCATATTTCTTACCGCCCTTGTAATAGAAATTACGATAATTCCCACTCGTAGCCATCGCCAGATCAGTGACATTGAGCACACTCTGGATCTCGCTCTTCACCGAAAGAGTGTCATCTGTAGGCTTCGTCACACCTATCTTCCAAGGCAATCGCTGGGGGTTGACACCACTGGTGACAATCTCACCGCCAATCTCTACCATGAAATTCTTCACACCTTGCTGTCGCAGGAAATGAGCCACAACATCAGAGCCAAAACCTTTGGCGATGGCAGAGCAATCGAGCATGATGTCCGGCATCTGCTTCACAACACGCCCGTCTGCCAAGGTCACTTTCTCATAACCAATCAACCGGCGAAGGCTATCCACCTGATGACGATCGGGCTGGGTGCCATTCTTAAAGCCGAATCCCCAGGCATTGACCAATGGGGCAACCGTGATGTCGAATGCACCATCTGTCTCACAGGATATCTCCATAGCTTTGTTGAAAACCGTCAGGAACATCTCGTCGGGCTCCACATCCTGATTCTGGTTGATGGCCGTAATGATGCTATGGTCATTGAAAGGAGACAAAGAATTGTCGACTTTCTGCAGTTCTGCCTTAATGGCCTGATGTAGATCGGAGTCACATTCGTATGTGATATTATAAACAGTACCAAAGACCATACCAGAATTGGTCTGATAAGGCATTGCCCGCTGCTGGCGGATGATCAATACCGTTCCAACGATCAACAAGATCAGGAATGGCAACTGCCAGATAAGCTTCTTCTTGTTCATATATCAATTATCACATTGAATGTTCCTCCAAGACGCGTGTCGCTATTGACCCCAAATCCCGGAACATACCACGTCCGTCCGATGATGCCATCATTATGGGAGATGCGCCGCTTATAACGCACACTCCATCCTAAATGCAACGGTCCCCAGATGGTAGCATCAGCCCCAAGAGCAACTTCCAGCCAGTGGAAATTGCACTGTTCATCCTTCACACCAAAGCCTGTGTCCCACTTCCAGACCGGATCTTTGAAATTATCACGAGACAAATCAACCTTATAGGATGTATAAGCATAGCGCAGACCAGCATAAAAGCGATAGGGACCATGCTTCTGCTTCAACAGGTTCTTATCGATTCCAATACGGAAATAGGGAGCGGATGTCTCATATCGGATATGCGTTACAGGATCGTCTGTATGACTCGCCTTGCCATAACCAAGTTCTGCAATCGGGAACCACTCATCATGAAGATTGATGCGCAAGGCGCCCTCGTACTGACCATAATCAGACAATTCCATCATCGCCAAGCCTGCCAAATCAAAGGATACGGCAAATCCGCGGAAAAGCGGAATCGAGTCCTTCTGTAGTGAGAAGAACTTGAACTGTGCCGATGCTGATACCGATACCAATAGCAGCAGACTAATTGCCAGTCTTCGGATAGAGATAGAAATGAACGGTTTGGACATCATAATCTACTGATGTATTGATAAGTACAAGCGAATCGATGGCGTTGTGAGTATGTCTCACAGCCGTCAGTTCATGAAAGAAGGCAGCGGCACAGTCTACTGATTCGAAATGGGGGATATCATCCTTCTTGATCCATACAGTATCGATCACAGTCTTAGCACTATCCTTGAAGCAAAAATAGAGGATATCCTCAGGATGAGAATAACTGATAGGGAGACTGAATGACGACCTGCCTGTCAGTCTGTTGAGAATAGTGGTCTTATTCTCATCACGCGTCGTAATGTCGAGTACAATGTTTTTGCCGTCAGCAATCGTAGTGACTACTGATAAAGAATCCTTTAATGACAAAGCAGCCCCCGCCTTGTCGCGGATTTCATATTGCACAGAGACCGTATTCTGAACAGGGCAATCAATGGTGGAACAAGAAGATATGACAACAGATGAGAGATAAGCGAATAATAGCTCCACCCCACACAACCATCTGTTCATCTTTGGCATTCCCAGTCTGAATCGCTTACCCATCACTTGCCATTTAATAGTTCTTCAATCTGATAGTCATTCCGCCCCTGAGAAGAGCGGCTTACCAAATCGGCAACAAATCCCGTCAGGAACAGTTGTGTACCAATGATCATCATCGTCAGGGCGATGTAGAAGAAAGGTGAGTCTGTCACCAGACGTTGAGGGATATGATTGGCCAGGCACCAAAGTTTGTCTGCTCCAATATAGAACGCTGCCACAAAACCGATGAAGAACATCAGGGTACCCAAGAAGCCAAACACATGCATAGGTTTCTTACCAAAAGTACTCAGGAACCAAAGGGTCAGCAGGTCCAGATAGCCATTGACGAAACGGTTCAGCCCCATGAACTTCGAAGAGCCATATTTGCGGGCCTGATGCTGCACGACCTTCTCGCCGATCTTGTCGAAACCTGCATTCTTGGCCAGATATGGAATATAGCGATGCATCTCGCCATAGACCTCAATATTCTTCACGACATCCTTACGATAGGCTTTCAAACCACAATTAAAGTCATGCAGATTCCTGATGCCGCTGACTTTGCGGGCTGTGGCATTGAATAATTTCGTGGGAAGGGTCTTGGAAATAGGGTCGTAGCGCTTCTGTTTGTAGCCGCTCACAAGATCATAGCCTTCCTCCTTAATCATCCGGAACAGTTCCGGTATCTCATCAGGTGAATCCTGCAAGTCGGCATCCATCGTGATGACCACGTCACCCTGAGCCTGTTCGAAACCACAATAAAGCGCAGGACTCTTACCATAGTTGCGACGGAACTTGATGCCTTTCACCTGATCAGGCTGTTTACTATGCAGATCTGAAATGATCTCCCATGAACGGTCTGTAGAACCATCATTAATAAAGATCACTTCATAACTAAAGCCATTGTCCTTCATCACCCGCTCTATCCATGCATAGAGTTCTGGAATTGATTCATCCTCATTATAGAGAGGTATTACGACTGATATATCCATTATTACGATTTACTTTTCTCTATTCACTCGTTTGACACTCCGCTGCATAATCAAGCCTAAAGGAAGACCTATTATAAAGCCTAACGAAATATTGATTGTCAACATGTTCAACGCGTAGTCTATCGGACGGGTATTCGCCATCTCCTGCAGGCTATCATCCACCATCTGCGTCATTCCGTATTGCTTCAGCACTTGCTGCATCTCTTCTGACGATACCATCTTTGAGAACTGACTCAACAGGAAACCATGATCCATAAAGGCGAAATAAAGATACTGGGCGATAGCAAAAAGCACGCCTCCATAGAAAAACACAAATACGGTATAGGCATATCCACGACGGAATGAAATCACCCCCTCCCGACCATAATCCCGGAATTTGCTAAGGCGTTCACCAACAAAAAACGGGGTATAGCACATCAGGAAAAAAGCAGCGAGACCAAGCAGTTGGTTCGACACACCTATTATATATAATAGGAACGTCGCAACCCACAGCAAGGCAAGCAGAGCACCATCCTGACGGGCAAACGCTTTCAATTGTACATATTCTATTGGAGTCATCGGCTGCAAAATTACGCATTTTTCCGCACATATCGAGTGCTTTGACTCAAAAAATAGTTAAAAAAGTCATGCAGCAGCATTTTTTTCACTATTCACTATTCACTATTCACTTTTTTATTGTACCTTTGCACCCGCAAAACGGGCAAGTCCTGTACGGCCAGCTCCCTTTGAATCCCCCAGGGTGGGAACACAGCAAGGGTATTAGGTTGTAGCGGCGCGATGCAGATCGCTTGTCCACCCGCCTCTTTAGCTCAGTTGGCCAGAGCACGTGATTTGTAATCTCGGGGTCGTTGGTTCGAATCCGACAAGAGGCTCTCAAGAAGGATTGGATTAGCCAATCCTTCTTTTATTTGGACTCACTACTATTTGGGCTCAACATGCACCGCCACATGAGTTTCTGCCCCATAGTGATCACGAAGCAGATTCTCCACCTCCGAAGCTTTATCGTGAGCTTCTCGAAGAGAGACATCACCATCCATAAGGATATGCAGCTCTATCGCATAATGATTTCCCAACCGTCGTGTTCGCAGATCATGGGGCTTCACATCTCCTGGCAAAGATGCGACTAAATTAAGGATTTCCTCTTCTACTGAGTCAGGCAACGATTGTTCCATCAGATCACCAATACCATTACGAAGCAAATCAATAGAAACCTTTACAATAAAAGCTCCCACTACAACAGAAGCAATGGGGTCAAGCACTGTCCAACGCTGACCTAGAAAAATAGCGCCACCAATACCAATTGCTGTGCCAACGGATGACAAGGCATCGCTCCGATGATGCCATGCATTCGCTTCTAAGGCCTGGGAATTTAACTCACGGGCTTTCACCATCGAATAATGATAGACACCCTCCTTTAAAACAATGGATAATAGAGCTGCCCATAGAGCCAAAAGGCCCGGCGCTTCTAATTGTCCCCCATTAGCCCAAAAGATAATGTTCGTCGTACCATTATATATGATACCTATCGCAACGGCTAATAAGGCGAAACCTATCAAGGTCATTGCAAGTGTCTCATATTTGCCATGACCATAATCGTGAGATTTATCCTTAGGCTTTCCACTGATACGGACAAATACCAATACGACAATATCGGTAACAAAGTCAGATAACGAGTGAACGGCATCTGCTACCATAGCGGAACTATGTCCTAAAATACCCGCAATGAACTTAAAGAGCAAAAGGACAACGTTAACAACGCCGCCAACCAAAGTTACCTTATATATTTCGCGATTTCTTTCCATTATTGCTCGAACAATCCTTTGAAGAAACCTCCTACGGCCTTGCCAGCACGACCAGCAGCCTTGGAAATACTATCGCCAGTTGCTTCAAGACTATCACTAAAACGATCGCCACGATATTCGAGAAGTTTTTTAGTATATCGTCCCTTCAAACGATTATACTCTTCAACCTGCAAATCATTAAGTTGAGGTTTCAATCGTCGATACTCATGCATCAACGTATCTTGACGGGCAATTAATGAATCAGCCAAAGACTTTTTCAACGAAGGTTGGGATACTACGAAAGATACGAATTTACGATAGTCATTCATAAACTTCAAGGTATCTGACACTTGCTGCTGTGCATAAACTTCTCCTATGAACACCAGCATACAAAATATAATCAAAACTTTTTTCATGTTATCTTGAATTTATAATTTACAGAGCGCAAAGGTACAGAATTATTTCGAATACTATTGCAGTATCTACAATAAAAAAGCAGAAAAAAGTTAATCAGCCGTTAAAAACGAAGAAGCCCCGGGTCATTTCTGACTCAGGGCTTCACAAATGAAAGATGGCGGCCTCCTACTCTCCCGCATTGCATTGCAGTACCATCGGCGCAGGCGGGCTTAACTTCTCTGTTCGGAATGGGAAGAGGTGGGACCCCGCTGCAATAACCA
>JAEEGJ010009838.1_pt1 | contig 25290 bp, 21 predicted proteins | sample 8958761 | NCBI WGS metagenome assembly JAEEGJ01 (sample SAMN16246546, study PRJNA631951) | gut metagenome | biome: gut microbiome; feature: rumen; material: RS-attached | host: Bos | place: Iran: Karaj | collected 2018-10 | reverse complement strand
TCCAGAGTATCAAACCCGACTGCGGCTGTACGGCTGTCGACTATCCCCGTGAGGTCCCTGCCGGTCAGAAGTTCACGGTCAAGATGACCTACGATGCCCGTCAGCTGGGCCATTTCTATAAGATGGCTGCTATTACCAGTAACGGCTCGAAAACGCCAGTCTGGCTCACGATGCGTGGCGTCGTCGTCACTGATGCACAGGACTTCTCTGGCTCCTATCCGTTCACGATGGACGGCCTGATGCTCGATAAGGATGAGCTGGAGTTCGACGATGTCAACCGTGGCGATGCACCTGTACAGGAGATTCACATCTTTAACAACGGCGAATCGACGATGACACCCAGTCTGATGCATCTGCCACCGTATCTCTCGGCCGTTGTCTCACCCGAGCGTCTGGCTCCCGGCCACAGTGGTGTCATCACCGTGATGCTGAATTCCGCACTGCTCCGCGACTACGGTCTCACGCAGACCAATGTCTATCTGGCCCAGCAGCTCGGCGACAAGGTGAGCACCGACAGAGCCCTTGGTGTCTCCGTCGTCCTGTTGCCCGACCTGAAGCAGTTCATGGATGCCAACAAGTCGCTGGCTCCTCGGTTGCAGATCTCTTCTACCGATATCGATTTCACCTCGTTCGAAGGTAAGTCGAAGAAGAAGGAGATTGTCACCCTCACCAACACCGGCCAGTCGCCGCTGAAAATCTCCTCCATGCAGCTCTTCACCAGTGGACTGAAGGTGACGCTCTCCGACCGTGAGATTGCCCCAGGAAAGACTGCAGAGCTCGAGATCATTGGCACCGCCTCAGAACTTCAGCAGTTGCGCAAGCGTCCGCGTATTCTGATGATTACCAACGATCCTGACCATGCCAAGGTGGTCATCAACATCCGGAAATAACCCTCAATGATCAATTCACAAAATGGAACATCCAGAGAACAGTTCAGAATATGCCGGTCTGCAGGTGAACAGCGGCGTGGAGCAGCCCTCGATCATCAACCCCTACCTGAAGCGTAACCGCTTCCGTCGTCGCGACCTCACCGTCGGTGAGATGGTAGAGGGCATCGTCAAGGGCGATGTCACTATCCTCTCACAGGCTGTCACACTGATCGAGAGTGTCAACCCCGACCATCAGGCCCGTGCCCAGGAGGTCATCAACAAGTGTCTGCCCTACAGCGGCCGTAGTGTGCGTGTGGGCATCAGTGGCGTTCCCGGTGCAGGCAAGTCCACGAGCATCGACGAGTTTGGCATGCATGTCCTGCGTGAGAAGGGAGGCCGTCTGGCCGTGCTCGCCATCGACCCTTCCAGTGAGCGCACCAAGGGCAGCATCCTCGGTGACAAGACGCGCATGGAGAAGCTCGCCCAGCATCCCGATTCCTTCATCCGTCCTAGTCCCTCGGCAGGCTCCCTCGGTGGCGTGGCCCGTAAGACGCGTGAGACTATCATCCTCTGCGAGGCTGCCGGCTTCGACAAGATCTTCGTCGAGACCGTCGGTGTCGGACAGAGTGAGACCGCCTGTCACTCGATGGTCGATTTCTTCCTGCTCATCCAGGTGGCTGGCACGGGCGACGAGTTGCAGGGCATCAAGCGTGGCATCATGGAGATCTCCGACGGTATCGTCATCAATAAGTGCGACGGCGACAATGTCGATCGTTGTCAGATGGCGGCCACCAACTTCCGCAATGCCCTCCACTTTTTCCCGATGCCCGAGAGCGGCTGGCTGCCGAAGGTGCTCTGTTACTCCGGCTTCTATGGCACTGGTGTCAAGGAGGTGTGGGATATGATCTACCAATACATCGACTTCGTGAAGGCCAACGGCTACTTCGACTACCGTCGCAACGAACAGGCCAAGTACTGGATGTATGAGAGCATCAACGAGCACCTGCGACTGAACTTCTACAACAACCCGCTCGTCAAGAGCCGCCTCGCTGAGGCAGAGCAGACCGTCTTGGCCGGACATAAGACCTCGTTCGTCGCCGCCCAGAACCTGCTCGACATGTATTTTAACGAACTCAAGAAATGATTCAAATAGAAATCGACGAAGGTAGTGGCTTCTGCTTCGGAGTGACCACCGCCATTAAGAAGGCTGAAGAAGAACTGGCACAGGGCACGACGCTCTACTGCCTCGGTGATATCGTACACAACGGTAGGGAGTGTGACCGTCTCCGTGAGATGGGACTCGTCACCATCAACCACGACGACCTGCGCCAGCTCCACGACGTGAAGGTGCTACTGCGCGCCCATGGAGAACCCCCCGAGACCTATGAGCTCGCCCGTCAGAACAATATCGAGATCATCGATGCCACCTGTCCTGTGGTGCTACAGCTCCAGAAACGCATCAAGAAGCAGTTTGAGGCCGGTGGTGGACAGATCGTCATCTTCGGCAAGAAAGGCCATGCAGAGGTACTCGGACTCGTCGGACAGACTAAGAGCACGGCCATCGTCATCGAGAACTTCGACGAGGTCGCCAAACTCGATTTCACCCGCGATATCTACCTCTACAGTCAGACCACGAAGTCGCTCGATGAGTTCCATCGTATCATCGACTACATCCAGGCCCATATCTCGCCCGAAGCCACCTTCAAGAGCTTCGACACCATCTGCCGTTCCGTCGCCAACCGCATACCCAATATCTCCAGTTTTGCCGCCAAGCACGACCTCATCCTTTTCGTCTGTGGCCGAAAGAGTTCTAATGGCAAGGTGCTCTACAACGAGTGCCTGCATGTGAACCCCAACAGCCATCTTATCGAAGATCCCGAGGAAATCGATCCCGCCTGGCTCAGCGACATCCGTACCGTTGGCATCTGTGGTGCTACCAGCACCCCCCGCTGGCTCATGGAGCAGTGCCGCGACGCCGTCCTCCAGATGGACGTCTAACATAGCTTATAAATACGGAAATGACACAGAAAAAGGTCATGCAATGGATGTTGGCCGCTGTCCTCGTTTGTGGCTCATCTTTCCTCTCATCGTGTACGGAGGACAATGGCGATAACCCCGCCAAACCAGAACAAACAGAATACAAGGGTGTGCCGCTTGTGATATACGACACGGATATCGGCTCTTCGACCGATGACCTCATTGCCTTGGAAATGCTCCATCACTATACTGACGAAGGGCGCTGCCGGCTGATCGGTGTCATCGTGGATCGTCATGGTGAGGAATATGCCGCTCTGGCAGACGCGATGAACACCTATTTCGGTCATGGCGACGTCCCCATCGGTGTGGAGCGAGGCGGTATCAACGATCCCACCGTGTTTATCGATTACCGGAATCTCTACAAGCATAAGACCGACAAGGGGGAACTGATGTTCAAGAGGACCATCAGCGACTACGCCTCACTGCCCAACGGATGGCAGCTTTACCGACAGTTGCTGGCCTCACAGCCCGACCATTCGGTGAGCATCTGTTCGACAGGCTTTGTCTCCAGTCTGGCTCAACTGCTGCACTCCGAACCCGACGACCTCTCTCCGCTCACGGGAGTCGAACTGGTGCGCCAGAAGGTGAAATGCCTCTACCTCATGGCTGGCGTCTTCACAGAGTCGAAAGAGCCCGACTATAATTTCCTGCAGGACCCGACCTATGCCAAGCTGCTCTTTGAGGCGTGGCCGCGCGATGTTGCCGTCATGTTCTCACCCATGGAGGTGGGCAACGAGATCGAATACAAGCCAGAATTAGTGATCAGCGACATCGACTGGACCGACATCCACCCCATCAAGCAGGTCTATCTGAACTACGATTGCGACACTGGGCAGAGAATGTGGGACCCGATGACCGTGATCCAAGCCGTAGAGGGCGATGCGCTGTTCACGCTTTCCGAGCGCGGCATCGTCACCCTCACAGATGAGTGTGGAACCAACTTCACCCCGTCGCCCACCGGCAACGACCGCTATCAGAAGCCCGGCTCCATAGCATGGTACGACGCCATGCTGGAGAAGATCAGAACATACAACAGGATGAGGTAGTAAATTCCTCTTTCTCTGTCATCTCGACCGTGTTCTCCTTTTGTCATCTCGACTAAGCGTAAGCGCATGGAGAGATCTCTCGACTGCGCTCGAGATAACAACGGTGCTTGAGATTTCTCGACTCCGCTCGAAATGACAGGTGGGAATTTGCTATTATTTTCAAGGCCTCGTAACACTTTTTCCATGGCTTTCCAAAAAGTGTCAGGAGGCTTCGCAGCAAGAAATGTTTAGTATCGTGAATAGGCATGCGATGCTATGTGGGGGGCAGATGGGGCAGGTAATCCATGGGAACTATAAAAATAAATCCCTAAATCCCCGAATGATGAATCAGGTGATTTAGGGATTTATTTTTCATATTCGTAAGAAAAATCTGCCCCATCTGCCCCCCGAGGCTTCTCAGAAGGACATTCATAGTCATGGACAGGCACCTGGGGAAGAGCTCAGGAGTCGGTCCCCTTTCTCTGTGGCACGGATTCCACGGATAATCACGGATTTATTTTAATTCACCACTGAGACTCAGAGGCTCAGAGGGGAAAAATCCGTGTCTTTAAATTTATTTAAAGCCGTGTAAATCCGTGCCAAAAAAAACGGTCGAAGATAGGCTGCATCTCAAAAATGCTCAAATAAATTTGGTATTTTATTCGATTTGCACTATCTTTGCTGCGTTATGGAGAGAAAATTGTTTGTTTTGGTGGTGGCCGTGTTGACGTCGTTTGCCGTCCGTGCCACGGTCGTTGACCGCCAGCAGGCTGCTCAGCAGGCCCGCGAATTTATGGCAAAGAACTTCAAGAGTTCTACACGTCATGCAGCACAGACGGCAAAACTCAACAGTGTGGAGACCGGACAGCCACTGGTCTATGCCTTCAATGTCGAGGGCGGTGGCTTCGTGGTGGTAGCTGGTGACGACAGTGCGCCAGCCATCCTCGGCTACAGCGAGACGTCGGCTATCGACCCTGCCGACATCCCCGACGGCATGAAAGACCTCTTTGCCCAGTACCAGCAAGAGATGCAGGTGATGAGCCGTGCCGGTACGCGTGCCGAGACGGTGGCTAACCTCGGTCCGGAGATTCCCCACCTGATGAAGAGTGAGTGGGGCCAGGCGGCACCTTACTTCAATATGTGCCCGCGTCACTATTATCAAGATGAAGATCGAGATGGCATGGGACGCTCACTGACGGGTTGTGTGGCCACAGCGATGGCCCAGATCATGTATTATCACAAATATCCTGCAGAGATCACAGAACTGCCAGGCCAGTATTACAATCGGAAAAAGAGATGTACGTATAAGGTATTTGATGTCAGCAAGACGCTGGAGTGGGACAAGATGCTTCCTACTTACGGCACGCGCAAAAAAGTGGTAGGCACTCAGGAGCAGCAGAACGCTGTAGCCAAGCTGATGCGACTGGTCGGCCAGAGCATTTGTATGAACTATTCGCCCGAACTCTCGACGATGCATGACGTTTCAGTCTTAAGGAACCTTGTATATTTCTTCAACTATGATGCATCCACCATCAAGTTCGTACAACGGAAGGACTATGATTACGCAGACTGGATCAAGACGATCTACAAGGAATTGTCGGAGCAGCGTCCTGTCTATTATGCAGGCGCTTCTAACACAGGAGGACATGCCTATGTCGTCGATGGTTACCAAAAGGAGGACTTCTTCTGTATCAACTGGGGCTGGTATGGCAGTGGTGCGGAAAGCGTGTTCCGCTTGTCGCTCTGCAACCCCAGAAATAAGTACGAGGGTGGTGGCAGCGGCGATGCCGGCTACACAAGCCGACAGTGTGCCATCATCGGCATACAACCGGGCAAGACTGCCCAGACTATGGATAACGTGTTGGGAGGGCATTTCAGATGGACTGGTAAATATATCTACGAGCGTGCATCTGCCGATGAGAACTTCGACCTGACCAGTAGCCTCTACCAAGACCTCTATAATTATAATCCCCCCGTCAGCCTGACCTTCGACTATGGTGTCATCGTCAGAGACGCTAAGGGAAAGGCCGTGCAGACTCTGCTGCCGATGGACAGCCAGACAAAGCAGGTGAAGGTGCCAAGAGGCAGAGGCGCATTCTTCCTTGATAAGCCCTTGAAGGTTGGGGCCGGCTTAGGCGACGGTGATTACAAGTTGCAGTTCCTGTATCGCTTAGATGGTGAGGAGGAGTGGAGACAGCCTCTTCCTGTATTAGAAGCCATGTTTAAGATCAGGGGCAACAAGCTGATCTTCGACTGTCGGCCTGATTGGTTGACGGTCAAGATGAATGTGGAGGGGCAGGAAAACACGAAAGAGCCACTCTATAAAGTGACGGTGACGCTCGAGAACAAGAGTACCGACCAGACCTTCCATCGCTCCATCCGCTTGGGTCGTAAGGATTTGGATAATAGGAGTTTGGTGGATTATGGTTTTGCCGTGACACTGGGACCTGGCGAGACCAAGACTTTCGATATGGACTATAAGCCCGGACGATTTGCCACTCCCCAGCTCTATCTCATGACGCTTGAGGACTGCGTGCCGCTGGGCGAGGGGGTCGCCACGGGTGCCAGCTCATGGCAGCCCATCACCAAGGACTTGCAGGGCTCCTTCAACCTCACCAGCCAACTGGTGAAGCAGGCCGACGATACCTACGTGCTGAAGGCCGACGACCACTATGAGGTGAGCTATACCTTCAAGAATACAGGAACCACCGACATGAAGGGCTATATCGAGCTGGTGGACTCCGTAAGTTCCGTCCAGGGACTCCTTGATCCTGAGGAGAATGACTCCAATGGCGAGCAGATCAGTCTGAGGCCCGGCGAGAGCAAGGAGTTGAAACTGACCATCTATAACGACGGTGATGACGACTTGATGCACAAGATCTGTGTGCTGTCGTACGACTCCGACGAGCAGTCCACCCTGATCGATGCCACGCCGACGTTCACGATTCGACCCGTACACGACCTGTCGCTGACAGGCCTGACTGTGACGCCTATCGAGGAAACCGATGACGAGTATGGCATAGCTATCGTCGAGGGCAATCAGATGACCGTCAGCGCTAAGATCAGCAATCCCGAGACAACGGACTTCGAGGGCTCTATCGTGCTGAAACGCTACATCACCGACTTCAGTAAGGAGTATGAGGCTGACGAAAACGGCTATTACTACCTCGAACCCGACAAGACTTACGAGAAGAAGGTGACCATCCCTGCCGGTGGCAGCATCGACTACTCTGAACTGCTCGATCTGAAGGAACTGACGCAGGACAATGACTATACGGTGGCGGTGGAGTTTGGTATCTTCTCTGTCAGCAAGGCTGCCACGGGTGAGGTGATCCTGCTCTTCTCCGACGCTTATCTGCTGAACGATGGCACGCCTACGGCCATCCAGACGGTACCAGCGGCTGTCGGAAAGTCGTCGGCTGTCTATGACCTGCGTGGACGTCGGGTCAGCGGTGAGCCCCGCAAGGGCATCTACATCATCGATGGCAAGAAGAAGGTCCTGAAATAATTTTTTTTAGGCACGGATTCCGCAGAGAAAGTTTTTTTTTTAGGCACGGATTCCACGGATTTACACGGACTTTAACCCCTCCGAGTGCTCTGAGCCTCTGTGGTGAATTAAAATAAATCCGTGTCTCTCAGAATGAGAGCCGTGTAAATCCGTGCCTAAATTCTTAAAACTTATAATCAAGGCCGAGGCCGATGACGTGGTTGGTGCGGGAGTAGGTCTCCTGACCGAAGGCGGCCTGCTTGTTGTAGTCGCTATAGAGCGAGCAGAAGTAGCTGACGTTGAGACGGACCTTCTCGTTGATGTTCCAGGCACCACCGAGGCCGAGTGAGTAGCTGTCGCAGGCAAACGACGTGTCCTGCTGGTAACCGTCGGAGAGACCGTAGTCGGTGCGCTGACCGCCACAGCTGACGGTGAACTTCTCATTGATGTCGTATTCGACACCGGCGAGGATCTCGTGGGTGCCGTGCTTCAGTTCCTTCTGACGGTCGTTGGCCATCTTGGCGTTCTTGTCGTCGAAGAAGTGATATTCGAGGGCAGCACGGAGTTTCGGGGTGAACTCATAGCCGGCAGCGACGGCGAGGAGGGCAGGCATGTCGTAGCGCGTGCAGGCACCATCCTGGAAAGGAGCGGTGGCAGCAGCCAGCTGAGGCGCCAGGGCCTCTTTGATCTTCATCAGTGCGGCTTCGCCATAGACCGGTACGGCAGCCACCTTAGCCACCAGACCGTTGCCCAGACCGGCATCGAGGACGTTGGTGCTGTTCTCGGGGTTGAGCTTGGTACGGAACTCATAGCGGGCCGACAGCGTCAGCGGACCCTGGTGGTAGTTGATGCTGACCAGCGGGGTGAAGCCCCAGCCTTTCTGATCGACGTCGAGCAGGAGCTTGGCCAGCTGTCCGTACTCATTCTGCGCGTCGGCGATGACATGGCCACGATAGTAGCCGTCGTAGTAGTTCACACGCACGCCGACGGCTGCTGAGAGACAGTCGAGCAGCTTGTAGGTGAAGTTCAGTTGTCCACCATAGATATACTGCTTGCCCTTCATCTCAGAGTTGAGGGCATAGTTGGCCGGGATGTTGATGCCGGGCAGCTGGTTCAGTTGTGGGATGATGCCACTCATCATCGACTGTACCATGACATTGTATTGCGGAACACCCTGATCGTATTTCACGAAGCCGCCACTGCCGACGATGCCGATCATGGCTGAGAGGGCGATGCGGTCTTTCTTATAGGCTGCAAACAGAGCGGGCACGATCGGAGCCGAAGCGACACCCTCGTAGGTGGTGTTGTTCAGTTCGATGTTACGACGCTGCCAGGGCTTCTGGAAGTTGAGCGAGAGCTGGAATCCCTCACGACCCCAGGCCAGACCGGCGGGGTTGGAGAAGGTCGCATCGATCTCGCTGGTGGCGCCACGGGCGAACATACGGTCGAAAGCGATGTGATAGTTGGTGTTGGTCATCAGTCCACCAGCCTGAACGGCGGCAGAACAGGCAAAAGCGAATACGCCTGAAAACAATAATTTTCTCATCATTTTATCGGTTATAATGGTTTGTCGGCTGCAAAGGTAGCAATAAAACGCGAAATAACCGAAAAAATGACGAGAAAATTACGTAAAGCGAACAGAAACGTTTACGCTGTGCGCTCGTTGAAGCGGTCGAGGAGCCACTGTTTCTGCTCGGCGATGGTCATGTGGGAGTTGTCGAGTTCGATGGCGTCGTCGGCTTTCCGCAGAGGAGAGACCTCACGGTGAGAGTCGATGTAGTCGCGCTCCTGCACGTTCTTCAGGATCTCATCGAAGTCGGCAGGCATCCCCTTGGCCTTGAGTTCGTCGAAGCGGCGCTGGGCGCGAACCTCTGCCGAGGCGGTGACGAAGATCTTCAGTTCGGCATCGGGAAAGACGGTGGTGCCGATGTCGCGGCCGTCCATGACGACGCCCTTGTCCTTACCCATCTGCTGTTGCTGGGCGACCATGGCGGTGCGCACGAAGCCGACGGCGGCGATGGGGCTGACATGACTGCTCACCTCGAGTGAGCGGATCTCGTCTTCGACGCGCTCACCATTCAGATAAGTGTCGGGGCGACCAGTCTCGGGGTTGAACTTGAACGAGATCAGGATATGCGGCATCTCTGCCTCCAGCTGGGCGGTCTTCACGCTGCCGTCGGCATTGAAGAGGTCGTGACGGAGGGCATAGAGGGTGACGGAACGGTACATAGCGCCCGTATCCACATAGACGTAGCCCACCTCGCGGGCCAGGTCCTTGGCCATCGTGCTCTTGCCGCACGAGCTATGGCCATCGATTGCGATAGTGATTTTCTTCATAATGCGTATGATAAATTGATGAGGATCGAAGAGGTGGTGACGTGGTACTTGCCGTAAGCCACGTGGAGCTTGAAGCGCTCCAGCTGGAGACCGGCACCGATGGAGAAGCCAGCCCCGTGGGAAGAGGCGCCTTCGGCGTCGCTGACCTTCATCTGACTGGCACGGCGGAAGTTGTAGCCGGCAGCGACGTAGAAGGCCTCACTCAGCAGCACGTCGGCACCGACGGCCAGATGACGGCCGAAGCCCTCACTCCAGTCGTTGAGTCGGCTGAGGGTGGCAGAGAAGCGCAGAGGCGACTGTCCGATGCGCTTGGTGGCACCCACCTGCAGGTCGAGGGGGATGCGCTCGAAGTTTTCGTCGTAGGCCTTCACCTGTCCACCGAGATTGCGGGCGACAGCCGAGAGACTCAGGTCGTGGTCTTCGTCGAAGTAGTTGAGACCGAGATCGACGGTGACGGCCAGCGAGTTGTAGCCAGCGACATGCGAGGAGATGACCTTGGCGGTGATGCCACCCCCGAGTTCGTTGGTGAGGGCATAGGCAAAGGTGCCGCCGACGGCGATGTCGCGGGCCGAGAAGGTGCCAATCTGTTCACCCTCTGGCGTGGTCTCCTTCATTGAGCCGTAGTCCATGTACTGAGCGGTGACGCCCCAGGTGCCACGGTCGCCAGCCGCCTTGAGGAAGGCAGCACTGGCCGTCTTGGCTCCCTCCATATAAGTCATGAAGTTGAGACCGATCGAACGGTCGCTGACATCGTTGATGAGGGCGGGATTATGGAAGACCAGTGAGGCATCGTCGGCGATGAGCGAGATATTGTCGCCACCGAGGGCAGCCACATGAGCACTGACGGGCAGGCGGAGGAAGTTGTAGGCGGTTTGGCTCTCCTGGGCTTGGAGAGGTAATAGTGAAAAGTGAATAGTGAATAATAGGAGGGGCAGCAGCCTATGCCACTGCAGCCTGTGCGTACCTCGGATCAACCAATGTTTTTCTCCCATTTTTCTTCAAATCGGTCGCAAAATTACGAAATAATTCTTAATTTCACACCCTTTTTACCGTTTTACTTCTCTTCCGTTTTACTTTTTTGTTATCTTTGCATGCGGTTTATGAAAATAACGGCAAACTGCCGGTTTTATTATGGAAGTCAAGAAAAGTCGCTTTGCTGATCTGGAAAATCTCCGTGTTCAGGCGTTCCTGCTGGGGCTGGATGTCGTGCTCGCCGTGCTGTTTGTGGCGCTGGAGTGGAACACTTCCGACACAGGGTGGGCCTTCTTCGAAGACGATGCCGAGCTGGAAGCCGAGATGGAACTGTCGCCGCTGAGACGCGCCAAGGACGAGATTCCGATGATGCTGCCGCAGGCGAAGCAGGAGGAGCCTGTGAAGACCGAAGAGCTGCGACTCGTGGACGACGACATAGAACTGACCTTCGAGCCCGAGCCCGTGGAACGGCCGGAGGAGAAGAAAGATAACGAGACCGTCGAGGCCGACAAGCCCGAGGTGGTCGATATGTACGACGAACCCATCGACTTCCGAGTGGTCGAAGACCTGCCTCAGTTTCCTGGGGGCGCCTCGGAGTTCATGAAGTGGCTGACGAAGAACCTGAAGTATCCTGCCAGTGCTTCGAACCGGAAGGTCAAGGGCAAGGTGGTGGCGCAGTTCATCGTCAACAAAGACGGTAGCGTGTCGGACCTGGAACTGCTGCAGAAGCTCGATCCCTCGTGCGACCGTGAGGTGCTGCGCGTGCTCAGGATGATGCCGAAGTGGCAGGCAGGGCTGATGGATGCCAAGCCCTGCAGGACGAAGGTCTGCATCCCCGTGGTGTTCAGTTTCTAAGATGGAATCATCAGTTTTTAAAGGATATGTACAAATCAGAAGAATTACTCAAGAAGGTGAATGAGGCGCTCGACGGTCTGACCTACGACCGTAAGCCGTCATCGCTGTATGAACCCATCAAGTATGTGTTGGCCATCGGCGGCAAGCGTGTGCGCCCCGTGCTGATGTTGCTGGCCTACAACCTCTTCAAGGACGACCCCTTGCGCATCATGACGCAGGCCATCGGACTGGAGACTTATCACAACTTCACCCTGTTGCACGACGACCTGATGGACAATGCCGACATGCGGCGCGGTCATGAGACGGTGCATAGGAAGTGGGATCCCAATCAGGCCATCCTCTCGGGCGACACCATGCTGTTGCAGGCTTTCGGCAGGATCGGAGCCTGTGAGGCCGACAAGTTGCAGGACGTGTTCAAAACCTTCCTGGTGACGACCTACGAGATCGATGAAGGACAGCAGCTCGACGTGGAGTTTGAGACGCGTAACGACGTGCGCGAGGAAGAGTACGTCGAGATGATCCGTCTGAAGACGAGCGTGCTGCTGGCCTGTGCCGTGAAGATCGGTGCCATCCTGGCCGGTGCCTCGAAGGAAGACCAGGAGAACCTCTATAAGTTCGGTGAGCAGATAGGACTGGCCTTCCAGTTGCAGGATGACCTGCTCGACGTGTATGGCGATCCGAAGGTGTTCGGCAAGAACATCGGTGGTGACATCACCTCGAACAAGAAGACCTATATGCTCATCAATGCCGTGAACCGAGCCAACGAGGCACAGCGGCAGGAACTGATGGGCTGGATCGAAGCCAAGGACTTCGACCGCGAGGAGAAGGTGAAGGCCGTGACACGGCTGTACGACGAGATTGGGATCCGTCAGCTCTGTGAGCAGAAGATGGAAGCCTGCTACGCACAGGCACAACAGTATCTGGCCAAGGTCAGTGTCGCCGAGGAGCGTAAGGCCGAGTTGAAGGCCTATGCGGCCAGTATGATGAAACGCCAGAGCTAAGTCGTCGTGGGAAAGCTGACCTTCATAGATACCCATTGCCACCTCGACGGTGAGGAGTTTGCCGACGACCTGGAGGCCGTCGTGGCGCGCGCCCGTGAGGCTGGGGTAGGGGCAATCGGCGTCCCAGGCATCGACCAGTGGTCAGCAGAGACGGTGATGGCCCTCTGTCGTCGCTATCCGGGGTACTGCTATCCGATGTTCGGACTCCATCCCGAGGAGGTGAAGGCCGACTGGGAGACGGTGCTGGACGCCATCCGCAAGGCCTCAGAGCAGGCCCAGGGCGAGGCGCCAGCCGTGAGACCCGTCGCTGTCGGCGAGGTGGGACTCGATTTCTACTGGAGCCGTGAGTTCGAGCGCGAGCAGTTGTTGGCCTTCGAGGCACAGGTGAAGTGGTCGGTGGAGACGGGGCTGCCCCTGATGATCCACTGCCGGAAGGCGCAGAACGAGCTGGTGGCCATCCTGAAACGCTATCAGGACCAGTTGCCGGGCGGCGTGTTCCATTGTTTTACGGGCAATGCCCTGGAGGCGAAGGAGCTGTTGCAGTTTGAGCGTTTCGTGCTGGGTATCGGTGGTGTGCTGACGTTCAAGAAGTCGCACTTGCCGGAAGTGTTGCCCGAGGCGGTGCCCCTCGATCGTATCGTGCTGGAGACCGATGCCCCCTATATGGCACCTGTGCCGATGCGCGGTCAGCGCAACGAACCCGCCTTTGTGGCCCATGTGCTGCGCAGACTGGCCGAGGCATACGGTGTCGCAGAGGAAGAAGTGGCAGCGAAGACGAATGCGAACTGCCAAAAAATATTAAATATAAACGTTTAACGAATAGAATATGGTGCAAAAATATTACCTTTGCACCCGCTTAACGCAAGGAGAGGTGCTCGAGTGGTTGAAGAGGCACGCCTGGAAAGCGTGTAGCCGGCAAAACTGGCTCGCAGGTTCGAATCCTGTTCTCTCCGCTTCGAATCCGAAGGCTTGTCCTGAGGATTCAAAGCTTCTAGGCAAGACTAGAAGTTTTCTAGTTGTGGTAATTATGAAAAGACTGATTATTCTGTTTTCCATGGTGGGTTTGCTCCTTGTTTCGCAAACCACGACCGCCCAAGACAAGACCTTGCAAGACACTATGCTTACCGCTACGACAGACTCCGTGGCCGTCAGCGACTCGACAGCGACAGACCTGTTGTTGTCGGCAGATATCGACTCAGAGCAGGAAGAAGGCGGTCTCCACAAACAGTTGAAGACCAAGTTCGTCGATGGTAACGTGTTCTTCATGTCACTGGTGGCACTGGCGCTGGTGCTTGGACTAGCCTTCTGTATCGAACGCATCATCTATCTGACCCTCTCAGAGATCAAGTCGTACAAGCTGATGGAAGACATCGAAGCCAAGTTGAAGGTCAACGATGTGGAGGGTGCGAAGACTCTCTGTCGGAATACGCGCGGCCCAGTGGCGAGCGTATGTTACCAGGGACTGCTACATATCCACCAGTCGATGGATGCCATCGAGCGCAGCATCACCAACTACGGCGGTCTGCAGGCGGCCAATCTGGAGAAAGGCTGTTCGTGGATCAAGCTCTTCATTGCGATGGCACCGTCGTTGGGATTCCTCGGAACGGTCATCGGTATGGTGATGGCCTTCGACCAGATCCAGCAGGCGGGTGACATCGGTCCCACCATCGTGGCACAGGGTATGAAGGTGGCGCTGATCACGACGATCTTCGGTATCGTGGTGGCGCTCATCCTGCAGTTGTTCTATAGCTATATCCTCTCCAAGATCGAGCGACTGACGGCTCAGATGGAAGAGTCGGCCATCTTGCTGATGGACATGATAACGGAGTTTAAGGGAAGAGTGAAAAGTGATGAATAGTATTGTGACGCCTTTCTTTGCCGACTTGATGCTCTGGCTGATGTACATCATGATAGGGGCAGCCCTGCTGGTGTCGGGCTATAGTGTGTGGCACGGGCTGCGCACGCGTCGTAAGGGCGACGATATCATCAACGGTGTGCCAGCCGGGCGTATCGGCTGGTGCGTAGCCATCGGCTTCGTGCTCCTTCTGGTCGTCACCTTCCTCTTGGGTTCGTCAAAGCCCATCGTCACCAATGGAGAGCGGTTTACCAATGTCTTCTGGTTGAAGACCACCGATATGTTTATCTATACCTCAATCCTTCTGATCATCGGATGTTTCGTAAGCGCTATCGTCAGCAGATTCCGGAGCTGAACACCACATCGACGGCAGACATCTCTTTCATGCTGTTGATCTTCTTCCTCGTGACCTCGTCGATGGACACGGAGAAGGGACTGTTGCGCCAGATGGCACCACCGCCACAAGAACAGACAGAACCGAAGGACGTGAACAAAGACCACGTGCTGCAGGTGGAGCTCGACGGTCACGACCAGCTGACCTGCAACGGCAAGACCGTCGATTACAGGGCACTGGCCGAGGAGGTGCGCACAATGGCAACCATCAACCGTGAAGGACATATCATCACCATCAAGACCGATCCGGAGACCAGCTATGAGGCCTATTTCGGCATGCAGAACGCCATTGCCGGTGCCTATGCGTCGTTGCGCCAGGACTATGCGCTGAAACATTTCGGCAAGCGCTATGCCGACTGTGACGCCGAACAGCGTGCCCTCCTCAACGAATACTATCCCCATCGTATCAGTGAAGACCTGAAAGGAGGTGACCGATGAGACCGATGCGGAGCCTCTACAGGCGCAGTCGTCACAACGTGCCGACGCTGAACATGGCGTCGATGCCCGACTTGATCTTCACCGTGCTCTTCTTCTTCATGATTGTCACCCACATGCGTAGCGATGAACTGAAGGTGAAGTTGGAGGTGCCACAGGGTACGGAGGTGCAGAAGCTGAGCAACAAGGCCGCTGTGGTGAACATCTATATCGGTCGGCTCACCGACCAGGCGGGGCGGCCAGGGAATTGGGGCGTGCAGTTGAATGGTGATGTCGTATCGCCAGAACAGATCGCGTCACGCATTGAAGAACTGCGCAGCGGCATGTCGGCAGAGAATGCCGAGAAGCTCACCATCAGCCTGCGAGCAGACCGTCGTACACCCATGAAACTCATCAACGCTGTGAAGCGCGAACTACAGGACTCCTATGCCTTGAGAATCAACTATGGAGCCATGGAAATGAAATGAACCGAAAAAAACTACACAAAATGCAAGGATTATTAAAATAAAAATTGTATCTTTGCACCGAAAACATATTACCAATAATAATTTAGAACTTTAATCAAAACCGTTAAAATTATAAATTATGGCTTATCAAGAGACGAGAACGGTGGGCTATGGCTCACGAGTAGGAAGCTCCTTTAGAGGTATTGGAGCCGGTATCATGCTTTTCCTCGCAGGAACAGCCCTGCTGTGGTGGAATGAAGGTCGTGCGGTGAAGACCGAGAAGATGCTCGAAGAGGCCGCAGGAGCCTATGTAGAAATGGAAAACCCCAACAAGAAAGACGCATCGCTCGAAGGCGAACTGGTATGTGGCACAGCGATGGCTACTACCGAGGACTCGCTGACCGACGCCCAGTTCGGCATCGGTGCCAAAGCAATTGCCATCAGTCGTAAGGTGGAGTACTACCAGTGGGTGGAGCATGCCCACGAGACCACCGAGGATAAACTCGGCGGCAAGCAGGTGACCACCACGACCTACACCTATTCGAAGGAGTGGGTGAGCTCACCCATCCAGTCGTCGCAGTTCAAGGACCCTGCCTATCAGAATAAGAACATGGTGCTGACCACCGTCGAGGATGCTGAGCAGTATGCCGAGAACGTATCCTTCGGTGCCTACAAGCTCAGCGAGAGCCTGATTCGCCATATCTCTTCGACAGAGCCTATGGAGCTGGCTATCAGCGAAGACCTGCTGAAGCAGTTTGACAAGACCACGCAGGCCGCCTACGAGCGCTTCTACGGTGTGGTGAAGAAACAACCAGCCCAGCAGCAGCCTGCACCGCAGCAGTCAGCAGTCATCCCCGACTCCATCAGAGCCCTGCTCTCTGACTCGGCTAAGGCCATCGTGGACTCTATCAAGGCCGTGACCGACTCTATCCAGGCTGCCAACCAAAGCCTGATTGCCAATGCAGAGAACAAGAAGGAACTGGAGTTCGTACATCAGGGTGCCAACCTGCTGTACTTCGGTCGTGTGCCTGGAAGTCCGGAGGTGGGTGACGTGCGTGTGACCTTCGAGAAGATCGTGCCTGCCAAGGTGACCGTGATGGCTGTGGTCGATGGTGACAGCTTCAAGCCCTACAAGGCGAAGAACGGCAAGCGTTTCCAGACCCTCGTGATGGGTAAGAAGTCGGGCGACGAGATCATCGATGCCGAGAAGGAAGCCAACAACATGTGGCTCTGGTTCTTCCGCATCATCGGTGTGGTGATGGTGATCAGTGGTCTGAAGGGTATCTTCGACTTCGTCGTGACCATCCTGAAGGTAGTGCCTTTCGTGGCCAATATTGTCGGCTGGGGTGTCGGTGTCGTCTGCACGGTGATCGGTGTGGCCTGGTCGTTGATTATCATTGCCATTGCCTGGCTGTTCTATCGTCCGGTACTCGCCATCAGTCTGTTGGCCATTGCCGGCTTCCTGGTATGGGTGTTCGCCTTCAAGGGCAAGGACAAGCTGAAGGACCTGGCCTCGAAGTATAATCAGCCCAAAGTGGTAAGTGAAAGGTGATAAGAATTTAAATAAACTGTTTGTGAGATGAAAACAATGAAGTATATCATGATTTGTGTGCTGGCCCTGAGTGTTCAGCAGGCCAGCGCACAGTTTGGCAATATCCTCAACCGTCTTGAGTATTCGGCCAAGTCGAAACTGGAAGGTGCTGCTGTCGATGCAGCAGAGAAAGCAGGCAGGAGTGCGCTTGACTCTGCCAAGAAGAAAGCTAAGAAGTCTAAGAAAGACAAGGCCGAGGCTCAGACCTGGACCTACGGCGATCACACCTATACGATGAAGGGCAACCTGACAGCCGACAAGTACAGGAAGGATGCCTTCGGAGAGGTGACCTTCACCAATATCCCTTCGGACTACAACGAGTTTGAGGCCCTCTATTCTGAGTTTCTGGGGCGTACGCCTCATGGTACGGCAGCCATGATTCCGATGGCGATGGAGATGTATGCACGCGACCGTGAGATGGGTAAGAAGTGCATCGAGCTCCTCAGCTATCCGAGTAATGTGAACTCCATCATCTCACGTCTGAAGGATAAGTTCGGCTCAGACGAGAGCTACGGACAGCGCTACTTGCCAGCAGCCGTGCTGGAGGGTGCTACCGCAGCCAACGGCTACAAGCCCAACAGACCCTATACGGTGACGATGGAAGCCAGTGTGAACAAGCATCAGGAGCTGCAGATCGTGGGCGAGGGTACCGTGATGTATATCTATATAATAGGTGGCGGATGGGATACCACTCAGCGTCAGGTGGAGCTGGTGCTGGAGCCAGGTCATGAGCAGTACCAGGTGTTCAACTGTCCGTCGCTCTATACCGGTTGTCGCCAGATACGTGGCACTTGGGGAGGACTGGATTAGGAAATAGAGTGAGTTATGAGAAGAACAGTATTATTTGCAATAGTATGCTTGATGAGCGTCGTGTGCGCAGAGGCACAGACGATCAAGAACGGCTCGAAGTGGTGGGACGGCACCGTGCTCTACACCGCTACCATCGATGAGTTCGGCGCTGCCCATATGAATGGCATTTGGGCACATCCGGGCAGTTTCAAGTTTATTCTTTCACCCCTCAAGGGCAGCAGTCATCAGTACTGTCTTGCGGCCGATGCGCCAGACGCTATCCTGCCAGTGCGCGGTGAGTTAGGGTGGAATGTGGACTATATCCGTCAGGACGGCATGAACTTCCTGGCTATCCGTAAGCCCAACGGCGATGTCTGTCATACGCTCGTGTTGACGCCTGACAATGTGGAGAACTGCACGTCACAGGAGAAGTGGGCAGAGCAGCAGCCCGTGAGCGACATCATCACCAGCATGCTGCTCAATCCGACCTATCTCGGTCGTTTCTCCAAGGGACAGCTGCGACTGATGCGCAACGAGATACTGGCACGTCACGGATGGAAGTTCCAGTCGCAGGACCTGAAGGACTATTTCGCCCTGCAGCCCTGGTATAAGCCTGTGGCAAACAACAATCAGGTGACGCTGAATATCATTGAACAGACCAATATACAGCTCATCAAGAGTGAGGAGGCCATGCCGCAGAACGATCGCATCAACAGCGATAAGTATCAGGGCCTGCCAGCTCGAGAGTTGACAGCTGAAGACTTCCCAGGAGGACTCGCTGACGATGGTCGCGGACCCGATGAGATCGACGGCGAGGAGGTCTATGTGGTGGAAAACGAAGATCAGTTCATCGCCAACCTCCGTCCTGGCAGAACCGTCTATATCCCCGATAACGTGCATCTGAACCTGTCGCGTATCCTCGACGACGGTACCCACTTCAAGAACCGTCCTGGCAGGCGCTGGGCAGCTGATGCTACGGCCATCATCTCGAAAGAGCCGTTGGTGGTCAGTGAGGAGGTGTTCGACGGGCGCCAGCTGACGCTTGTCAACTTCAGCAACCTCACCATTAAGGGCGGCAAGAACGCCAGCATCGAGGTGGATCCGCGTTATAGCTTCTGTCTGAACTTCATCAACTGCGACCACTGTGAGGTGATCAACCTGATTATCGGACATACTGAGGGCGGCTCTTGTTCTGGAGGCGTGATTGGCGTCAATGGCGGTCAGCGTAACATGGTGAAGGACTGCGACCTCTACGGTTGTGGTACCTATGGTCTTGATCTGATCGAGACCACCGACTTCAGCCTGATTGGTTCGAAGGTCCATGACTGTACTTATGGTATCATGGAGATGCGCAGTTGTCAGGCCATCAGGTTCGACAGAAACGACTTCTTCAGCAACCGTGAGTTTACGCTGATTGAGGCAAGGGGTTGCGAGGGCGTTTCGTTCCAGGATTGCCGTTTCTATGCCAACTCAGGTGATTCACCGCTCTTCGGACTCGACAACACGTTCTACTTGGCAGGTTGTGAGATCTATCATCCGACGGAGAATCTGGGCACCATCGATATGGCTGACCAGTCGGGAGCCAAGAACAAGTTCTCACCGAATCCGCTGGATGTCAACATCAAGTCGCGTGGCGCAGGTCCGAAGAAGTGATACCACTGAAGCTAACCCTTATCAACAACAGAACATGAAAAGAATCGCGATGATAGCAGCCTTGCTGTTGACGATGGTCTCAGCACCAGCACAGCAAGATCAGGTGGCACAGATCCGCAAGCTCTATGCTGAAGCCAAGGAAAAAATGGCATCGAAGAAGAAAGCAGAACTGCCACCAGACGAGACGGTGGTCACCAGCAATTATATGGCCGCTGGAGCAGGTCCCATCAAGGATGTCATCCACTATTTCTATAGTGGTGACTTCGACGAGACGCTGGGCATCGACATCCATGAGTTGTATTTCATCACGCGCAAGTATAATGTCGGGGCGCGGGAATTCTACGAGGAGTTCCTCTTCAACGAAGGCAGTCTCGTGTTCTATTTCAGCAAGCAAGAGGCCAACGAGACACGCTACTATTGGGGACCAAACGGTTTCCTACATGAAGTCGTGAAAGGTGAGCGGAATATGGACTGGGTGTTTGCTTCCCGTCTGGCTCATGACCTGAAAGATGCCTTCGACAAACTGATGAACCGAGAATTCTAACCACCCAGATAGACGCGTATGAAGAAGTTCCTATTTTTCGCTGCCGTCCTGATGATGGCTGCCTGTGGCAGTAAGACGGGCAACAATGCCAATGGCGCAGACTCGACAGTAAAGGACTCTGTCCTCACGACAGAGACCGCTCTTTCTACAGAGGAGACAGAGGCCGATCTCCAGAAGGCTATTGAGATGCAGCTGCAGACTGTGTATGCCAAACTGCGCGAGATGGACGCCTCAGGCAACGGTATCAACGTCAATGAACTCGACCAGCAGTTCTGTTCCGAGGAGTTCCTGAGACTGCAGAAAGAAGTCTATAAGAAGTCAGAGGATGCCACCTCTTGCGAAGAGGCCTTCAGTGATGAAGGTTGGCGCTGGTTTCCTGACATCAGTGCGGCTCAGACCGTGGATTCCGTGAGTGTAGAACTCATCGGGCAGGATAGGGCAGAGGCAAAGTTCAGGCTGACAGACAAACGTGGCTTCAAGGCTCACCAGCATCTTGTAATGCTGTTGGAGAATGGTCAGTGGAAGATCCATAACTGGATAGACCCGGAGGCCTTTCCCGAAGGCAATTATCTCGACTGGATGAAGCTGTTTTTAAGTAAATAAGTACACGCAAAATAACTATCAGAAATATATGGATCTAAGCGATTTGAAGCAGACGCTCAACAAGGTGCTCAAGGGGTGTGGCTGTATGTCCATCGCCTTCTTCGGCTTATTGGTTCTGGTGGCGATATTCTCCGACGATGATGAGTCGAAGAGCGATACCGACAACAGTGACCAGAAGGAAAAGACAGAACAGGTGGAGAAGAAAGACTCCGTCATCGTGAACGAACCCCTCGCAGGCGATCCCTACAAGGAACTCGACGACCTGATCGGTCTGGAGGATGTGAAGAAGGAGGTGCGCTCGTTAGCAAACTTCGTCAAGGTCCAGAAACAGCGTGAGGCCAAGGGACTGAAGACGGCGAAGGTGTCATACCACCTGGTGTTCTACGGATCCCCTGGTACAGGTAAGACCACCGTCGCCCGTATCATCGGTCGTATCTACAAGGACCTGGGCGTGCTGAAGAAGGGACATACTGTCGAGACCGACCGTAGCGGCCTTGTGGCGAAGTTCATGGGCCAGACGGCATTGAAGACTGATACCGTCGTGCAGCAGGCCATCCACGGTGTGCTTTTCATCGACGAGGCCTATGCCCTCGTGCCTGAGGGCGGTGGCGGTCAGGACTATGGTCAGGAGGCCATCTCCGCACTGCTGAAGCGTATGGAGGATTATCGCGACAGTCTCGTGGTGATTATCGCTGGCTATAAGGATGAGATGCAGCGCTTCATCGACTCCAACCCCGGACTGCAGTCACGCTTTAACCGCTATATCGACTTCCCCGACTATACGGGTGGGGAACTGACAGACATCTTTAAGATGTACATGAAGAAGAATCAATACACGCTGGCGCCCGATGCCGAGACCTATCTCAGGGAGCGGTTCGACTATGCTGTAGCGCATAAAGACCGCAACTTCGGTAATGCCCGCTATGCGCGTAATGTGTTTGAGAAGTCCATCCAGCAGCAGGCCAACCGTCTGGAGGGAAAGACGAATCTGAGTAAGGAAGAACTGACAGAGCTGACCGTTGCCGACCTTCAGGAAGGCTTTGCCGCAAAGACTAACATCGGGAAATAAAGTTTGGTTGCTATGAAGAAGATACTATGTGTTTGGGCCGTCTGCATGATGGCTGTGATGATCGGATGTAAGAATAAGGGTAAGACCGAGGCGGCTACGGCGAAGGACTCCGTGACGGCCGTCATCGACAGTATCATCGAGGAGAACGATACCACGCCGATGCCGATGTTCCTCATGGGCAGTGACCAGTATGCCCACATGCTCTACTGGTCGTATCTCGAAGAACCGCAGAAGACGGAAGACAACGGAGACTATTTCGAGGCCGAGCACCAGCGCTGGACGCTGCAGGAGATGTTCCGTCGCAACAAGACAGCATACACCAACATGCTCATGGACGGTAAGTTCGTCAAGATCAAGTTCGTCGATGAAGTGCTCAAGGATCCCGACGGCAACACACCTAGTATCGGCGAGTGCCACCGTCCGGAGATACCGTCGCTTTGTGCCCGTTTCGACTATGCTGATCCCAAGGAGAAGAAGCCTAGCGAGTACGGCGCCTATCAGTGGGGTTCGGTGATCGTCACTGACGGCTACCTGCAGTCGCGTAAGCATCTGCCTGTCGTCTATGACGAGTCGGAGTGGGACAAACCCAAACCACTGCCTGAGACTGTTGTTGCACAGCTGAAGAAGAAGTATGGTATGGAGGTCGAGCGCATGCGTCTGGTGGCTACTATCGGCGACAGCTGCCTCTGGGGCATCCTTCAGTTCAAGGGACAGTATAAGAACGCTCCGGAGGACGGCTTCTATGGAGACGACCCCGTGGCGCTCGCACTGGATGTGCTCATTGATGGTGACAAGGTCTATGTCAACGAGGAACTGGGACGCTACGACGAGCAATACGGTCCGGGCTGGAATGCCGACGATGGTGGCGAATACGTGGGCTGTCATCCTCTGGCTGCCTTCGAGGGTCCCAAGGGCCTTGAGATCTGTTTCGGGCGCGATGCCCCAGAGAGTTCTGCCGTCGGCATGTTCTACGTGCGTGGCGGACAGCTCGTAAAGGTTCTCTATGAGACCTACCACAACCTGATTGATGAGGAGATCCCCGTCTGGAAGAAGGACATTGCCGAGATGTGCCATCTCTTCCTCGAAGACAATCCCCATGACCATAAGGACATTAGACTCACGAAGTGGGCCCATACCTATGTGAACTATGACGATGAGTGGATCATAATGCGCGACAGCCTCGAGCAGCACGGTGCCCTTTTCGTCCGTAAGGACGGAAAGATCTCACTGGTAGGCGTCGAGACCGAGCGCCTGAAGTTCTCGCGTGCCGAGAAAGACGGTGTCAGCTATCTGAAACTTTCAGGTCCTGCTGGCGGTCCGTCATATTACACCTATGTGTGGGCCTACAAGAACGGCAAGAAGATCGAGGAGTTCTCTGTGCTCCAAATCTACGGTGAGGTCAGCGAGGGCACCATCAACGGCAGCGAGGCCAGTCCTGATGTGCTGAAGAAGCGTTTCGAGAGTCTGCCTTCAGGTGAGGCGCTGATAGCCTATTTCCGTGATGTCGAAAACAAGAATAACTAACTAAAAATCAACAATGATATGAAGAGATGTGTCAAGTGCCAGCATGAACTGGCAGATAACGCGAAGTTCTGCACCTTCTGCGGAACGCGCCAGCCCGATGTGAATACACCACCGCAGGGCGCTCCTTCAGCACCAGCGGCCTCCGTAGCGAACGAAGCACCTGTGGCTCCTGCAGTGCAGCCTGCGCCAGCCCAAAAGGCTGCCCCCGCTGTCGATCCTGCCGTCCTCCTCGCAGAGGCCGTCGGCAAGCAGGAGGTCATCAATGAGGTGCAGCGTCTCGTCGCCTTCTATAATGCCTCCAAACGTGAGGGTCGTCTGCGCCAGCGTCCAGAGATGGATATGCTCGTGCTCGGCAATAGCGGCACGGGTAAGACCTTCCTCATCAGCATCATCCATCAGCTGTTCCTGGCTAACGGCATCGTCACCCATCCCCGCATCAAGAAGGTCGATGCCTCGGAGTACAACCAGTGGATAGGCACCCTCAACGAGAAGACCGTCGAGGAACTGCAGGGGCGCCTGATTGTCATCGACAATGCCCATCTGCTGATGACCGATACGGAGCACCTGACACCTATCGACCGTCTCTTCAGCATGATGGAAGACTGGGAGCGCGACCTCTCCGCAGGTTGGCTTACCTATCCGATAGTCATCTTCGAGGGCGAGAAGAACCAGATTGAATACTATTTCCAGAAGAAAAAGAGTGGGCGCAGCCGTTTTGCCAAAGTGCTCGAGCTCCACGACTGTAGTCCGCAGGAGTTGTTGGCCATTTGCGAGCGTGAGCTGTTGCGCCTCGGATTTGCTGTCGAGGGCGAGGCCGAGAAGAAGCTCCTCGGCTATTTTCGTTATATGGTCAAGCACCGTAAGATATCCTTCCGCAATGCCTACGAGGCGATGGAGAAGGCCGACGACATCTACAAGCGTTGTCTGGAGAACGGCCATACCCGCCAGGTAGAACCCGAGGATATCTCTGGCAACATCTTCATTGAGCAGACACCCGACGAGATCCTGAGTCGTCTTGATGCCTTTGTGGGTATTGACGACGTGAAGCGCGAGATGCACAGCATCGTCGAGAATATCAAGCAGTACCGTATCGAGAAGAACGATCCGAAGGCCCTGCCGCCATTCAAGGATCAGTACGTCTTCCTCGGCAATCCAGGTACGGGTAAGACCACCGTCGCCCGTATCTTCGCCGATATGCTCAGCAGTCTCGGTATCCTGCCTGGTGGCCAGCTTATCGAGGTCACGCGCGAAGACCTGGTGGCCAAGTTCGTGGGTGGTACGGCGCCGAAGACGCGCCAGGTGGTCGATTCCGCTATGGGCGGCGTGCTCTTCATCGACGAGGCCTACACGCTCTCCTCAGGCGAGGGCAGCGATTACGGGCGCGAGGCCATCAACACCCTTCTGAAACCCGTTGAGGAGCTGCGTGGTAAGTTCGTCTGTATCATCGCAGGCTATACCAAGGAGATGCTCGACTTCTTCGATGCCAACTCTGGCATTACCTCCCGCTTTAACAAGCGTCTGGAGTTTACCGACTATACGCCCGACCAGCTCACCCATATCTTCCGCAAGAAACTCGAGAAGGAAGGCTACGGCCTCGATGCCGATGCCGAGTCGCATATCGACAAGTTCTTCGAGAAGATGTACAAACGCCGCACGAAGAACTTCGGCAACTCCCGTGAGGTGATGTCCGCCTTCGAGAGTGCCCTTGAGCGCCATCGTGAGCGACTGCTTGCTGAGGGTAGGGCTGAAGACCGTCTCTTCAGTCGTGCCGATGTCGAGGGTGCAGAAGCCCTCCGGGAACTCGA
>JAEEGJ010009835.1_pt1 | contig 25294 bp, 19 predicted proteins | sample 8958761 | NCBI WGS metagenome assembly JAEEGJ01 (sample SAMN16246546, study PRJNA631951) | gut metagenome | biome: gut microbiome; feature: rumen; material: RS-attached | host: Bos | place: Iran: Karaj | collected 2018-10 | reverse complement strand
ACAATTGTTTCATTTTCACCTTATTCTTCCGGAATCAGATTAATAATATCCTCAAAGCTCATACATATATCATCGCACTCTTTAGCCCTGTGATTCTCTAAAATCATCTTCGCTGCATTCTGCATTGCAGGAAAACCTGTTCTTGTCAGTTGATTTGCATAAATAATAATATTCGCGCCTCGTTTTTTAAACTCTTCTTCATAAACTGTATTAAAGGATGTCGGAACAAGAACTATCGGAGTTTCGCTGTTTCTTTCTCTAAACTTCTCCATAAATTCAAAAATCTCATCAGGTTCTTTCCTTCGACTATGAATCATTATGGCGTCAGCACCGGCCTCAACATAGGCAAATGCCCTTGTTAATGCATCATCCATGCCTTTTTCAAGAATCAGGGATTCAATACGTGCGCATATCATAAAATCAGTGGTCTTTTGTGCTTTTTTGCCGGCTCTGATTTTGTCACAAAAGTTCTCAATGGTATCCTGAGTTTGATTAACTTCTGTTCCAAAAAGACTATTCTTTTTAAGACCGGTTTTATCTTCAATGATGATCATTGAAACGCCCATTCTCTCTAAAGACCTGACAGTATATACGAAATGTTCTACCAGTCCACCGGTATCTCCATCAAATATAATCGGCTTTGTCGTAACCTCCATAATATCGTCTATGGTTCTGAATCTGCTTGTCATGTCAACAAGTTCAATATCAGGCTTTCCTTTGGCTGTTGAATCACATAAGCTTGAAATCCACATTGCATCAAACTGTTTTGTACCACCATTTTGGTATACAACAGTCTTTTCTACTATCAGACCTGTGATACCGCTATGTGCTTCCAGGGCAGTCACAAGACCTTTCATATTAATCAACTTTTTAAGCCTTGCTCTTCTCATGTCCGGAAGAGACAACTCAGCCCTTACCCTTGCATCAAGTTCTCTGTATGATGGGCTGTCTGAATATGGAAATTCAACCAATTTGCCACCATAGGAATTAAGGATTTCAATCACTTCGTCTCTTACCGGTTTTTGAACACCATTTTTCCAGTCATCACCATGAACAACAATATCCGGTTTGTATTTTTCCAGATTCTCTTTATATGATAAAGTCTTTTGATAAACTACCTTATGTACTCCGGATATGTTTTGAAACATCAGTTTTCTTTCATTCTCCGGAAGCATTGGATATCTTTTATATGTGGATATAGCCTCATCAGTCAGAACACCTATTATCAGTTTTCCAAGACGTTTTGCTTTTTTTATAATGGCGATATGTCCACCGTGGATCATATCTGTTGAAAAAGACATATAAACCGTTCGTGATTCTATTTCTTTAACCTTTGTAGAAACCTTTTTCAAATCCTCAGGATTATCAATCTCAGCACAAAGTTCATCCTTCACATCCAGAGCCCTTATATTACACGCACCATCCAATTCATTCAGCGCATTCTCAGCATACACAGATGTATTCCCGTTTTCACAATACTCTGTAATCTTCGTCATCCATTTTGATAAATCATCCCTTTTTAACTTATACAAAGGCTGGGCTGCAAGCGCATTATCAAAGAATTCGATTCCTACCTTTTTAACATATCCGTTATCAACCACTGCCTTGAAATCTTTTTCAGGAAGACTCAAAGTAGAGGACACTGCCATGCACGACTCTTCACTTTCAATAATGCTCTCTAACACTCCATCATTGAAAACAAGATCACCATGCATTAATAAAATATCATCATCAAGATAATCTTTTGCGCAGTAAATGCTGTATATGTAATTGGTATCTTTATATCTTGGATTGTGCACAAACTGAATTTGAAGCGGCAGATCAAGTTCCCTGCAGTATTCAGCTAAAACATTATCATAATATCCCGTGGTTATAACCACATTTTTAATATCCATATCAGATAACTGTTTTAACTGTCTTGAAAGGATTGTTTCACCATGAATTATCTCAGTCATGCATTTAGGATGTTCTTTTGTTAATACTCCCATTCTGGACCCCATTCCAGAATTAAGAATCAGCGCTTTCATTTGCTATCTCCAATCATAAAACCTTCTATGTCAATTTTACCAAAAATTGCACTATATATAAATAAAAAAACCGACTTTTTCAAGTCGGTTTCAACATAATTCAATCATAATTATCTTCATTAACCTCACTACCCTGAGGTGGCGCAAAGCCTTCATTTTCCTTGGCAGTTTCACTCAGACTCTGCACATCTCTTCTGGCAACAAGTCTCATAATGATTTGTGGCGCAGCATGAGTAAGCACGCCCAGAATGCCTGAAATAATGAGGCCTACAATTATTATTCCAAAAAAGATAATTCCAAGAACTGCCACAAGTATAAGATGGTACGTCATAACTCCCCCCTTACTAATATCTGTTAAACTTTCCATCTGATGTTACTGAATACTTATTCCAGTAATCCCTCAAACTTCCCTCATAAACAACTTCGAATCTGTCTGATAATCTAAAGTCTTCCGGTTCCACCTTAATATAAGGCTTATCTGTAAAATCCACGCCGGCACTCTGTACAATATATGCCGTAAACTGTGAACAGAAGAAGGCATGCTTAACAGGAAGATAAATCTTAAGAGCTGATACCCACAGACCTATGGTATTATATGGTCTTCTGTATCTGTGATTCCAAAGATCAATAAGTGCATGTTTTGCTCTCTCATGCTGTTCCTCAGTTACCTCTGCCCTCAATAAAACCATTTTTGTATTTGGCTTATGCATATATAAATTTCTGTCAGGAAGTTCATGAACCAGTCCTGCAATGGTTGAACACCAGAACCAGATTCTTCCGTAACTGTACATATGATGCAGCCTTCTGTCAAAAGACACAGATGCATGTGCATATGGTTTCTTTCTCACGACTTTAATGAGTCTTGAAATCCATGTATTAGTCTGAGAAAGCATAACGTATATGTATTTTTTTTCCATTAATCAAAGCGGCTAAATTGAAATCTCGCCAAGTTTCTCATCAATAATCTTCTTGATTTCTCCTCTGTCGAGGTCAAGTACTATAGCAAGTTCGCCTATCAGCCTTTCCTCCGCCATTCTGTAATATCTGTCGTCGCCTGATGTCATTTTTTTGCCGGCGGCGATTTTGGAAACCTTTTTTACGTACATGGTTTTAACAATTTTCGCCAGGTCCCGGAAGTCATTCTTATGAATCAGTTTCTTATAAATTTCGTCTTTTTGCTTTTCATTAGGAACATCGACGTCATCAAAAAGCGCAATATTATCAAGAACTTCTTTGGCTTCCTTCTTCGTAATAACATCACGAAGTTTACCCTCTTCATTGCCCACAAGGGCATAGACCTTACTTCCTGCCCTGAAAGGTGATAAAAGAGTGTAATATGTGTCATCTCCCGACACTCCGCTTAAATCCAGAGTGCCGATGCTGTCGACTTTGAAAACCCCTTCGCCACAATACACAACATACTGTCCTACTTTGTACATAAACTAACCTCTCGATATTAAATGCCAAACACAACATTCCCCTTGTCTCTCAAGATTACACAAAGTTCATTCCCTAATAATATTGTAGCAAATCCAAAAAATTCTCGTAAGTTTTTTTTACCAATCCTGGTAGAGATAATCATACCATGATGACGCTCCTTCGGAGTATGGATCATCATAACTGTCGTCATAATAATCATAGTAATAATATTCATCATAGTAGAATTCATCATTTGAACCCCAGCTGTCGGAATTCATATAATCCTGCCAGCATTCAGGCTCGTACCACTCATCTGAGTAATCGTAACTGTCGAATCCATAATCATCCTGAGTATAGTTGCTCCAGTCATATGATGACCAGTCATAATCATCCCAGTTAGATGTACTGGTATCATTCCAGCCATCCCATGTGGATGAACCCCAGTCATAGGTTGTTCCACCACCTGACGCCGTTACAAACTTCTTTAAGAATGAAAGATATGTGGAATCAAATCCACTATTTGAGAAGACTCCGTATAATTCGTCATAGAAGTCATCATCGTCATAAGGAAGTGTGACAGAAAGTCCTGTCATATTCACATCTCCATTTGTTGCACTTGAGTAAACAATGGCATATCCAAGCGATGACTTAAGCGCTGCTGCCTCCTTGGTATCCAGGGTATTAGCCAATGCCAAAATATCCACCGCGTAGGAATATTCCTGAAGCACGCCATCATTAGATGAAACTCCAAAGAATTCCTGCCAGCCTTTCTCATCATCAACAAAGTATCTGGAATCCGCTCTGTCTGAACGGTGCATCTCCATGTTGTAATTCTGATTTAGAAGATCAGACTCATTAGCATACGCGAAAGTCGTCCAGGACGAATACATAAGTCTTGCATATCTTAAATCGATAAGCGCCAGGATACCGTCGCTGCCATAATAGGATCTGGACTCTTTGATAAAATCATCGATTAAAACTTTTCCAACATCCTTCATTGGCGTGGAAGAATTATATCCAAGAAGTGTAAGCCAGTTCTGATATTCCCATCCTGCCCCTGATTCAAAATCCTCGGACGCCACAAGATAATCAGAATAATCACTGAGGGCGCAGGCTACTTCAAGGCTGCCCATAAGGCAGGCATCAAAACCTATCATTTCAAACTTAAGACCTGATTTATCAACTGCGCTTCTTATTTCATCAAGAGTCAGCGCTGCATAATAATCTGTTGCATGTTCATCATATCCAAAACCATATACTGCTCCTGAACCGTGATCCCAGAAAATCAGCATATTTCTGTCTGCCGGATAGTTATACTTGCAGTAATTAATGAAATCAAGTAAAGTTTCTTCTTTTGTAATATCAAGCTGGTCTAATGTGTCATCCACAAGTACCAGTTTGCCGTCTTTAATAATGAATCTCTGTGAATGCTTGGATGATATTGCATCGGTTTTCCACTTCTTTGTTCCACCTGTCTGGATAACAACATTAACATTATCTGACAGGGTAGCATTAAGCATTTCCTTAAGGTCTGATGTGGCACATCCGTCATCTGACTCAAGATTCGAGCCATTCATGTATACCATTACGGTTACTGTATCTGTTCCATCACCTTTAAGTTTAACGAAAGGATCTCTGGTAGCCGTTGAAAGAAGGGCAATATTCTCTGTGGAATCGAGGATACCACCGTTATCATATGTTACTGAATCTTCCGTAGTTGTGGTTGTCGAACTAACTACATCGACCGTCGGATTATAGGTACTGTTTCCACCTGTATATGCATCGTCAGCCACAACAACTTCGATATCATCATCCTGACCTGAGAATGCAATAAGTGCACCTACACCAATAACACCCAGTGCTGCAAAAACAGCCCCCGCAAATATTACAATCGCCATGATAATTGCAACCGCAATCATCCAGCCGTTTTTCTTCTTTTTCTTTGGCTTGCCCTGAGGTGGAACCGGTCTTGCTCCCATCGGTCTTCCATACATGCCGGCCTGTGGAGGTCTTCCACCTGGCTGTGGTCTTCCGCCCTGAGGAATTCCCTGTCCCTGCATTTGAGGAGGAACCGGTCTTCCCTGCATCTGTGGGTTTGGTCCCTGAGGTCTGCCCTGCATCTGCGGAGCGCCCTGTGGAGGTCTCTGACCCTGCATCTGCGGATTGCCCTGTGGTCTCATCTGAGGTTGTCCCTGAGGTTGTCCCTGAGGCTGTCCCTGCGCACTCTGCGGTCTCATCTGAGGCTGTCCCTGAGGCTGTCCTGAAGGAGCGCCTGCCGGTCTGCCCTGATTAACCGGCGGAACATTGGTTACTCCACCTGTGTACATATATACTGTATTAGGATTACCTTTTACTATCTGAAAACGGTAACCACACTTGTCACATACCATTTCATTAGGAGAAATCGGATCTCCACAATTAATGCAATATAACATCTCATTCCTCTTTTCTTAATAAACAAAGCAGTTCTTAAAACGGCCTTTTCCCTTATTTAACATTATAAACCATTTATTAAATAAGAGCAATGACTCCGGCCATGGTTCCTCTTTTTCCCTTGGTAAATCTGTGGGAGAAGAAAATATCATTATTACAGCAGGTGCAGAGTCCTGAGATGGTGATTTTGTCCTCGGATACTCCTTTATAAATCAGGTTGTCGTGAAGCACGCGCCAAAGGTCAATATTATATTTTGTCTCATCATCATTTTCAAAATACCAGCCTTCAGTCAAAAACGGAAGCTCCACAAATTCCATGAATACGTCAATATCAACCTCAAAGCAGCACATTCCGATGGACGGCCCGATCCCAACCTCAATATCCTTTACGTCACATCCGTAATCAGATATCATTCTATCCACCATTTTACCGGCAAGGCCGTTGGCACAGCCTCTCCAGCCGCAGTGGGCAATTCCCACAACCTTTTTAACAGGATCTGTGAAGAATACAGGAACGCAGTCTGCGAAAGTAGCCACCAAAGATACGCCTTTTTCATTAGTCAGAAGGCCATCTGTTTCCAGATAAACATATGGGGTAAGAAGTCCCGAGCCGGCGTCTTTTTTAGTAACATTTCCAATATCATTACCGTGAGCCAGTTCCGGTATTACAATTGAATTAATATCAAGGCCCAGGGTCTTAAAGAAAATCTCATAATTAGCCTTAATATTATCCATATCATCCCCGGTCTTAAGACCTAAATTAAGAGATGAATAATAGCCTGTTGATACGCCGCACTCCCTTGATGAAAAACCATGTATCATGTAGTCACTTTTTTCCCAATTTGGGAATGTATAATATAAAACTTCATTCTTGTAATTGGAATTCATTTCTTATCCTCCAAAAAAATAAGCCTACCAATAACGTAAGGATGCCTAACTTCCCGACTCAGGAACCCTTACATCACCCGGAAGTATCTACTTAGTGCTGCTTTGTTCCCAACCTGACACGGTTCATAGGCCTCCGCCGCATAAGACCCGAGCCGGGGAGTTATTCATCCTTTTTTCGCTATTGATAAGCTTTTGGGTTTACATTACCCGCAAGTCATAGTCTATCATTTATTGCCCCGGAGTGTCAACCGGGGATACCATCACTCAATACCCGTAACTGTATAATCTTTATCTTCAACTGCTGCCTTTAATACACCATCAGCCACGTCAGCACTTAATGACACAATTGCTGTTCCATCTTTGTGACTTACCTTCGCCTCAGTCACTCCGTCGATTTTCTCCAAAGTTTTCTTAACTGTAGCCTCGCAGTGCTCACACATCATACCTTCGATTCTGATGGTTTTTTCCATTTTATTTTCCTCCTTTATTTCCGGATTCATATACGCTTTCAAATCAGGTTTTGCTTTCCTTTTTCTCTTTATGTCATATTTTGAATTATATATATTAAACAGATTAAGTCTTAAAGCATTTGTTACCACACAGATGCTTGAAAGGCTCATGGCTGCTGCTCCAAGCATTGGACTCATGACTATTCCGAGTCTTGCATATGCGCCCATCGCAACAGGAATCAAAAGCACATTGTAAAATAATGCCCAGAAAAGATTCTCTGCAATTATCATATATGTTCTTCTTGATAATCTGATTGCCGCAGGAACATCTAAGAGATTGCTCTTCATAAGTACAACCTCGGCCGCATCAATTGATACGTCAGTTCCGCTTCCTACTGCAATACCTATGTCTGAAGACATAAGAGCAGGTGCATCATTAATTCCATCACCAACCATTATTGTCATGCCGTTAGCCTTATATCTGTCTATCACTGCCTTCTTTCCATCAGGCAGAACTTCAGCGATTGTATCTTCTATTCCGGCAATTTTGGCCATGGCTTCGGCGCTGTTTTTATTATCACCGGTAAGCATAACCGTATTAATGCCCATATTTTTAAGCTGCATCATGGCTTCGGCAGATGTATCCTTAATGGTATCGGCCACTGCTATAAAGCCAAGATACTGTTTATCAAGACCAAAATAAACTACGGTCTTTCCTTCTTTTGAAAGCCTTTCAGCTTCTTTAAGGGAATAACTGTCTATTTCCACAAATGAGCTGATATACGGATAGTTTCCGCCTCTGATTTCTTTTTTATCTATTATCGCGCGAATTCCTTTACCCGGAACTGCCTCGAAAACTGTCAGTCCTTTGGATACTGCAAGATTTCTCTGCCTTGCGGCCTCAGCAATTGCCTTGGATATAGGATGCTCGCTTCTTGATTCGATGGAGTAGGCATATTCCAAAAGCTCATCTTCACTTATTCTGTTATTTGGATAAATATCCGTCACGGAAGGCGTTCCATTGGTTATGGTTCCTGTCTTATCAAGAATTACAGTTGTCGCATTTCCGGTTATCTGAAGTGCCTTGGCATTTTTAAAAAGTATTCCCTTTCTTGCTCCAACTCCATTTCCAACCATAATGGCAACCGGTGTTGCAAGTCCAAGTGCACAAGGACAGCTGACTACCAAAACACATATGCCTCTTGATAAGGCATATCCGAAGCCGGCTCCAGATATAAGCCATATAAGCCAGGTTATTATGGCGATTATTATTACAGCAGGCACAAAGAAAAGAGAAATTCTGTCAGCCAGCGCTGCGATTGGAGCTTTGGAAGCCGACGCTTCACTTACCATCTGGATGATTTTGGCATAGGATGTATCTTCTCCTACTTTAAGGGCCTTACATCTCATATATCCCGATTTATTAATTGTTGCTGATGATACCTTATCTCCCGGCGCCTTATCCACAGGAATGCTTTCACCTGTAAGGCAGGACTCATCAACTGCGCTGTTTCCTGATATGACAATGCCGTCAACAGGGATACTGTTTCCCGGCCTTACAACAAAAATATCTCCAACTAAAACCTCATCAACAGGAACCTCTACTTCCTCATCGTCCCTTATTAAAAGAGCCGTCTTAGGAGCCAGATCTATTAAACTCTTTAATGCATCGGTGGTTCTTCCCTTTGAATAGGATTCGAGCATTTTGCCCACAGTAATGAATACAAGGATCATTGCTGCAGATTCAAAATATAATTCATTCATATATGGCATGGCAGCCTCCATACCACCTGACTTTTGGGCAAGATACATCTTAAACAGCATGGCCACGCTGTATACAAATGAAGCCGATGAACCAAGGGCTATTAATGAATCCATGTTAGGTGAAAAATGAAATAAAGATTTAAAACCACTTATAAAGAATCTTCCGTTAATTATCATAATAATCAGCGCAAGAATCATCTGTACAATTCCAAGGTATACATGATTACCTGACAAAACTTTTGGAAGCGGCGCATTAAACATCATATGTCCCATGGAAAAATACATGAGCACCAAAAGAAAGACCAGCGATATCAGCAGTCTTAAAAGAAGTTTGGGAGTTGTTGTATCTTCGAGCGCCTTTTTCTCGGCATTGATTCTATCAGAGATTCGGGCATTTTCCTTAGAGTCTTCCCTAAGGGATGCTCCGTATCCTGCATCTTCAACTGCCCTTATGACAGCCTCATCAGATACATCACCTTCAACACCCATTGAATTGGTAAGTAATGACACCGAGCATGACTCAACGCCTTCAACCTTGCCTACAGCCTTTTCAACTCTGGCCTGGCAGGCAGCGCAGCTCATACCCGTGACAGTATATTGTTTCATTTTTATCTCCAGTAATGATAAATATTACATCCGTATTTTCCAACCCACATTCCAGGGTAGGCTTCTTCTGTATATCCAAGACTTTCCATATATTCAGTCTCTGCATCTTCTATTTCTCTTCCGGTAAAATACCAGATTTCATTGGCACGTGTCACTTCTCCATTCGAGAACTGAGAGAGTTCATCAGCTTCCCTTGCTATATTTACTGCTGTATCATCCAAAACCTCATTATTCGGATAGTAGAAAGATAGCACAGTCCATGCCAGATGCTGAACATCCGTTGCACACATAATGGCATCTTTCGAAGGCTGACCTATTGTATCAAGTGTCACTCTGGTAAAGAGATTCTCTGTTTTGCTGACGCTTCTGTAGTATCTGAAATCAAATAGACCTATGGCAAGCACCATAACTCCAACTGCCATTATGATGGAGATGATAATACGACCAAATGTGGTTTTAACCACATTTTTCTCTTTGTCTGCCTCGCTCATTTCTTTCTCATCTGTCATAGCCATGTTAACCAGACCTTTAATGCAAAGCATAACAATCATAACCACAAGCGGAACCGCCGGATATGAATATCTGCAGGTAAAGAGCGGTCTGATTATATAACTTACACCATAGGCAAATGTGAAGAATAAAATCAGGGTTATCCAGCAAACAATAAGAGCAATTAATTCTTTGTCTAATTTCTTATTCTCAGCCTTGAATCGTATTACAAGTTTCCCTTTTTCCATTTTGAATAACAAAAGGAAAACGGTTGCTACCAAAGCAAATGTCCCAAGTACAGGAAGCATATGCTTTCCGCCAAATATAAACTTAAGCGCTTCATTAAATGGATCAGGTGCTTCCATCCACCAGGTTGTTACAACTCCGCTGGACTGATGGCGAAGCACATTAAGCCACGGCCAGTAAAGCACAAAATATCCGACGATGCAGCCGATTCCATAAAGAAAGGTAAGTTTCTTATTAATTATGTAATAAACAAGGGATGTTACAAATATTAACAGTCCTCCCGTTACCGCGCCATAATAATGAGTATATGCCGCAAGTACAGCTAAAAGCGTTAAGGCTATCCAGTTAAATATGCCAATCTTTTCTGACTTAATTATGTCATAAGCTGTGAAAGCCTCCCACATAATAAAGAAGAAAGCCAGGGAATACATTCTGATTTCCTGATTATATTCAGCACATACTGCTGAAAGACCTGTAAATGTAATAAAGAAAAATACCGGAATGCTGCCAAGTCTTTTTCTGTATTTTGTTAATGCAAGTATTACGCCTCCTGCAAATGGTACAACTGAAGCCAGATGATAAACCCAGACTCTGTTTCCAAGAAGCAGTGCCCAGAGTTTAATATAAATATAATAAAGTATCGGGTGGTTATCCCAGTAAAGTACTCTTTGATATATGCCGGCAAGATCAGTATCTCTTACAGTATTAATACTGAAGGCCTCATCGCCCCATACAACGCAGTCAAATATAAGACTTAAGTTAAGAAGTACTACGACTGCGGCAAAAATCCAGATGCCATATTTAAATACAATATTGTAAAAGTAAAACCAGAATCCTTTATTTTCACTATTTTTACTACCTGTCATTGCGATTTCTTAACTCCTTAAAAAAATTAGTCAGCATGCTACTGCATTCGTCATGGCAAACATCTTTTACCACTTCCACCTGATGATTGAATTTATCCACATGGAACATATCTATTATGGACCCTGCACATCCAGCCTTGGGATTATCACAGGCCATTACAACTTTTGGGATACGCGCCTGAACTATGGCGCCTGCGCACATCTGGCACGGTTCTAAAGTTACATACAAAGTGCAACCCTCAAGTCTCCAGTCTTCTATCACTTTGGATGCTTTCTTAATCGCCAGTATCTCAGCATGTGATAAAGCCGACTTGTCTGTAATTCTTCTGTTATAAGCCCTGGCGATGATTTTGCCCTCGTATACTATGACGCAGCCGATTGGCACTTCCCCTAAAGCATAGGCTTTCTTCGCCTGCTTTATGGCCTCCTTCATAAATTTTTCATCATCAGTTAATCTTTTCATTTGACGCAAAAGGGGCCGGCAATAAACCGTCCCCTGTTAATCTCCTAATATCTTAAAACTAATTCATAATCTCTCTTCTGAATACAATAAATGTATGAGGAACTACTGAACTTACCTTAGGTTCTCTGTAAATCTTATCCAGTTCCCAACCGGCTGAACCATATCTGTTAAGAAGTTCTTCGAAGCTCTCGAAGTCACCGGCCAGATGACCATGTGGTCTGTCCTTCTCGGTAAGAATTGTTGTCAGCTCTTCAACCCTGTATTCAAAAGCCTTATTTACAATTCTGTCCAGCTTACTATCAAGTGATGTAACTGTATCAAGTATTGATACATTAATTGCATCCCTGAGTTCGTTAATTGAGGCCTTTTCAAAAAGATCCGTCTCCTCAACCTTACGCTTCTTTACTATAACTGTATCATAGCCTTCAGATACTTCCATTATCATCTGCTTGGCCATTTCAACATTGTCTGCTCTTCTTCTGTATCCTTTCTCATCAAGATAAGCAAGAGCTGCTGCCATTATGTTATCTTCATTCTTGGCAAGTCCTGTGTCAATTAATTCTTCAGTCTCTGCAACATATGATGTCTGGATTCGGGAATTCTTACGAACCTCATCCAGCATGACCTGTTTCATATCCGCCATATTACACACCCCCGTTATTACATTTGCGAATTTAACCTCGCCCTATTAGTATACAACAAACACCGAAAAAAACAAACCATTTTTTATGTATTTGCCTTCATGAAAATGTGATATAATTGGTATGTTATGGAAATACATGGACTTAATAAAACTACATTACTTGACTATCCGGAACATGTGGCCTGCACTGTATTTACCGGACACTGCAATATGCGCTGTCCTTACTGTCAGAACGCAGACCTGGTTTTATATCCGGGAAGTCAGCCAACACTTGATGAAGACGAGTTCTTTGCATTTTTAAAAAAGAGAGCATTTTCTTTGGAAGGAGTGTGCATCACGGGAGGAGAGCCTACACTTCAGAAGGATTTAAAGGATTTTATTAAAAAAATCAAGGAACGCTCTTTAAATGTAAAACTTGATACCAATGGCACCAATCCTGCCCTTCTTAAAGAACTGATAGATGAGAAGTTAATTGATTACGCTGCCATCGATATTAAGTCTTCCAAAGAAAACTATGGCAGGTGCATGGGAATAGAGAATTACGACACATCGGCTGTGGAAGAAAGTGTATCAATTCTTATAAACGGGGATTTGCCATACGAGTTTAGAACAACTGTTGTTAAGGAACTTATGGACAGAGAAGACTTTGTTTCCATCGGCAACTGGCTTAAAGGCGCAAAACAGTATTTCCTCCAGAGTTACGAAGAATCCGGAAGAATACTTTATAAAGTTGCTAATAATATAGATGAATCAGAAACTGTATTTCATGCTTATTCAAAAGATGAATTGCAGGATTTTGCAGATATGCTTACAGGCATGGGAATTAATACAAAAGTACGAGGTATTTAAATGACAAGAGTAGCAGTAATGGCAATCATCGTGGAAAACAGTGAATCAACCGCAACTTTAAATGACCTTTTGCACAAGTACGGTGAGTACATAATTGGACGAATGGGAATTCCATACCGTGAAAAAAGCATCAATATAATCAGCGTTGCCATTGATGCTCCTCAGGATGTTATATCAGCCTTAACCGGCCAGATTGGTGCCCTTCCGGGCATTAGTGTGAAAACCGCCTACTCGGGAGTAATGTCAGAAGAATAATGTGCCATTGGGGACGGGGGAATGTGCACCTAGATGCATTTTACCCCGTCCCACTTGGCTCTTTTCTGATAGTGAAGAATGCGCTTACCAGTATAAGCGGAAGGCATGTAAACATTGAATAAATATATCTGAATTCTGCATAGACAGGGGTCGAGACAAGCAGTGTTGCAATAATTGCCAGCACAGGAATGCTCATCATTATGGCTCCCCTGTCTTTTCTAATTATTGCCGTATAAAGTGCCACCAGACAAAGCCAGAAATTAAAGCCTATGCATATGCATAAATTAAGAATAGGAATATGTGTATACATATTGGCATAAGCATTTAATAGTTTGTCAAAGCCAGGCACCTTACTAACCTGTCTGATTCCAAGGCTGTTTTCAGTAACTTCTGAATAATAATATTTCCACTCAAGATATCCACTGTCCCAGAATCCCACAGTCTCGTCAATCAAAGCCTGGGCATAAAGGAAAGGATGTCTGATTCCGATGGTCAGATAAGTTCCCGCAAAAATAAATGCCGATTCCCTGATTCTTGTCTGATTACCACTTTCCCTTACCAGATATTTGATCGGATCAGATGTATAACTTACATAAGTTTCAGGAACCCTTTCTATATCCACAACTTCAGAAAGCACTGAACGTTCAGAAGATGTTAAGTCATTACTTACGGTTATTACTCTTGCTATCTGCTGAGCAGGAATTGAAAGATGCTCTATTGTATCAGGCTGTTCTATGCCCATGGCGCCAAGCGAAACAAATTTCAATATAATACTAAGGAACAATGCTCCCGCAATGACAGCCACCATTTTCTTGGCTTTTAATCTGTATACCAGAAGCAGCACAAGACCATACAAAAGGAACGCTACCATTCCATTACTTCTGAATATGCACATTCCAGTTCCCGATAAAAGCACCACAATATAATTAACCCAGCTGTTGCCAATACCCTTAAATACCCTGTAGGAATAAAGGGAAAAGATAAGTACTAAAGCCGCGAACGGCGTATCTTTCCACATGGCAAAACTAAAGAGTATATGATATGGCATCAAAAGATAAAAAGCATAGATAATTGCTATGCACCATCTTGGCACTCCGACTGACACTAAAGTCATTATCAAAAGCGAGAATGCCAGCGCCATACAGAATATTGAAAAATAAGAATAAACCGAGACTGCAAAATTAATATTATTGGCAGGCGAAATAATATTGGCGATATCCATACATGCCTTTATTATCAGGGTATGATAGAAAGGATGATGATTGGAATAAACTCCTGTCATGGTCTGGGTTATCTGATCCGTGGCATCAGAATTAACTATTCCAGGGTAAAGCCCCATGGTCATAATCAGCGAATAAACCACCATAAATGAGAACATGCAGAAGATGAAAATCTCCCAGGATTTCATTTTGCCTTTTTTACCATATATGGAGATTCTGCCGATGTGGCAGGCGATCATTTTGAAAATATTATATGTGGCATAATAGGTTCCGATTCCAAGGCTGAGGAATGCGATTATTCCGTATAGCGCCTTGATTGCCGGATTATCACTGCCATTTGGATTAACATACAGATTATAATTTGCACATAAAACAATTATTGTCATAAGAATGGCAAAAATAACCGTCGTATTTCTCTCGTAGGTTTTCTTTAAGAAAATAGCATTAATTGCATTGTGGTTACTTATAAAGAAATTTAGGCCCAGAGCCACTAAGCCTGCGCCAAATAAAACCAGATAAGGCAGATAGGAACCCCTCGCCATGGTAAGCTGACCCATAGCTGCGATAATCATTATAAATTGGATTACTACCCACCATCTGTTCTTCATATACTTAAAACCTTTTAAAATTCGTTATTCTTCTCCTGATATCTTACATATCTGTCTACCATGGAGGCGATTTTGAAAGTAAGAGCATCATCAAATACCCTTACATCAAGTCCTGTGGACTGTTTGAGTTTATCAATACGATACATCAGTGTATTTCTGTGAATATATAACTTACGTGCGGTTTCTGATGCATTGAAGTCGTTGTCCAGAAATCCGTTTACTGTATTGATAACTTCAAGGTCCGTATTATCAAGTTCATCTGAACCATAAACTTCCTTAAGGAAAATCTTGCAAAGATTAACCGGAAGCTGATAAATAAGTCTGCCTATGCCAAGGCACTCATAAGCGTTAATATTTCTTTCAGGATAGAATATCTCGCCAACCTGCGAAGCCATAACAGCTTCCTTGTAGGACTTGGAAAGTTCCTTAATATTATTAACAATTGTGCCATAGCCAACCTTCGCCTTGGTCATAACCTCAGTGTTCATTATGTCTTCAATCACTGCTGCCACTTCTTCCATATTCTCCATTGTTTCATCATCAGCAAGTGTGTGAACAATAGCAACTTTACTTTCATCTATGGCAACAACATAATCATTATCCTTATTATCGAAGGCGCTTCTTAATGCAAGCAGCACATCCTCTTCATCACTTTTCGTGGTTTCAGCAACGAAAACAATTCTTCTTGCGCTGTCTGAAATATTGAGTTCCTTAGCCCTGTTAAATATGTCAATGGCAAGGAGATTATCAAGAAGGAGATTCTGGAAGAAACCAGCATTGTCATACTGATCCTTGTAAGCCACCAGCAGATGCTCAAGTTCATTGCAGGCAATGCGGCCGATAATATATCCGTCAGCATTGGATGAATGTGAAACAAGAACATAAACAGGCTTGCCCTCATCCTTTACCTTAAAAAGATAATTACCGCTGATAATCTGACTGTCTGCATGGGAATCAAAGAAGCCCTGCAGCATGGCAGTATCCACATTATTATTCTTGAAGGTAGTTGCCAGAAGCAGTCCTTCAGTATCAATAATCATAAAATCAACTTTTGTAAGTTCTTTCAGTTCATCAATACATGTCTGAATAATCTGTTTAGAAATCATATATTACCTCACCCATTCTTCTGTCCCCTTCATTGCACAACAAAAGGGCGCTCTTAGGCGGAAGTTTAATCTTAATTCTGCCGCCTGTTACCTCATATTCTTCGCCTTCTAATGTATAATCTTCCCTGCATGTCAGCACTTTTCTTGAAAGCACTTCCTTATTTCTAACACCTGCAATCCACACAGGCACAACTCTTTCCATCTCATGATGATTATTATTTACAAGCACCAGAGAAATTGAACCTTCCAAAGATCTGGCATATGAAATGTAATTATAATCAGATTCAAGTTTAATTAAAGAGCCCTTCAAAAGTTCCTTTCTTTCCTTATGAATCTTAATTACATCCCTGTGGAAATCTATTAATCTTGTATCCTCATGTCCCCAAGGATATGTACGTCTGTTATCCGGGTCGGTAAAGCCGCATACGCCAGCCTCATCACCATAGTAGATGGTCGGTGCACCAGGCCATGTCATCTGCATTACAACAGCCTCTCTTAATACCGCCTTGTCAACATTCTGGTTTGCTGCCTCAGCACCAAGCGTATTGATTCTTCCCACCTTGTGATTGGTTCTTGTTAAGAATCTTGAATGGTCATGGTTACTAAGTTCATTCATTGCAACCTGCAGTGACGAGTTGGTAAAATTCGTGCCGTGATGCTCCATGGCTCCCCAGAAAGAATCCGCATTGCCAAGTAAATCCTCCCTGTAGTCATCACTATGCTTTTGCATACCAGTCAAGAACCAGGTGATAGGCTCCATGAAGGCGTCATAGTTCATGACGGTATCCCATTCATCACCCTTAAGCCACTCTCTGGATGAGCCATAATGCTCTGCCAGAATAATGGCATTAGGATTAGCTTCTTTAACAGCCTTTCTGAAGTCCTTCCAGAACTGATGATTAAACTCAGGGCTGTGTCCTAAGTCTGCTGCCACGTCAAGTCTCCAGCCATCCACATTATATGGAGGAGAAACCCATTTACGGCCTATATATAAAATATAATCATATAATTCTTTTGAATTTTCATAATTAAGTTTTGGCAGAGTATCATGTCCCCACCAGCCATCATATGTGTGATTATAAGGCCACATATGGTCTTCGCCCTGGTGGAATCTGAAGTAATTATGATAAGGGCTGTCCTTGGTTATGTAAGCGCCTTTAGCGTATCCTTCAGCATCCTCATATATTCTTTCCTTATCAAGCCATTTGTTAAAAGACCCGCAGTGATTAAATACGCCATCAAGGATAACCTTCATACCCCTTCTGTGGGCTTCTTCCACGAGTTCAGCAAATAATTTGTTACTAGCTTCAAGATTTTCTTTATTTGTAACTCTGTTTATATATCTGCTTGCAAATCTGTTCTCAGTCTTGTCGCCATCGAGAAGTTCACCCTCATCATTAACAATTCGTCCGATATGCGGATCTATATAATCATAATCCTGAATATCATATTTATGATTGGATGGGGATACAAATAATGGATTAAAGTAAATAACATCAACTCCAAGATTCTGGAGGTAATCCATCTTATCCATTACACCCTGAAGATCGCCACCGTAAAACTCCCTTACGCCCATCTGATCCGGATATTTGCTCCAGTCATTAACATGCCTTGAATAATCTCCAAGATAGAAATATTCCTTATTGAGCACATCATTGGTTGGATCACCATTATAGAATCTGTCCACATATATCTGATACATAACTGCGCCTTTTGCCCAGTCAGGAGTATGGAAATTCGGTATAATTCTGAAATTGTAATAATCCTGGATTTCTGTTGTCACGCCCCTTGCATTGTAAAAACAACGCACCTGGCCGACCTTGAGTTCGAAATAATATTTAAGACCTTTTTCAGTGATGGAGTAATGACACTCATAATAGTCAAAATCACCTTCGCATCTGACTTTCTTCATCGGAATAAAGCCATCTTCATAAATAAGACTGACTATATCCACATTATTCTTACCGGTTCTGAATCTGATTGTAACCTCATCACCTGCATTTGGCTCCACAGGAGTCACATAGTCAGAAGTAGTGTCGGAGAAAAGAGCCTTCTTGTTAAGAAGAGGCCTCATACTGCCAACATAATGCAACACTCTTTCCAAGTGTAACAATTGCCCTACATCCATTGTACTAATGTCCATTGAAGTAACCCTCAGTTCCGGTATGAAATATAAGCCATTTTCTGGCTAACAACCACTTAATATTGTATTATATTTCGCTCTAAAATACAAGCATTAGGGCAGATTCCATATAGTATATCAGCTGTTTTGGAAATAAAAAAATACCTATAACGTAAAAAGACAGTCATCGTTAGATTAACTGTCCTTTTAGAGAAGGTATTTCTTCTTATGGGGTATAGCAAAAAACTATAATGTATTGGGGGGTTACAAGTATGTTATACCATAGTGGTATTTTTTTAACAAGGCATAAAATGCACAAACTTTACAAAGGACTAACCAACTTTTTGTGCATTTTTACCAAGAGCCATTAAAAAACCGCGTAAATACGCGGTTTTTGGACATATCAATTATATTTTGGAATACTCAATAATATTATAAACTGTGCCATCTTCTGTTGAAAGCACGTGAATTAACTTATCATCCACCCTTGCTTCCTTAAGAATCAGCACATCCCCAAGGTATGCGGCTTTCCTGTAGTCTACCCTTACCTGATTATATTCAAAGTCTTTTGGAACATACTCTGTTGTGGCAATTACATACCAGGCATTATTTACATGCTTATTCATATCAAGCATATAATCTTTTACTTCTATTTCGCATATTTTTGTATATGCTTCTTCTTCAATTTTCCTGATGTCGATTTTGCGTGGGGCATAGTCCATCTCATACGGAGGATCAAGGGCGTATTTCTTAAGCTGTTCATCATCCACCTTTACCGGACGGAGAGTCTCCATATCAAGGAATGTCCAGATGGAGTTGGCATTTACAAGCACTTCCTTATTCTCATCAAGGATATAGAAATTACGCTGTCCCTCAAAAGACCTGAACTGATGAGGCGCTGTGCCGGCGAATATTTTGTCACCCAGTTTTGGTTTCTTCTTAATCTGAATCTGCCAGGAATTAAGCACCCAGAAATGATGCTCTAAGTGAACCTTCACAAATCCATTATCAAGAGAATCCGACTGAAGTTCAGAGCAGTCCTGAAAATAATTAAGAATGCCCTTAAGGCCTAAATATCCGTCTGTATCCACTTCGCTGAATCTTACTACGCTTTCAAATGTAAACATACTTACCTCTCTACAGCACTACATCCTTCTTTTCGAATATTTCATTGAATTCTTCCATGGAAATTCGCTCTTTCTCTATAAGGAGATTTGCTGTCTTATGAAGAATCTCGATATTATCCGTAAGAATCTTTTTAGCCTTGGTATAGCACTCATCAATGATGGATTTGATTTCCTCATCAATCTGGCTTGCAACGCCTTCGCTGTATGGCTTTGAATGAGCCAGGTCGTTACCGATGAAGACCTCGTCAGAGTCTGACTTATAATTAATAAGACCCATCTTCTTGCTCATACCGAATCTTGTAACCATATCTCTTGCAACACTTGTGGCTCTTTCAATATCATTGGAAGCACCGGTTGTTATATCGTCAAAAATAATCTCCTCGGCAATTCTTCCACCAAGAAGTGTCTGAATATGCTGAAGCATTTCGCCTCTGGTTCTGAACATGTTGTCATTTGTTGGAAGAGGCATTGTATAACCTGCTGCCGATACGCCTGTAGGAATAATTGAAATTGTATAAACTTCATCCATATCAGGAAGCTCATGGAATAAAATTGCATGACCTGCTTCATGATAGGCGGTGATTTTCTTTTCTTTATCACTTACAAGACGGCTCTTCTTCTCTGTACCGATACCGACCTTAACAAAAGCCTTGGTAATATCCTCATCTACAATGAAACTCTTATTTTCTTTTGCAGCTGAGATTGCAGCTTCATTAAGTAAGTTTTCAAGATCAGCACCTGTAAAGCCTGCAGTTGTCTGGGCAACCTTCTTAAGATTAACATCGTCACCCATCTTCTTGTTACGGGCATGAACGTTAAGAATCTCTTCTCTTCCCTGTACGTCAGGTCTTCCGACCATGATTTTACGGTCGAATCTGCCCGGACGAAGAATGGCAGGGTCTAAGATATCAACTCTGTTGGTTGCAGCCATTACAATGATTCCTGAGTTTTCCTCAAAACCATCCATCTCAACAAGCATCTGGTTAAGAGTCTGCTCTCTTTCATCATGACCACCGCCAAGACCTGTACCTCTTTTACGGGCTACTGCATCGATTTCGTCGATAAAGACGATACAAGGCTTGTTCATCTTTGCATCTTCAAATAAATCCCTTACTCTTGAGGCACCAACACCTACAAACATTTCCACGAAGTCTGAACCGGAGATAGAGAAAAATGGAACTCCTGCTTCTCCCGCTACAGCCTTGGCAAGTAATGTTTTACCTGTTCCCGGAGGGCCCTCAAGTAAAAGTCCCTTTGGAATTCTTGCGCCAAGATTGGTATATTTGCCCGGATCTTTCAAAAAGTCGATAACTTCTGCAAGTTCTTCCTTTTCTTCCTTTAATCCTGCAACATCTTTAAGTGTATATTTGTTGTCTTTAATCATGCGGGCGCGGCTTTTGCCAAAGTTAACCAATTTGGAATTGGTGCCACCACCCATGGCTGCAGTCTGAGCATTCAGGAATAAAATCATTACGAATATTACCATGATTCCCGCAATGAGAATTGGTAATACGTTATATAAAAACCAGCTTTCCACCGGAACTGTGCTGACTTCAGGGTCCAGTCCCTGCTCTCTTAAATACTGCTCCGTATTGGTTACGTTTGTAACATTAACGGTTCTCTCTACGCCGTTTGAAAGTGTTACTGTAACGCTTCCGCCTAATGAATCCTTATACTGATCAATAAATACGTCGACTACTCTGCCCTGCTCAATTTCTTTCTGGAGCTGACCCATTGTGTAATAACTGGTCTGGCCTGCGAAGAAATAGTAATAGATAAGGGCGAGAACTATGAGAACCAGTATAAAGAAGATAAGGCCTACGCCTCTTCTGTTGTCCTTGTTCATTTTTCTACCTTTCTAACCTTTATTTATCATCAATCAAATCTGATTAGTTTTCAAATTCCACAATTCCGATATATGGAAGATTACGATATTTCTGGGCATAATCAAGGCCGTAGCCAACCACGAAATAATCATTAATCTCAAATCCCACATAATCCACATCAACCTGAACTTCTCTTCTTGACGGCTTATCAAGAAGTGTGCAGAGTGTAAGACTCTTTGGATTTCTGTCTGTAAGAATCTCCTTAAGGGCCTTAAGAGTATTGCCTGAATCGATAATATCTTCAGCGATAATTACATTCTTGCCTTCGATATTCTCATCAAGGTCCTTAACAATATTTACATTGCCCTTTGACACTGTGCCATTGCCGTAGCTTGAGGTGCACATGAAATCCATAACCACCGGGATATCAATTCTCTTGGCAAGTTCACATGCGAAAAAAGCACCGCCTCGCAAAATCCCCACCAGCACAACGTCTTCGCCCTGGAACTTTTCGCTAAGTTTTGCGCCAATCTCTCTGATTCTGTTATCAATCTTTTCTTCTGATATTAATTCAGTGATTTTTTCAGCCATAATTTCTACCCCCGTTTTCTTTGGTTATCTCATCTCCATGGAGACTTCGATTATCCTTTTTGTATCATCATCAACCTTGGCATTTGCGCCAAGTCTGCCCGAAAGCACCCACAATACTTCATTTTTGTTATCGCCATCAGATAATACAACAACCTTGTTTCTTACCGCTGACGGCACTTTAATGTCTACGAGATAGTCCTTTATTTTCTTAAGTTTGTCTCCCTCGATTCGAATATAGTCATCAGGGGCTATATTACGAACACACAGACAATTAATTTTATCACAGTTAATCCATTTAGTATATCTTTTTATAGGATATTCTCCCTTATTTCTTCCGGATACCGCATTAAATGTAAGCTCGCACCCCGGCATCTCAACACGGATTTCTTTTCCATTAAGAACTCTCTCGACATCAATTTTGACAGAAGCGATGTCCCAGAGATAATAATCCTGTCCACTCTTTAATGCCATTTCTTCATTTTCTTTTGTGGTTATAACCACGCCTTTTGCAGTTCTTACTGCAATAAGAGAATAAATGAATTCTCTTCTTTTTCCGCTTTCTGCATTAATAAGGTCTGCAACGGAATCTATCTGAACTTTTCCTATATCCTTACGCCTTCCGGCCACTTCGCAAAGCGCCTCTAATATTACCCTGTCCCTGATTGCCTTATGCACATAGGAAATCTCATTACGAATTGTAAGGCTGCCATCTTTCTTCACAACATGGGCGCTGTAAGCCCTTTCAGTCATCATTGAAAGATATTCTTCCACAACCTCTAAGTTGTCAGCACATCTGATTATATTCTCAAGCGCACCTTCAGAAACTTCCTCAAGTTTTGGGAGCACCGAAGACCTTATGATATTCCTGCCATAATCTTCAGTAAGATTGGTCTCATCTGTCACGAAAGATAAATTTTTTTCCTGAATATATCCTTCAATTTCTTCTCTTGTAAGGCACATAAGCGGCCTTATAATATCATCATTTTTAGCCTGTATTCCTGTAAGCCCTTTAACAGAAGTTCCCCTGGAAAGGTTAAAAATCACCGTCTCCGCTCTGTCATTCTTATGATGGGCTACCGCAATAAGGTCGCTCTTGGTTTCTTCCTTTAGTTTCCTGAAAAACTCATATCTGACTTTTCTTCCGGCTTCTTCAAGACTTAAGTGTTCTTCATTTGCTACCTTTGGCACATCTTCTGTAAGGCAGTAAAAAGGTATATTTCGTTCTTCCGAGAACTTGCGCGAGAAATCCTCATCTCTTTTGGCTGTTTCCCTGATGGAATGATTCACATGGGCTGCCACAAGACTTATATCCAGTTCTTTTGATAAGCTGTTTAAGATTTCAAGAAGGCATACTGAATCTGCTCCGCCCGAAAGAGCGACAACGATTCGGCTTTTTGCCGGGATCATTTTCTTATCAAGTATGTAGTTGTAAACTTTCTCTTCGATTTTTAACATCAGTTCACCTTATAAAGATAAATACAGTATGAATATCTGGCATCATCAAATCTGTTTAACAGTGTATATCCTCTTTCCTCTGCTCCACTGATTTCGCCTACAGAAAGGAGATAATCACAGCCAAGGGCTTTCATTGCAGCAGTATCGAATTCAAGGTCGGTATATACTACATGATCTTCTCTTCCCAAAAACTGATTTCCATTAAACTGAGCAGCCAGAAGATAGCATCTGTTGCCCCAGTAATCATAATACCACACATTATTAATATTCTTTTCAAGTTCTTTGGCAATTATTCTTCTGAACTCTTCTTTATATTTAAGCGGATAATTATTGGAATAGCCGTCTATTGTATAAAAACCGTTTATAATCGCCACCGCCGGCTCAATTCCCAGGCTTCCAACCCTGTATTCTTCCACACTTAAGCCTTCTTCTTTTTCAATAAAGGCTTTGATGGCATCATATTCATCTTTATCAACATAGTCTTCAAAGGTAAGGGAATTACCCTTATTTCCCTTTATAACCTGCCTTAAATTATAACGGAAAGTTCCCACGTAAAGAATATTTGCGGCGCAGATTCCAATTACTCCAAGAATGATTACAACAGAAGCAATATTGGTTATTACTTTTGCCTTTTCATTTTTTTCTGTTATTATCTGCCTGAAATCATTGATGATGCAGGCTGATACTCCAAGGCTAAAATACCAGAGCGCCGGATAAAGCCAATAGAACCTGTTGGACTGAAAAGAGCCCAGCGTTCCCAGATGATTACGGAGATTTGCAACAAAATCGCATACAAAAAATGAATTATATAACGCAATCATTATTCCAAGCGTCATAAGGGTTGCAAGAATTATTGTATGGTTCTTTAGATTTTTATTCTCTGTTTTTCTTTTATCGCTCTTTACAAATATTGCATAACATCCGCTAATAATCAGTGTAACAAGGGATATCCAGAAACAGTACTGATGATAACTTGGCGTCATGACAATTCCCTTAAAAAGCACATTTACAAAGGATTCCACAAATGACGAGCCAAAATATACCATCTGGGATTTATGACTAACCTCTCCACTTATCAGATCTTTTATGAGGTCAACATTGTATAAACAATAGGTTAAAATTAAGACTGCTGCCCCTGTGACAAGGCCTTTAATCTGTTTCTTTTTTATTAATCTAAAGATTATTACAATTCCAAGAAGGATTATAACCGCATATCCTGTAAGAACCGGCGAAGAAGCCGCGCCATATATAATCAGCAGCACATAAGGCCACAATTTTTTATGATCTTTGGCAAGTTCCAAAAATGCAATTAAAACCATTGGTATTCCGGGACCACACAGTCCGTAAACTGCAAAAAAAGGAATATAGGCAAAGGTAACTGCCACGCCTGCTGAGATATAAGAAGGCGCCTTGAGATATTTATTTAAAAGGAAATACATGCTAAGATAAGCGGTGATTTTGACCACGATGAAGCTTAAGAGGTAGCCGGTATATACGTCGCCAAAAGCGTAGAATACAGCCAGAATCGGCGCTGGTGCAATAAGGGACGCACCATTTAAACCACCCATGATTTCCGGGTAGAAATTGCCGTTAAAAAGATGCCTGCCCCTTAAGTAATATGCCACGATTTCTCCATCAAGCTGATCTCTGACCTCAACAACTGCCGAAGTCCCCAGGTAAATCATGACGAGGATTTCCACCATAACCAAAATAAGACCTGCAAAAAACCAGGCCATTGAGGTTATGTTATTCTTTTTCGTCGTATCTCTTTTTGTCATCTTTAAGTAAAGCAAAAGCGACTCGGATTTATTACCGCGCCGCTTGTTATTCTGCTCTGAATAT
>JAEEGJ010009833.1_pt1 | contig 25296 bp, 18 predicted proteins | sample 8958761 | NCBI WGS metagenome assembly JAEEGJ01 (sample SAMN16246546, study PRJNA631951) | gut metagenome | biome: gut microbiome; feature: rumen; material: RS-attached | host: Bos | place: Iran: Karaj | collected 2018-10 | reverse complement strand
CAAGGGTATCCTTCTTCTCCTTGCAAAGCAGAATGCCGATAGTCGGCTTTTCAAAATCCTGCTTTACATAGCGGTCGTAATAGTTTACGTACATCTGCATCTGGCCGAGATCCTGGTGCGTCAACTTGTCAACCTTCAAGTCAACGAGCACATAGCACTGCAACAGACGATTGTACAGGCTTGAACCATACTGCCGCTGCAACTCGCGAACAGACCAGTTCCCGGAAGTGGCCTCAATTTCGTAAAAGCGCCGCTCGTCGGCATTCTTGATGCGCATGAGCACCAGGTAATGGCTCCAACTTAGCGTGAAATTTTGGGTATTCGAGATTTGACAGACACTGTCTGTCAAATTGCCATAAACCAAGAAAAACTGCCTCACCTGCCTCAAGTTCGAGTAGGACCACCCATCCCCATAACGCGCCGTAAGGCGTTCCGACAGGCCCTCAAGAACCTGTTTCCCGTATTCCGCACGTTGTTTACCGGACTGTTCTTCTTCCACAATATATCGCCCAATTTGGTACTTCGTGTAAACCTCGGCGACATTCATTGCCGTGGCCACACGCACGCGGGCCTGCTCAATCAAGTTCGAGACCTTGTTGAACAACGATTCCACCGCTTTTGTAGGGACACACTCTTTCTTTTTAGCCATATAACCTCCATTTGCCGCAAATTGCGACCGGTTGATGTTAGAGGCGTCCCCTTATCCTGAAATCTCAGAAATAAAAAAGACGCATTTCTCCATTAGACGGAGAAACACGTCGGCCATTAATGTACCTATAATCCGAAATGTTGGCAAGAGGGGGAAGAAAATTTTACATATGAAGTATCGGGCGTTCCCCGGCGCACGCGCCGGGTCGGGCTATATTGGCAAGGCGCCCCGTGCGCACCCAGTGCGCCCGCGCCGCTCTTGCAACGGCGCTACAGCGCCGCTCTTGCAACGGCGCTACAGCGCCGCCCTGTAATGACCGTTCGGCTTACGCCTCACTCTCGCCAACACGACTCGTTAATACGAGTCGTGTTTGGCTCACAGGGTCACTATCCCTAACGCGGGATTTCTTTTCACCATCCAGATTTGGATTTGTCTTTGAGGTAATCTTCTAGAATTTTCCCATCGGACCAAAGGTCTTGTGGTTTCACATTGAAAATTTCCATTTCCTTTTTTGCAACAGCCGTATTGACGGCATCGTAAATTTCTCGGTAATCTTTATCAGAGTCTTTTATAGAATTCTTCTCTAAAGCAAGGATTAAATAACTGGATAAATCGTCAGGCCGGAAAACGCGACCTACAAGTTTTTTGAAGTTGTCATCAACAAATTTTCTGATTCTTTCAACATTTTGAGGTTGCGGGAAAAGAGCCCAGAAGTAATACTTCTCGTTCAGCAGTGTCATGAAGTTTTTGCGGAATTCTTCGCGGGCGGTGCGTTTGAATTCTTCGCGGAGGCTCGAACGCTTGGACGTGTACGCTTTGAGCACATATAAGAAGTTCACGTTGTACACTTGCAGCAGGAGCGTGTCGCGGTCAAAGAGACGATTTTCGAAATGACGATTGCGATTGTCCCAAAGCTTCGCTTCATCGCCATCTTCTTTCTGTATCAGGTCTTTGTTTTGGGGATCGGGATTTTTCCTGAAGTACGGTTCCTGGAACTGCGATTTCTCTTTATAGCCGGGAATCTCGCCGCGGATAAAGAAGTTCGGCGTGACGCTGTATCCTTCTGTCAATTCATCGCGGTAGCGCATCAGGGTGTTGCCTGAGCCATGTGTCAACAAGTCTTTGATGTTGTACTGGATAATGTTCCGAGCGTATGTGAACTGTTTGTAGACGGAAGTCCCTTCAATATCTTTTCCGTCCTTGTAATACTTGCTGTCGCCAATAAACCAAATCTTTTGGTCTTCATCGGCAAAGATGAGCTGGCGATCCTTGTAAAGATGGTCGACTTCCTTACCATCTTTCTGCGATTTCAGGTATTCCATCGGCTTGGGCAATTCATCGCCCACAAGCTTGTCAATCATCGCCTCGAATACATTATTGTACTTGCTCGTAAGCAGGTATTCGCTTTCGAAATCGTTCGCGCTGAAAGTTCCGCCCCACTCGAAGAACGCCTTTACGATGTTGTACAGTTTCAAGAAGCGGTCGGCGAAATACTTGTGCTTTATGCGGCGCAGTTCCACAAGCCCGCGGTGGCCCAGAAGGCGACGGAATTCGTTCACGCGAATCGGTGCGTAGAATTCCGACTTTGGCATCTTGAAACCGAAGGTTTCCTCGATGTAGTTCATTGCCGAGAAATACAGAACCAAGAGGCGGTCGTCCAAATCGAAAACTTTCTTCTTGTTCTCGAGTTCCATGTAGATGGGCGTATCGCCTTGCATGAACGGCTGCGTATGCGCGACGGTACGGCGCCAGTCGATGCGGTTGTTTCCGCTGTGCTTGTTCTTAGCGGTGAACACAAACAGGTTGCGGTTCTCGGTATAGAACAGCTTCATCGCATTCATCACGTCGATGAGTGTGGGGGCCAGCTTGCTGCTGCTGAAACGGTGCGCGTCGGGAGCATCGGGAGCATCTATGTCTTTGTCGTTCGGATTAGACAGCCGATACTGCCCGATAGAAGAGCATACCCACAAAGACAACTGCGACAGAAACTCCTTGGGCTCGGCGTCTATTTTGAAGTTCTCCGCAATCGGGATATCTTTGCCAAAAGCCTTCGCCCCATTCTCATCTAGGAACACCTTGGGCAGCACGAACACGATTCTGTCCGATATGTCGGCCTTTTGCGTCTCTTTCTTGGTTGGGTTTCCATTGAACAAATAGCCTACGCCGTCCAGCTTGCAGTCTCGCGTCACGAAACCGTTGGGCAAGCCCTTGAAACGCCCCGCGCTGTCTGTAGGCAGCACCTTCTTGAGGTAATCTAGGGAATAGGTGAATTGTTCAAAAAGGAAAATCATACCTGCATCAATTCTATTTTAACTACCCAAGACCCCTCTTTTTTCCCGCCTATTCGGTTCAATACGCCTTTCTTTTGAAGCTTAGATAGATGATACTTAACCCCATCAGGCGTGATATTTCCTAGAATGGAAGCAATTTCATTACGGGTGACAGCACTATTTTCTTTTATAACGCCAAGAATTCTGACTTCGGTTTCAGATAGCTTTTGGGTAGTTTTTTGGGTAGTTTTTTGGGTAGCCTTTTGGGTAGTCTTTTGGGTAGTTCTCGACTTTTTCCAATACAAAACTATCCTGAAATCCCCGTGAAAATCTTGCAGCACGGGTTCCGGCAATCCGTATTCTTGCATGGCCTTGTATATGTTGGGAATTCCGCTGCCCCATGTTTCGACAATGCGCATGTAAATGAACGCTTCGGCTATGCCCTTGTTTCGCACACTCGACATTCCTTCGCGCATTTTCTCTACGGTGATGTCCTTGCAAAGTGAGCCGGGCGAGGTCACTTCTAAACGGTCTTCGTACAATGCGACTTGCACCTTGCGCGGAATCAGGTAACTGCGGTGGCAAATGGCGTTTGCGATGGCTTCGCGAACGGCAGATTCCGGCAGCAATGTTCTGTCATGCCGGAAAAGTCCCTTTACTTTGGATTGCACGGGCAAATTCTGCATGACAAATTGGTATGCGGATTCTATCTGCTCAAAAATGGGGCCGTCCATATTTTGTCGCTTCAAAAATTCGCCACGCGTACTCCCCTTGAATACGGCGCATTGAATTTTTGCGTCAGGGAAATCCTCATTTTCACCCTGCAAAAGCCTGAATCCGTTAGAAGCCATTAGGGCGCGACCATTTTTTTTCAGCAATTTCCACGAAAGTAGCTGATTGACGGTTGGCCGACGCAATGCCGCACGTTCTTTTTTGTCCAATATTCCTGCGGTGAATTCGTAAATGCGGTCGCAGAGATTTTCAATTTCTTCGCTTGTTACGGACTTGCCAACAGGCTGCTGGTCATAAGATTCATTTTCGCCTTCCAGTACAAGTTCCTTGAGCATGTACCGCTCGGCCACACGGGTCGTTGCCGCCACCCGGACAAACGTCCCGTCCGTAATCCCCATGCTCTTTATGTAATACGGCTGCAGCATTCCTGGCGGAATCGTCACGACAATGATATAGCGCTTATCGATTTCTTGCAGATTGATGCTCGGGCGGATTTTGGGTTCGCAACTATTGAAGATGGTATCGGCGATAATGTCTGCCTTCTTGAATACATCGGCTTTCTTTATCCCGACAATTTTGCGGGTCTTGTCATCTACGCCAAAGACGATGGTCCCGCCCTTGCCGTTTGCAAAGGCGACCACGGTCTTGATGTACTTCTCGCTTTGTTCAGGGATATCCCGCTTGAACTCTAGCGTTTCGGACTCGCCAGCTAAAATTTCTTCTTTGGTCATGAACAGATCTCCTGTCTTTTATCAGGCGTTCATTAATATAACATCAGAGAAAAGAATCCGCAAGTGCCTAAGGTTTCCCGTTCAACAACTCTTCCATGAACTGCTTTAAAAGATCTTTGTTCCTGTAAAGGTCTTGGAATGTGAAATAATCCTCTTTGCCGTCTTTGTCTTTGACACGGAAAAACGACCCGTTCTTATGTTCATCCTTGCAGACTTCGTTCCACAAGTAGAACATCACCTTGCCCAGGAAACGGTCCCTTGAAATTACCTTACCATTATCAGGCTTGATGAAGAATTCGCCGAGCTGCTTGTCTTCGGATTCGGTGAGAGTGAGAATTTTCTCGTTGACGGTCTCGACAAACTTTTGCCAAGAATACTGAGTGCCATCGATGTCGATTTGGAAATTGGCTGCATCCTTACCATCGAAGCTGATAGGCACATATTCCCAATCGAAGCGACGTTTGAACGCACTATCCATCGGGAACAGCGACTGGTCACTGGTGTTCATGGTAGCGAGAATATTCAGATTCGGCGGTAGATTGAGCTTGCCATCGCCGACCTTTTCTTCGTATGCCGGCCAAACAGATTTCAACCCGTTATCATTTGTCTTGAGCCATTCCGCAAAATCGCAATCAGCATCGATGGAATATTGCGAGAAACCTTTTTCGTCGCGGTCAAGCAACTGGAAAATGTCGCCGAAAATCTGCGCACAGTTCCCGCGGTTGATTTCTTCGATAACGAGATAGACTTGAATATCTTTCCCGCTGTCATTCTGGAGGGGCGAAGCCCCGATAGAATCACGGGAATCTCTCTGCAAATACAGCTTCCAAGCCGCAGCGTAAGCCTTTGCAAAAACCTGCGGAACAAAAGAATAGGTGATTGTATTCCCTTCTTTCTTGGGCTTGTAAGCGCCTACGAATTGAGCGTAATCGTAATCGGGGTGGAAGGTGGTGCGGAACACTCGTTTAAACTTGTATTCTTTGAGGAATTTTATGTAAGCTTGAAGCGCACTGTGTTCGGGATTGCTGACATTGTCTTCTGAATCGACTTCAGGAAGTTTTTCTTCTAATGCAGAAAGTTCATCCACATTCCAGATATCGCCGAATTTTTCTTTGTTATCAAGGACATCTGCATAATGAGCCTTTTTCGCCGTGTCAGAATCGAGGAACAGCTGCTTTCTGGTTTCACCAGACACGCTCCAAATATCTTCATTAGGGAGAATCGAGTTAACCTTATAAGACTTGCCAGTGCCAGGAGCGCCGAAAAAGATTTTTTGGATTGGATTTTGGTCGCTCAATACGGGAATTTCTTTTTGAGGGTATTTTTTTAGAAAAGCTTCATACGCATTCAAGGCCGCGCGAGGCTGCCAAGATTTAGTTTTCTCATTTGTGGATTGGTAATTAGGATGTTTTTCTACTTCTTGTTTTTTTGTCAAGTATTCAGTCAGGTTGTCATAGCAAAAGAAATTGATTTCTGGATTAGTGATTCCTAGCTTGCGGCTGAAATCCCCCTTTAGTAGTTTTATACACTCATCAGGATACTGTGAATTCTCCGTTCTAGGTTTTATGAACTCCAAAACGTGCTTTCGGAATTTTTGTTCTTGGGCTAGGATATCATTGGGATTATCTAGAGCCATTTTTACCCCCTAAATACGCTTTTCCGATGATATTCTAGATAAACCATTCTAGCATCATCAATGGGAAGCCGTTGAATATATGAATTATTTTTTATTCCAATACGCAGCGCATTTTTTGGCGTCAGCCATTGAGAAACCATTACATACTTATCATCTGTAAATGTTATAAAGCCTTGATCAAACAAGCGATCATATAATGGTGACAAAATGAACCCATTTTTAGGGTCTATGCGTTCTTTTTCGTTAGAAACAGCCCAAGGTTTAATGTGGCTGGCAACCAACAAACGTTCGTCATTAATCATCGTTATCGGACAGAACGGACATTCTTCAAGCAAAGCATTCCGATATTTTTCTTGGCCAATTCGGCCGCTGTCTTTATTGCTTTTCTTTCCACTAGCGTCGTATGCAGCCTTCTTATCGTTTAGATTGCTTGCATTTTTTCCGTAGTTGAAAACGAGAGGTCCATTTTTCTTTGTTTCAATAGCTTCAAAATCAACAAAAAGCTTTAGATAATAGCAAAAAGATCCGTCGACCGCTTCGACTCGCATTGCGGAAATGTAGCTTACAAGAGGTAACGACAACTCTCTAATTAAATAATATCCCTCATCATTGGAATTTATATAGCCTCGTGGTCCGTCAATTTGTTCTTGATCTTGAACATGAAAATAAATCACATCATCCAGTGACAATACTTTTTTATAGCGTTCTTGCCACAAAGTTCCAAATAAGGACTTTCCTCGATAATCATACGATGGATTCAAGTACTCCGCTTTTATGGTTTCCATGTATGATATAAGATCTTGCTTTAGTAGAAAACACTTTGCAGAGAAGCCGGCTTCTCCAAAAAAGCTACGCATTGAAGGCTTTGAGCCAAAATACAGCTTCGCTTCACCATTTCCCGTTCCGATTTTATTCTTTGTCAAAACAAAGCAATCTGGAATTGTAATTACGCTGTCATAAACATCTGCGAATGTGTACTGGCCCGCGATTTTCATATCACACTCCGTATTTTGTAATATCCATCTGTTTTAGCAACGCGATTAGCACGTCCACAACGATACTATTCCCTGCTTGTTGATAAGTAGCCGTGTCAGAAACTACAATCTTAAATGAATCCTTAAAACCCATTAAGCGAAGGCATTCACGAGGCGTTAGCTTGCGAATGCGGCCTTTGTGAGTTACGTAGTTGTCAACACCAGCACGATGCATTTTATGCATTGATTGGAGAAGTGGTCGTGCTACATCCAAATCGGTTTTGGTCGACGTTTTGAAATTTTTTGTGCCTCCAGCCAAAACGTACTTCTTGACTTTATCCGATAAGTAGTACTTTTCCTCAACGTCTCTCACGTCAAAAATAAATTCATCGAAAGCTTCATCTGAAGGGGTCAATTTTGAATCTGGATGGTACACGAAATCGCCATGCCAATTAAACTGTTGATTTCTTTTTTGGCAAAGGGCCACATCACCATTTATCTGTGTATAGCTCTTTTCTCGATTTTTATGACTTGTTACAAACTTTATACCCTTTTCCTTTAAAAAATATTTAGTATCAATGTAATCCTCTAAAAAATCATACATTTTATACTCAAGGGGTATTGGAGCCGGAAATTCAAACTTCGTTTTCTTATTCTTGAAACCCAAACAGTACACGCGTTCGCGGTGCTGAGGAATGCCATAATCTTTGCTATTCAGCACTCTAAAGTACACCGTATAACCAAGTTCTTCAAAAATATCGTGCATAACATGCCAAGTCCGGCCTTTGTCATGATTAAGCAACCCTTTCACATTTTCAAAAAGGAACACTTTGGGAGAAGTTTCTTTCACCACTCGAGCAAATTCGTAAAAAAGAGTTCCACGTGCATCTTCAAAACCGAGACGTTTACCTACCATAGAAAACGCTTGACAAGGAGCTCCTCCAATAATAAAATCAACCTTTCCAGCATAGGGCTTTGCGTTGAAATCCCTTATGTCAGTGAACCAATCCTTTTCTTTTATATCGTAATTAGCGAAATAGCTTTTCTTGCAATTTGGCTCAATATCACCCGCAAAAGCAATTTTATGCTTTAGTCCAAGACGTTGGAACGCATGTTCAATAGCACCAATGCCACTAAACATTGTTCCAATGCGAATTGTTTTACCTGGTTTAGAGAATGCTAAATCCTTCCAATTTTCACCCGTCGAAATTGGCGTTTGCTGGACAACGCTATCATCCAAAGATTCAACACGTTCTTTAATAATCTTCTTCACATGAGAGATTTTTTTACTAGTTTCTTGAATATCTTTTTTTACTGTTGGCATAATAAAAATTTAGAAAGATTGCTTGACAGTTAATGTCATTTTCGGGTTATTTCCACAAAAAAATGATGCTTTACGTAGTATTTTCGTCATATCAGTTTTTGTTATAATAAATCTCATTTTATTTTTACTCCCAAAGATATCAATTTTTCTTTCACTGCATAACAGTCGTCTATCATGGTTTTGACCGCAATGGGAATAAAATTGGTTTTGGGTAGAGTATATTTTTTTACGTAAGAAATGGCCTTAAGAAGGCTCGTTTTTTCCGCATTACTGCCAACTCCATGCGCCTCGGCCAATTGCATAATTGCGGTCCAATACTTAGGACCAAGTTTGACAAAATCTACTAATGCTTTTAAACCATCATTTTCTTTCTTATCTTTAGAGGCTTCGAGTTCTTGCTTCTTCACAATGTTTATAGGAATCAGCTCCTCAAGAAAGCCCTCTCTTAATGAATATGGCTTTTCTTTGAATCTCTCCCAAGTCGATGCTTTTTTACAGTATTCGGAAACAATCATTCCATTACAATCACAGATGAAGTCGTTAGTGAACTTTGTGGCTCGCTCAATTTCTTTCATAAAACCCGGGCCAATTTTTTGCAATTGCCAAATTTTTTCCCAGTCAATGCTTTGATCTTCTGGAATACAACTGATAATTTTGGCAATGGCATAAGGAACAATGTCCATCTTAAATCCACCAGCCTTGTACCAAAAACCTGTCGGTTTCTTAGCGCTATCCTTGTTTTTTTCAAGATAATCGTCAACTGTTCTAAAAATTATCGCAGATGCGATGCTTTTGTGGAAGAAAAACTCATTGAAAAGGTTTTTATTTTTTCCAAAAAGTTCTCGAATACTTTGGTTAAATTCCTTTATGACAAAATTTTTTCCCTTTGCAACAACATTTGGCTTTTGAGCAACAGTTGTCAAATACATCGCCAACTGCTCTTTTGTGATGATTTGTTCTTTTGGATATTTCGCCAAAAAACGTTTTAGATTTTCACCATGAAGCTTCAATTGTTCCTGTTTATATTTTTTCCGAGCACGTTCATAGTACCATGCCGTTGGAACAGCAAACCTTCTTGGTGGAGCGAGATATGTCTTTGACATTCTTTCCATTTTGATATGGAACGGATCATTTGAGAACAAGTCCGCCGCAGTCACTTTATTTTGGCTGTTTGCATATTTTGCAATATCCTGAACCATTTGGTCATAGAAGCTAATGCCATCTTCATTTTCTGTTTCTCGATTTTCAATAACAGTCAACTTCATTGGAACAAAGATGCCGTCCAACAACGTATTGGTTTTCTTTAACACTGCTTCTGCAAGTGAAGCTGTTGTTTGGCCTCCGTTGATGATTTGTAAATCATCAATTTCCGTAATATACAATTGAGTATCTTGCTTGGTAAACTCGATATTTGCCGCTGTTGCCGCAATTCCATTGTTATACGTAAAGAAATTTTGTGGTTCGTTGTTTATTGTTCTTCTTATTCCACTGTTTACGCTTTTGGCGCCACCTGTACCCAAGAATGCACGAACATTGCCTTCAAGAACTTTGCTGCCATAATCAATATAGATATCGGCTAATATTTTCCCTGGAATAATTGCTATATACGCTTGATACCCTAAATTATCGCCTAAGTTTCCTTTTATGCAAGGAATTCCTTCCACATTATAGTCTTTCTCAAAATCTATGTGGACTGTTTCCGTCAAATTATTTTTTTCTTGGTCATAAATACGTTCAATATGCCACAAGTCAATTTCTAAGGGCATTTCATTAAAATTGTCCTTCTTTATTTTCTTTGTGCTTTTAGTCTTTTTTCTACCCTTAGCTTTAGGCGCTTTCATCAAATCCTGATTCATCAACTTTGTGTCCAATTCTTTATTTGTCAGAATCAGAAACTTGATTTTAAGAATCTTTTCAGGATCATCATTATTTGGATTGTTTATTTTACTTTTAATAAAAGACGCGACATCAAGCATTTCATCTGAATCGTCGAAATAGTCGTTGATTTTGCCGTTACATGTTTCATCTAGAAAATAAAACATCCTCCAATACAATTCATCAACTCGGGTTGATGTCAATTTCGCGGTCTCAATGGAATCTTCAAAATCACTAATGAATAATATCAATGTATGGTCGGCATCATCTACGCTATAGCCATCTATGCGCATTTTTCTGTTATTAGAACAGGTTTTATCACCACAATTCACTCTTTGCGGAGACTGCAAATCATCATAATCAGTCAATAAATCTAAAATGTGATTGATGAATTCATCTTCAGTATCTGTTCCATTAATTGCGGAATCATTGCGAAGCCGTTGAAGAAATTCTTTCTTGTAATCTTGAATATCATTCATAAGGAATGTCCCGTTCAGATGATTTCTTTGTCTTTTATGGCAAGGAGGGAAATCTCGTATTTTGCAAACACAACTCCAGAGGGAACATTTGACGGGATTAATCGCGGAAACTGCTCATCAACACTAAAACGACGGATGTTTTTTAACGCGAACATGTAGCTATCATAGGCCACATTATATACGTATCCGCTACTTTCTATTTTTAAAAGATACAATTCTTTAGTATCCTGAGCTTTAATTGTTTCGCATATATCCCAAATGAGCTGATTCAATGTTATGCCCATATAGGAAGGGCTCATCTTTTCCAACATAACGACTGCTAGTTCTCCGGGAACATTTGAGTCTAGTTGTTCTAGAGAAGAAATTGAAACGGTATCTTTGTTAAAAGATATAGCTTTTGCTTCATACCATTTGTCTTCATAGGAAAAATCTTTGCGAGTACTGTTTTGCCCGCTCCAACCATCGATTGATTTTTCTATACCATATTTTTCAAAAAGAAAATTCTTCAAAAGAAGCAATTCTCCAATGAGCCCCATTATTTTTTCTTCAGAGAGAATTTCATTTCTTGGAGAAAAGAACATCTTTTTCCATAAGGAAAAACGGTCTATAACGGCGTTATAACCTAATGACGCTGATTTCAAACTACGTGTCTTTTCCACCATGTCTTCGCAGAATTTGAAGAACAAGTCATTTAGTTCTTTATCGCACAATGAAAATCGAATTGTACAGTATTTGTTATTTTTATACTGATTGACTTCAATATACTTTGTTCCCTGTACACGTCGTGCTGTAAAATTCGACCTATATTCGATAGACATTCGGCCTATTTCATCAATTCCAATATGCCAATCTAAGATATGGTCGGCATCGACACGTGAAAAGAATGAAGGCCTGTTAAACTCAGAAAATCGTGATTTGTAATTCATTATTCAACGTCCTCCTGTTCTTCATCATGAATGCGGTCGTAATAATTATAGGATTTATTTGCTTTATATTTAGTAAAGCTTATTGAAGACCAGTCATCATTTCTTGGAAAGCCTACCATAAATGCGGTAAATGGAGCTGAGCCCATAGATTCTTTTAACTTAGAAAAATTGGAGTTATCTTTTTGCGATTCCTCTAAATTCAAATCCATCAAGTAAATCATTAGTAAAGGTTTTCGGTCTTTTACAAATTCAAACCATGCATCTGTCGGTAATGCTTTCAATTTTTTTTCTGGGTCATGCTCAGCACGAAACAAAATTTCTGCATTTTCAATAATCTCTTTTGCTGATTTGCCATTGTAATCAACAATTCCGACTTTGCCATCACTTGGCCCACATAATTTTCCTCTCGAGCCAATGTTGATCTTGCTTCGTTCTGAATCAAATCTGCATTTATTTCTAACGACTTTGTGAATTTCTATACCATCGATTGTAACAGCAGAAGCTTCATCAGAACCATCCATAAAAGCGACATCAAAATAATCAATAACGGGATCGTTGCAAACATTAATAAAATTTGCGATTTGGTCAGGTGCAAAATCTAAGCAATAAGGAGAAATAGATAATTTCTTCATCAGCTCACTAATGTCATTTTTGGGAACGTTCTGAAGCATATAACGTCCTTTGTAATTAGGGCTACTAATTCTTTCTAACCGTATGCTTTTATCATTACATTTTTCTACAAGATTTAAAACGGCGTGATAATTATTTTTTTGTATATCAGGATTTGCTTCTAAATATTGTGTTTCGACACTTCCTCCAAAGAGACTGTTTGTATCCAAGACGACAGTTGTGTTTCGCATTTTGTTGTATGATGTGATTTGTAATTCGTTGGAATTATTTCTAACGCGAATGCCAAAATCCTTTGGTTTAAGATTTCTATCGCGCATAACTTCCATATCTAATTTTAGCCGATCTGTTGCGTCTGCAATTTCTGCGTACCAATCGGCAGAACTTTCTGCAGTCCAAATCCTAAATAAATCTTCATAATTTTTACGATATCCAAACCAACGTCCCATTTGCATTAGAACGTCATACGTGCTTGTATTTCTGTAGAAATAACTTATTACTAAACCTTCTAGCGTTAATCCACGAGAAAGGGCTAATCCTCCGATAGCGATGACACGGAGAGACTCTTTTTTTGAATACACTATTTTTTCAGATGTTTTCGAACTGTTTACGACTCGAATTTTAATATTTTCGATAGATTTGAACATGTTTTTTGCGATGTCTTTCCATGAGAATTCTACATCGCTATAATATTTTTCATAAATATTAAATATGCGCTTCAAAACAGGGTCTTTCATACTTTGTGAAGAAGCGGATAAATTGAATTTTATTGCGCGATAAGCATTGTCGTGAATCGAATCAATGATTTCTTTGATGTATTTTTGAACTGCGATAAATCTTGATATGTTCACAAGCATAGATCGATGTTCTTTTGCATCGCCACGTAAATCACGAATGGTATTGGCTATATAAAATGCGTAAATAGAATCAGTAAGACTTTCTGGAAGATTCCCTCTCCAGTCTTTTTTGTGTTTGAAATAGAATTGTTTTCCATCTTCACTTTCACAACCTGCATCTTCTATGTATATCAATTGATTGTGATACAATCCTTCTTCAGAGAAAATTTTTGTTGGTCCAATATAATTATCGGGTGTTGGCAAAGCAACAATGAAATCCTCAGGGAATAAATCCTGTGTTTCCATCTTTTCGGTTGTTTCCGGATCAATAAAGACGTTCGCAAATGGGGTTGCTGTAAAGCCAATATAATTTGACTTTGTAAAAATACTTGCTAATTTGCGGATAAGTTTATTTATCTTTGTAGGATCTTCTTTATCGTTGCTTGTATTTATTGAAGCGTTGTCTGCTTCATCATCAATCAATAGCATTGGTTCATTGATTTTTCCTGTTAGAGGATCCGCATTCAGTTTTATAAGCCATTTCGTAAGTTTTTGCAATGTTGTTGTATTCTTTTTTATGACAAAAACTATAGCTTGGTTGTTATTGGCAAGGCTGTCTGCAATAGTGTCTATATCACCCGTAAAGTCTCGTTTTCGGGATGTCATTGCTTTTGCAAATAAAGGCTTATTGTCAAGGCCAACTCCAACACGAATTCCGTCTTCGTTTTCACCGGACATATCTATTCCGATAAAGCCTTCTTCGACACGCTCTTGCGTTTGACGGCGAAGAGATTCAATAGTTCCTGTAAGGAGAATGAATACTTTATATCCCGCATCTGCTGCTTTACACATTAATCCAATATAGGTTGATGTTTTTCCAGATTGAACATCTCCTATAATAAGACCTCTTTTCAAGAATTCTTGGTTTGATTTGGGATTTCCTATACAGCACATCAATTTTTCATCTAATGTATCATCGCTAAGTGTATTTACAACATTGGGACTAAAGTGTTTTATATCTATTAAATAATTTTTATATCTATTCCAAAATTTTGGTTCAATATCCGATTTGCATTCTTCATACCAATTTTCTTGATCATAATCGTTTAAAAGGCTTTGACCAGGAGTGCATCTTACTTGATATAGATATTGTAAGTCTCTTTTGATATACTCAAATTCCTCTGGAATAAGTTCAACACATTCAAAAGCTGCAGTTCTATTGATTGCTTCTTCAATTTTTTCTTCTGTCAAATCCTTTTCCATTTTGCTGCGTCTAATCAGCGATTTGGCTGCTTGAAGTAAATCATTTACTTTTTCAAAATCTATGGGCATTGGCAATACTCCTGCAATTTCGCCTTTAATTCAAGATGCTTGCAAAACGGTTCTGATTCAAAAAGGTTTTTAATGGCTTCGTCTTTAGTCATTTTAGGATTAAAAGCTAAGATTTGCTCTAGTAACATTTTTGCATTGTTAATGATTTCTGCTATTCTTTCATCATTGTCTGTTTCGTCAATGGCATTCTTGGATTTGTCAAGATAAATTTGATGGAAAGGAATGTTCTTTTCAATTTCTGTAAGCACGATGTCAAGGTAAGACCTAGCTTCTTCATCAAGATGACTTTCTAATAGTTTAAAAATCTTCGATTCGCGATTAATTGAATATGTATATTGGCCTCGATTGTCTGTTCGGTTCCAAATGTATTCCAAGTTTTCATCAACTTTTGCAATACGGCCACGATATTGCTGTTTCTTTATCGAAGCGTCCATAGCTTCGTCAACCGCTCGCGTCAAACGCTGGCGAATACTTGCTGGGATTTTTGCGTTCTGTTTTTTTATATCGATACCCCAAACATCATCTAATGTATTTGGAATATCAACTTTGATTCGTGCATATTTTGTTAGTTCGTCGCGATGACGGTTAAACCAAGTTCCCCAAATAATCAATCTTTCATTTCGATATATATAAAACCCCTGTTTCGTTCTATAATTTTCAACGCCCCCAGATTTTTTCTCATCTTCTTTCGTTAGATCTTTTTGGAAAGGTAATATATATGGTTGAATAGAAATCATTCGTTCTATTCCGCTACTATCCTTTACGGGAATTGAGATGCTTTTCTTTACGGATGTTTTGGGATGGTTCTCCAAAAATGGGTCTAATGGTTCTAATTGAAAATTATTAATCCATATTGACAGACGATCTTTTTTTTCTTTAGACAGGAATCGATGGAATATAAGAGAAAGATAGTTGGCTACATCATCTTGTTGACGAACGATCTCGCCGTATTCTTCGCCAGCCTCTTTTCTGATGAAATCGAAATCCTGCCAAACAACAACTGTTCCCGTTTCTTTACTGTCTAGATAATCAATAAATGGAATTTGAGCGATTTCTCTGTCTGTGCAATCGATCATCAGCCAATCATGTTTTTCATCGATAACATCTAAATCCCAAACGTAAGCAGAAACCTTCCCATTTTTTTTGCTGGCGACACTTAGCCGACGGCACTGTGAATGAGATGCTGATTTCAGACCCATGCCAAAGCGTCCTAGATCGTCTTCGGACCTAACTTTCCCCTTTAATGTGCTGCCATATTTCATTGCATCAAAAAGTTCTTCCTTGGTCATGCCATTCCCGTTATCACAAATGGCGATACATACATCTTCTGGGGAAACCGGGAATTTAATTTCTATCTCTGTTGCTTTTGCAGTAATACTATTATCCACAATATCTGCGATAGCGGATTCTAAAGAATATCCCATGCAGCGCATGGAATTTGACAGCTCATGGGCAGCAGGCTCATTCTTCGTCAGATTTTGCTTATAAGTCATACTATCCTAAAATAATAAAACTTTGCTTTAAAACATAATCAACAGTCATTGTTAAGCATCTTAGCTCTTGCATTTCTTCGCAGTACATCGTGCGGCAAAGGAGCGGGGCGTTGCGGGGCCGGCGTCTGAGGCCCCGCAGTGATGTGAACCCAAAAAGTTAGACGGTTTAAAATTAGGATAAAACAGCGTTATGAGTCCGGTATTGCACCGGGCTCATTCCGTTTAGGCGCAGTTTTATCCGATCTTTGTTATAGTAGTCGATATATTTCACTAGTTCCTGCTTGAAGTGTGCCATATTTTGGAACCTGTTAGGGTACAACAGTTCCGACTTCATTATTCCGAAAAAGTTCTCCATCATCGCGTTGTCCAAGCAGTTTCCCTTGCGGCTCATGCTTTGAATGATGCCATGCTGCTTGAGCGACTGCTGATAGTTGTAATGTTGGTATTGCCAGCCCTGATCTGAGTGGAGTATTAGTCCTTCACTTATAACTCTTGATTCGCAGGCCTTATCTAGCATGTCCATGACCATTTTCAGGTCGGCTCGATCCGATATCACATAACTCACTATTTCACCGTTATACATGTCCAGTATCGGCGACAGGTAGCATTTCTCGGTTCCTACGGATATCTGGGTCACGTCCGTAGTCCATTTTTGATTTGGGCTGGTTGTGGAAAAGTCCCGATTCACTATGTTCGGTGCAGTTGATCCGACCTGTCCCACGTATGAGCGATACTTGCATTTCCTACGGACGTTCTTCAGGCCTAGTTCCTTCATGATTCTATAAACGGTCTTGTGGTTGATGACAAAATCTTCTTTCTTTAACTGCACTGTTATGCGTCTGTAGCCATAACGACCGGCATGTTCGGCATGTATTTCCCTTATGCGCTTTCGAACGCTTACAAGTCGGTCCGGCCTTTTGTTTTTGATGTGGTAATAAAAGGTTGAACGCGCCATCTTCTTGATGTCCAACAGAACTTCAAGTCTGTATTCTCGCCTCAGTTCATTGATGGCTAGCGCCCAGTCCCTTGTTCCCGGGAGCGTCTTTCCTCGACTAAGGCTTTCACTTTTTTTAACAGGGCATTCTCCGCTCGGAGGCGATAGAGTTCGTCTTCGAGTTTCTTCAGCTTGGTCTGTGCATTCTCTGCTGTTTTCCGAGTTTTTCCCATTCTCTCGTTTTCTCGCCTTGCGCCGATCCACGAACAGTTCCTCGTAACCTCCATGCCGAAACAAGTGGACCCAGTCTTTCAAGGTTGTTCTGTTGATGTTGTACTTTACGGTTACTTCGGCATAAGATAACGAATTAAAGACTATATCGTCAACTGCCATTTTCCTCAATTCGTTTGATCCGCGATAAAAGTTTTTTCTAGGTTCACGCATACAACCGAGAATGTCGTATTCCCTGCATACATGCCTAACGTCACGCCTGTCAAATCTTGTGAGTCGGCATATTTCAGCAACCTTCAGGCCTTCTTTGTATAATTTTGTGACCAATTCCCATTTTTTACGATTAAATGTCATATGTTCCTCGAAAGTTGTGTCCAACTTTTGGGGTTCACATCACAGAGGGGGTAGCGGAAGACTCGGCGAGTGTGGCCCTTCGGTGATTCGGCCCTTCGGCAGGCTCAGGGACCTTAGGGGTGCGGGCGAGCCGGGGCTGCAGCGAGGGGGAGGCTTCCCCCGCCTGTCGTCTCACAGGTCGTCGCAGGTCATCAGCTTGATGGTTCCGAGTTCTTCGTCGAATGCCATCCTGACGCAGTCGGCAACGATTTCGTCCGTGTCGCAGCAGGTTTCCTTGAGTAGTATCATGCCGCTGTCCTCGCAGTTCATTTCCAGTTCGTCGTCTATCCCGAGGTCGTCGGGCGAGAAGACGGAATAGAGGAAGTAGTCGCGGTAGCCTAGCGCGCGGTCTTCGCGGAGGAGGTTGTCGCCGGTCCCGGGCTGTATCTTGAGGAACTTCTTTTTTGCGGGGACGAAGTACAGGGTGTCTGCGGGTAGGGTGGTGTCGTGTTTCATACTAGGAAATATAGGATTTGGGTGTGACATAAAATGACAAGGAATGTTAATTATGCAGGCGGGACTTGCAAAATTTTAGCGGCATCTCCATCCAATGTCTGACTACCCTCTGACCATCTGTCTGACTACCCCTCTGATTACCGCTCCGGCCAGCTATTTAGCCAATCCGGCCATCACTCCAACTATTTGTCTGACTACTCCTCTGACCACCAGTCTGACTACCCTCTATTTATATTTCTGTTTCCGGATTTCCAAAACCCAACTGTCGCAAATTTTGCAACAATTCAAAAGGGAAGGGGGAGAAATCGGCCGCCAATGGCGAACGATTTGACGAAAAACTCTAACAACCCGTTAGAGAATTTTTAGTCTTGATTAATTTAACGGCTCTATCGGAACATCCCACAGAATCGTTTCTTCATGCTTTTCAGAAGCCTTCTTCAAATACACTTTTACGGGAGGCAGACTACGCTTCGTAACATCAAACACACTCCATCTGTCAAAATAATGTATTAGACTTTTATTCTTTTCATAAAAAATATCGAGCGGAAAATCTTCTTTATTCAACGTGGTCAAAACATTCTCTAAATCAAGTCCACTAGAATCAAGCATTTCTTTAAAATCAGGATCTTCTTTTGGATATTCAAATAAGATTTCTTTCAAATAAGTCATTTCCATCTCATGACGCACACACAAGTCTACACTATCTTTTCCGAGTATGTCAGGGCGCGATTCAGGATTATCCCTAAAATAATTCATACGCGCAAGCGCATAAACTAGCGGAATTTTCTGCATTCCCAAATCAGGCTTTACGTAATACCAAATATTATCAGAATCAAAAAAATAGTAGTAGTCGGTAAACATAACCTTCGGATTAATATCTTTTTCACTTCGGCATATTTCATGTGGACAATAATCATGCCAAATCCTTGTGCAAAAAGTTCCTGTTTTGCGATCCATTATAGCGGAATTATCTTCTGTACCGGGGGCACCAAGTGTTTCCAGTTGGCCAAGAGAAAATAGTTTTTCCACTTTTTCCGGTGTATCGTAGTACATTTGCAAAACAAGGCCGACATATTCTAAATAACCGTCATTGATAACATTGCCGAACTGAATTACATCAGGTGAAATTCGACGTGCAATAGCAGCATGTGTACCCATAATAACTCCTTTATCATTTTATTAATTGACAATACAGAATCTATATCCACCCAACAAGCCACGTCAAGGGGTCGCTTTGCTCCCTAGATTTCCCATAAAACCTTCGAGATTGAAAAATGCATGCCAACAGAGAACGGTAGTTCGCTCCTTAATGTGCGAATTAGGTATATTGAAAATCCAAGGAGTATATATGTTTGATAAATACAAGAAGCCAGAATCATTTTATAAGGCGTATGATTCCATTTCTATGGTTTTCCCGTTTCACACGTATCTCTTTAGCTTTCTTAAGAAAAATTTCAAAAATGTCAGGTCCAAAGAAACAGCGCATTTGGAAATTATAAAGTTATTCGTCGAATACTTTTACACGACTATTTTTGAAGATAATCCTCTTACAGAGCGCCTGATGAAACAGCACAAGCCAATATACCATGAAATTTTTTCTTGTTGCTATGAAAAAAAGTTTGGTGTTAAGCCAGGCCTTAAACATGAAATAATGAAAAGGCTCTCCGACCCAACATCAAAAAATATTTTTGAAAATGTCAAAAAGATCAAGTCTGGTAATAAAGATGTAAAACAAGAAGAATTTGATTTGATAAAAAATCAGTTTGTTTTCGTTCATGAGTTTTCGAAATTTATTTATGCTAATAAAGATAAAGAAAAAGAACCTCTTGTTTTTTTTAGGCGCTTTTTAAATGATTTTGATTTTGAAGCCGAAGGATACAGCAGTATTCAGAATACAGATTGGGTTAAAGAGCATAAAACTAGATTTGAAATAATCAAACAAGACAACCAAGCAGACGAAAAAGATTTTAAAGAAACGAGAAAGTGGTATAAAGAACAGTTATACAAAGTTGATTTCAATGCTTTAGACGAAAAGGACAAAGCCATTTTCGTTTTGGAAATGTTTGTTGCATTTGGAAATGTTTCAGACCCCGATACGGGAGGCCCTACGGGATTTATTCGTCCTCTAAAAGACTCTATTTTCTTGGGCCGTTACTACAATGTACATCAACTTCCTCTTCAGTATGTAAATTGGACAGAAAAATTGCATCCTGAGAATAAAAAGCAATTAAAAAACTTAGCATACGAAACAAAACGGAAACTTTGTGGTCTCCGCCCAATTCCGCCTCAAAAAATCAAAGAAGCTCATGATGCAGGATTGGACAACATGGCTTTGGATCCAGGAGGCCAAAAAGCCCGCAGAATAGATTTAAGCAGAATAGATACGCAAGAACCAATAATCGGCGCGCTTACCGCCAATGACGGGATAAAAGAAAGCTTTGACAAACTGATTAACAATTTTTCCATCTTTGACGTATCCCAAGCAAAAAACAAGCAAAGTGCATTGAATTGCGTTCTTGACGTATTTGAAAGAGCCAAACTGCCGATTTCGATTAAGGATGGAGACAAAGAGGATGTTTTAAACGTGGTCAAAAAATTAAAAGGTTCAAAATTTCTGCAAGATTTAACTGTTGGTTACGTTTCAAAAATCGGCATGTCAAAGTTTTCACTTGGGTTAGTCACACACTATGAAAAGTCCCTAACAGATGGATTTTATTCAAATCCTGAAAACCTTAATCTTGAAGATTTGGTAAATCATTTCCTAAAAAAATAGCATCTTCCCCCCCAATTTTTCTCAAATATTACTTTTCCCTCATTCTTGTTTCCTTATAGGAGACTAGGTATTTTTGTTTTTGCATCAAGGACAATTCCGTCCAAGATGAAAAGACAAGAGGAATGTTACTATGAATCCTAAAGACAATGAATCTAATATGCAAAATGGGAACTGGGGTACACCTGAAACGAATAAGACTTGGGACGAGGTTCAAGGGAATCGCGGCAAGCAGATTCAGGAAGCTAGAGAGAGGGGGAGGAGTAAGTAAAATGTGTTTTTGCTGCGGTAAGGATGGCAAGAAAAAGAATCTTTATCTTACCGAATCCGAAGCCAGCATCGTCGCCGAAGAACGCAGAATAGCGACAGGAATAACAATGCATGTTTATCGCTGTCCTTATGGCGACGGATGGCATATAACGAGTAATCAGAGACAATGGTAAGACCAAGTAAAGGAGGCCCAATATGGCACAGCCACAAAACGACAAAAACGGAGCAGGATGGCCCACAGGACACGGCGGAGGCACAGGTCCTTCCGGCGGTGGACGCGGGAATAACAATCCTCGCAAATAAAAATGTCCGCCTAACAGACTGGAATCGGCGAAAATTTCACATCTGGCTAAACGGACAATAAAAAGATACAAAACGGGCGTCGTATTCTGCGGCGCCTGTTTCGCTTTTTCAGCGGAAACCCAGAAACCGTCATTTCTGTCCCTTTTTGGGGGTATTTTCTTATAAAAAAGCTATTTCTGTGACTTGGGGCGTTTTTTTATATAGTTTGTTGGCAATAAATTTTCTAAGGAGTACGGAATATATGAAAAAACTAATTTTCCCCATTGCCGCTTTTGCCATGGCGGCTTTTGTCGCCTGTGGAGACGATAGTTCGTCGGATCCGGCATCGGCTGCGCCTGCCACGAAGACGGATGTGGTCCCGGCCAGTGTCGAGAAGTTCTACGATACGGACAACATCACCTGCAGCGAGACGGTGAACAAGTGCAAGACGGTGGTTGTCGTCGGTTATACCGAGGTGGCGCAGTGCAACGGTGTCCGGTGGGATATGCAGACTTTGCAGGAGCCTGTCGCTGGTTGCGAGAATGCGGTTGCGCCTGCCGACAATAGTGCGCCGGCAACGAATGCTCCGTCGGGCGCTATGGTTTCTTGCGATATTCCGGGTGCTGTTGGCGAATGCATGGAATTCGCCGCGGGGTCTCCGGAGGCGGTTGCGCTGGAATCTCAGTGCGTGAGCGTCTTGATGGGTGTCCTCGGGAAGGGTTGCGCCAAGTAGTCCTTTGACGGTCTGATTCGACTGGTTTGTGAAATGTGCCGGCCCTTTGGGGCCGGTTTTTGCTATTTTGGTTGGCAAGCAGGAGTTTGAATATGCGCTTTTTCAATGGTTCTTTCTTGACGAATGCCGCGGCGTTTGTTATGGCCCTGGTGCTTGTCGCGGGCGGTTCGACGTTCGCGGATGCGAAAAATGTCCAGGACAACGAGGACATTCGAATTGTGAAGATAAACGACGACAATTTCGAGAAGGAAATTTTGAAGTCGAAAAAGCCGGTGATTCTGGAGGTGTCTTCGACGAGTTGCCCGCCGTGCCTGGTGATGATCCCGACGCTTATCGGTATCGCCAAGAATTACCGCGATATCAAGGTGGCGACGGTGGGTATCGACGAGCCGAATATCGAGAAGATCAAGAATACGCTCCCGATTCAGGCGTTCCCGACGTTCTTTTTCATCAAGGACGGGCGTTTTGTCAACCAGTTGGTGGGTGTCGTGAAGGAAGACGCTATGCTGGAGGCGCTGCAATACACTCCGGACCCGAAGGCGATGGCGGCGCAGGCGAACAAGAAGACGAAAAAGTCCAAGAAACCCGCCAATAAGAATTTGGTTTGCAAGGTGGACGGACAATTCCACGGACTCAAGAATCTCGTGACGATTTCGTTTGTGTTCGGCGATTCGGAAATTGAAAATGTCGATATCGTGACGGACGTGTTCGTGCCGCCGGAGCAGTTCGACCAACGTGAACAGATGATGGAGCGTATCCGTGCGAGCGGCAAGGGCGAGGTGACTCCGACGATGACGGGGTTCCAGATGCATATCGACAACGATTGCCGGTTCATGAAGGCGATGGACATGAAGCGCACTTCGACTTATGGCGAAATGCGTGCCGGTCTTGAATTGCAGGGATTTACATGTAAGTAGTTTTGTCAATCAGACAATAAAAAAAGTTTTAATGGCTTTAAAATGCCCCCTTTATGGGGGTATTTTTTATTGTGGTTAAAAGGATGTGGTATGAAAAACAAATTTTTCTTATTGTTTTTAGCGGTTTCGGTTTCTCAAGCCGCGGTAAGTCTGGGCGTAAGCCTTGGCGATAGCATCAAGCCGGTAACCCATGTGGCGACGGGTTCGCTTTACGGTTTGACGGAAACGCTTCCGAGTAACATTGAAAAGGATGTGGCTCCGCTCAAGCCGAACGTATTCCTTTCGCCAGCGCGTAGCGGTAATGGTCGTCAACAGCCGATTGGTGGTGCCTTCCTTGTGGCGCCTCGTGTTGAAAGCATCGGTGCTAAAATCCAGATTCGCTTGGCCGACGTTTTGCCGGGGTGGCCGTACAAATTCCAGAACATGGACCACTGGAAAAATGAAGTAAAATCTGTCATCAACGATAAGCTTAAATCGAACAACAAGAATTTTGACGGTTACGAAATATGGAACGAACCGAACGATACTTGGAAATCGAACATCGACTTCAATTCCGGCCTTTGGAAACAGACTTACGATTTAATTCGCCAGATGGACCCCGGTGCAAAAATTATCGGCCCGTCGTATTCTTTTTACCACGCTTCCAAAATGGAAGACTTTGTAAGGTATTGCTCGCAGAACAATTGCATGCCCGACGTGGTGAGTTGGCACCAATGGGGGAGTGGTGGCTTTGTGGGCTCTGTCGAAACATACCGTAACCTCGAAAAGAAGTACAACGTAAAACCGCGTCCGCTGAGTATCAACGAATATTCTTCGACTGAACATAGCGAAGAAGGTTGCCCTGGTCTTTCGATTCCGTTTATAGCCAAGTTTGAACGTCATGGAGTCGAAAGCGCGATGATTTCTTGGTGGTTCGTACCGCTTCCGGGTCGCTTGGGAAGCCTTCTCACCAAGGATAACGAACGTGGCGGCGGCTGGTGGCTGTACAAGTGGTATGGCGACATGAGTGGTTACATGGCAAAGGTGACTCCGCCGAACGACAAGAGCGATGGCGTAGATGGCTTTGCCGCTCTCGACAAAAAGAAAGGTTTTGCGAGCATTGTGCTAGGAGGCAATACCAGGGGCGATGTGAATGTGAACATCTCGGGTATTCCGGCTGCTTTTGGCAATAAAGTCAATGTCGATGTTGAATATGTTGTGTGGGAAAATAAGGATAAAGCTGTTCCATCGACGAATTTGGTATCTGATAAGGAATACGACGTAAACGACGGCAAGATTACGGTACCGGTAAACATTACGAATACCAAGTACGGTTATCGCGTGTATATTACACCGATTATTCCGCAAGCGCCTTACAAAGATGTTGCGGCGGCTGTTCCAGGCAAGATCGAAGTCGAAAACTACGACGTGGGCGGTCCGGGCAAGTCGTTCCTCGACAAGGACGATGACAACAAGGGTGGTGAGTATCGCGAAGACGCTGTTGATATCGTAAAAGCGGTTGATGGTTATGCCATCGGCTACACGCAAGAAGGCGAATGGCTGGAATATACAGTAAATATTGATCGTGAACAGGAATATGCTTTACAAGTTCGCTATGCGACTACTTCTGAGAATACAGGAATGAAGTTGTATGTTGATGACAAAATGGTGCTGGACAATATTGTTTTTGAAAAGAGCGCGGGTTGGGATGCTTATGCGACTCTTGATGCTGGCATGGTGAAACTCCTCAAGGGCGAACATGTGCTCAAAATGGAAATTGTTGGGAACTATGTCAATATCGACTGGTTTGATTTCAAGGACCCGACGACAATGTCTTTGAATCATTCGCGTGGTTTGCGTCTGAATGATGCTGAAATGGAGTATCATGTGTTTGATATGCAGGGGCGACTTGTCACAAGGTTCAGGGCTATGGGTTCTGATGATTTGCAGACGATGGCTCGTGTGGCAGTCAAGCGTTCGGGTGTTTATCTTGTCAAACCGCATTCTGGCGGGCAGATGTTTACTGTTTCGGTGAAGTGATTGTTGTTAGGGTAAATTGTGCAAGTTGCACAATAAAGAAAAACCGGCTCGTTTGAGCCGGTTTTGCTGTTTAATGATTTTCAATAATCCATTGGAGCATGGCTTTGCAGCCTTCGTTCACATCTTGCCAGGTGGATTCGAAATCGCCAGTGTACCAAGGGTCTGCGACATCGCGGCTTTTGTGGGCCCAGTCCATCAATAGCGAAATTTTGCAGGGTTTGCGGGTTTCCCGTTCGTAAATGTCGCGTGGCAGAATCCAGCGGAGATTCCGCAAATTGTTTTGGTCCATGAGCACGATGTAATCGTAATGGTTGTAGTCGGCTATGGTCATTTGGCGGGCCGTTTTCCCGCTACAGTCGATGTTGTGGCGAGCGAGCATGCGGCGCGCTGGCGGATAGACCGGGTTC
>JAEEGJ010009832.1_pt1 | contig 25298 bp, 25 predicted proteins | sample 8958761 | NCBI WGS metagenome assembly JAEEGJ01 (sample SAMN16246546, study PRJNA631951) | gut metagenome | biome: gut microbiome; feature: rumen; material: RS-attached | host: Bos | place: Iran: Karaj | collected 2018-10 | reverse complement strand
TGCTCGAGTGGCTGAAGAGGCACGTCTGGAAAGCGTGTGACCGTCAAAAACGGTTCCAGGGTTCGAATCCCTGTCTCTCCGCGCAATGCAATCAGCAGCAGGGCGCCGCACAGAAGTGCGGCGTTTCTTGTAAGCAGGCAGGGTGTCCGAAAGTCCACTTTCGAGCACCCTGCCTGCTTACAAAACGGACGGAACGTCCGCCCTGCTTGCGGATTGCTCCCGGAGATCCCGGGAAAAGGCCGCACGCAGGGCGGGCTAATCCCATTCTTTTTTGTCGATGCTATCCATTTATTTCTTACATTTGCATATATGAGCAATATCGACAAAGTCCTCGCGTTCAACCGCGGATTTGTGGCCTCGAAGGGCTACGAGAAACACCTGACCGACAAGTACCCTGACAAGAAACTGGCGGTGCTCAGCTGCATGGACACGCGCCTGTCAGTGCTGCTCCAGGAAGCCCTGGGGTTGAGCAACGGCGACGCCAAGGTCATCAAGAACGCCGGAGCCGTGATCCCGTCGCCCTGGGACTCCGCCATGCGGAGCCTTATCGTCGCCGTGTACGAACTCGGGGTTGAGGAGATCATGGTGGTGGCGCACACGACCTGCGGAGCCTGTCACATGAACTTCGGCCATTTCCGGGAGGAGATGCTTAAGCGGGGGATTCCGGAATCGGAACTGCAGCGCACGGATGTCGACCTGGATGCCTGGCTTGAAGGGTTCCATGACACGGAGCGGTCCGTGCGGCAGACGGTGGCCGCCATCGTGGAGCACCCGCTGGTCCCGGCGGACGTGACAGTCCGGGGATTCATCATCGACTCGGCTACCGGCGAGCTGACGGAAGTCTTGAGATAATCCGGTATAACATATGGATACCAAGTTTAATACCTGTTTCTTCGAGCAGTATGCGCAGATCTCGCTCTCTGCTTTGCTGGGCAGCCGGTTCGACTGCCTGGTGAACCGGGACCGGCCGGACCTGCAGAGTGCAGGGGACCTTTCGCTTGGTATCGAAGTCACGCGCGCGATGGAGCAGAGCAAGCATGCCCACCTGCAGATGCTGCAGGATGTCGCGGGGCTGACGCTGGCCGGCGGGGACGAAGAGATGGAACAGATCCTGGAGTCCGGATATGCCTTCGGCCTTGGCGGGGGGAAGTATGTCGGCGTCAAGGAACTGGCCTACTGGAACCTGGCGCTGCCCATGCGGCGTATCCTGGAGTGCAAGGTGTCCAAGGTCGGCAGCGGCTTCTACGGACATTTCGACCAGATGGGCCTGTTCGTGTTCAGTCGCGAGAATCTGGCCGAGCCGGAAGCCCTCAATGCGATGCGCTATACGATGCTCCTGCAGATCGGGCAGGAGATCCGCTACAACCGCCTGTTCATCGCGGATGTGGACGACCTGTTCGTTTGCAACCTGGATGATGGACTCAAGGAGAGTTCGCGCCTTGTCCGCTACCCGATCACCCAGGAACAGCGGCGGTCCTTCTACGAAGAAGCCGTCCGCCGCCAGCAGGGTTGAATGACTCAGACATCACGACGATGAAAAAACAATCAGAACTGCTCCGGCGTGTCCGGGAGATGGAGAGACGCTTTGATGAACTCACCGCCAGGGTGGAGGTACTGGACACCGCCGTGTCTGCTTTGGAGGCCTCCAGACCGGATTTGGAAGTTCTCCGGGATTATCAGGAGTCCGGACAATGGCTGGCAGACTACGAGTCGGACGAGGCCGGTGATATTCCGGCAGGAATCAAGCGTGGGGTTCTCTCCGAGGACGGACTGTATGACCTGCTCCAGCAGGTGGACGAGCTGGTCTCCCGGGTGCAGGAACTCCAGTCATAATCCATTAGATGATTGTCGGCACAAAGGGAGTCTGCGGCAGCAGGCGCTCCAGCAGGTCGGCGGTGCGCAGGCGCATGTAGCAGGTGGTCGTCCCGTCGGTACAGCCGTACCATTCGCTCTCGGCCACGCTGCGGTCCATCACCAGCCGGAAAGCATCCGGCACGGCCGTCAGGCAGCTGAAAACGGTCGTGGCGCCGAGCACTGTCCCGAGCCGCTCGTGCAGGGCGGATTCCGGCGCGAAAGAAACCCGCGAAATCGCCAGGGCAGCTCCGAAATCCTTGGTGACGAATGCTTTGTCCCCGGGGGTCACGTAGAGGTAGAAGCAGGTCTGCTGGCGGTTGCAAAGCAGCAGGGTCTTGACGGTCTGAACGTGCAATGCGGCGTCGATGGCGGCGCAGTCGTCCATCGTAACGGCCGGGTCGTTGTCAATGCGCTCGAAGGGGATACCGAGCCGCTGTAGGGCGGCGTATACTTCCCGCTCCAGCGGAGTCCGGAAAACCGCCGGCGGCGTGGTGAAAATTACGCTGGTCCAAATCATTTCATGCAAAGATAGTCAAATCCGGATAAAGATTCCTATCTTTGTGAGGTACATAAGTCAATCATTTCACGTATGAAACCGTTAACGATTCTCGCCACGTTGCTGGTCATGCTGACCGGTTGCGACAAGTACACCAACCTGGATGCTGATGCTTTCGAGGCCCTGTTGGGTGAGGGGCAGGTGTGTCTGCTGGATGTCCGTACGCCGGAAGAGTATGCCGCCGGGGCGCTGCCCGGTGCGGCCAATGCCGACTGGAACGCGCAGGATTTCCTGCAGCAGGTGGCGCAGCTCTGCCCCCAGGACAAACCCGTGGCTGTCTACTGCCGCACCGGGCGCCGCAGCGCCGCAGCAGCTTCGGCCCTTGTCAAGGCCGGCTATACCGTCTATAACCTGCTGGGTGGCTATGAGGGGTGGTCCGCTGCCGGGAAGGAGACCCTCACGGATGACGAGGACCGTCAGTATGCGTCCACGATGTTCCCGCAGGGGACGGTGGTCCCTGATTTCACGCTGAATGACCTGGAAGGCCGTCCGGTGAGCCTGTCGGATTTCCGTGGCAAGACGGTGGTGCTGGTTTTCTGGGCTTCCTGGTGTCCGGATTGCCGGGCGGAGATTCCCGAACTGAAAGAGATGCAGGCCGCGGCGGACCCCGACAAAGTGGTCTTCGTGTTCGTGTCTTTCGACCGGACGCTTGAGGCGCTCAAAACCTTTGTTGCCGACCAGCAGCTCGGAGGCGTGCAGCTCTTCGATCCGGCCGGCAAGAAGGATTCCGAGGTCGGCGCTGCTTTCGGCATCAAGTGGATCCCGTCGCTGTATGTGATCAGTCCCGAAGGCAAGGTGGTCCTGAGGACCGTCCTGGCCGGGAAGGTGGCCGCCGTGCTCAAGGGCAAGAGCCCCGCCGGCATCAGGTTCAATCTGGGCCAGCTCTGCTCGGATGAGTATTGCGCACAATAATAACGTTTAACTGAGTTCGCCATGCATTTCCGCCCCCGTTCTGCGGCGTTTACCGCCCTCCTCCTTCTTTTCAGTTCCCTGGCCTATGCCCAGGGTTTCGGCCTCCGGGCGACCGATCCTGCCTTCTTCCGGACGGAGGATGCCTTGCGGATCGGAGACCAGGTGCTCGCGTACCAGCGCGTGACGGGCGGCTGGCCCAAGAACATCGACATGGCCGCCCGCCTGACGGATGCAGAACTGGCGCGGGTGCAGTCGGAGAAGTCCCGCACGGACGATTCGACCATCGACAACAACGCCACCACCATGCAGATGGTCTACCTGGCGCGCCTCTGGCAGGCCACGCACCAGGAGCGCTTCCGCGCCGGCTTCGTGGCGGCCGTGGAGTACCTGCTCTCCGGACAGTACGACAATGGCGGCTGGCCGCAGTTCTGGCCGGAGAAGTCCGGCTACCAGCTGCATATCACTTACAATGACAATGCGATCGTCAATACCCTCGAACTCTTCCGCGACATCTATTCCGGGAAGGATCCCTATGGGGGAGAACTGACGGATCCCGCCTTGCGGGAACGCCTGCGCAAGGCTTTTGACAAGGGCATCGAATGCATCCTCAACACGCAGATCCTCAAGGACGGCAAGCCGTCCGTCTGGTGCCAGCAACATGACCGGGAGACGCTCCTGCCGGCTCCGGCCCGTGCCTTCGAGCTGCCTTCCTACTGCTCCGCCGAGAGCGCCGGCATCGTCCGCCTGCTGATGACGCTCCCGGACCCGGACGCCCGCGTCAAGCGCGCCGTACACGGGGCCATGCAGTGGTTCGATACCTACAAGCTGACCGGCCTGCGCGTGGAGCGCACCTTTGAGAACGGCGTGCGCAATACGCGGCTCGTCGAGGATCCGGCAGCGCAGCCGCTCTGGGGCCGTTTCTATGACCTCAAATACTGCGAACCCTATGTCTGCGACCGAGACGGCATCGCCCGCCGCCGGCTGGAGGAGATCGGCCCAGAGCGCCGCAACGGCTACAGCTGGTACAACTCCAATGCGGCGCAGCTCTATCCGCTCTATGAGGCCTGGGCGGACAAGTATGACCCGAAGGGGAAGGTCCGCATCAGCCTCTCCACGCCCGGCGCCAACCGGAACGGTACCGTCGAGATGTTCCGCCGACCGGTCATCGACCGTCGTGATTTCGACGTCGTGGTGCTGCCCGGCCAGAGCATCCAGGCTGCTGTCGAGCAGGCGCCTGCAGTCCCGGTGGAACCTTTCAAAATCTTGATCCTCAAAGGGAATTATAACGAGAAAGTCATCATCGACCGGCCGAATATCGTGCTGGTGGGTGAGGACCGCGATGAGACCATCCTTACTTATGCCGAACTTTCCTCCAAACGGACAGTCCGCTCCTACAAGGGCAAGGAGGTCGGCAACGGCGTGATCGTGCTGCAGGAAGGGGCGGACGACTGTGTCATCAGCGGCCTGACCGTCTACAACAATTACGGCACGACGGTGGAGGAGACGACTTCCCACCAGATGGCCATCTTCGGCCGCGCTACACGCACGATCGTGATCAACTGCCACGTCTGGGCCGACGGGAACGACGCCCTGTCGCTCTGGGCGCCGGGCGGCAACGGCATGTATTACCACGCTGACCTGGACCTGCGCTGCCGCGGTGTGGACTTCCTTTGCCCGCGCGGATGGTGCTACGCTACGCGCTGCTCGTTCTACGGCGACGGCCACGCGATGATCTGGCATGACGGCAGGGGAGACCCGGACAAGAAACTCGTCATCACCAATTCCTCCTTCGATGCGGCCCGTCCGACGCCTCTGGGTCGTTATCACCACGATGCACAGTTCTACATCGCGAATTCCACGATGTCAGCCAACGTGTTCAACGCCAATATCCAGTATGCCTACTCGGAGGTGCAGGATCCCTGCCCGTGGGGCCAGCGTGTCTATTACATTGCCTGCACCCGTGAGGGTGGCCACAGCGGCTGGCTGCGCAACAATGCAGACCAGGCCCCCGGCAATCCGCAGTACTATACCCTCACGGCCTTATGGACCTTTGGCAATCGATGGGATCCGGAGCAGCGTATCCGTGACCTGTGGTACGTGCTCGCGTATTGACAGGGACAGGCTCTTACTTGGCGATCACGTCTAAGCGCCAGGTGATCCCGATATCGAAATTGTCCACGCCGATCGTACTGCTCTTGAAGTAGACGGCGTGCAGGCGCAGCCGGTCGCGGTTGGGCAGCGGGAAGAACTCGACGCCGCAGCCGCCGTAGATGTTCTTCGTGCCCGGCGCGACGGCGAGGTCCAGCGGGCGGCCCAGCGCGTCGACATTCTCCTCCGCGTTGCTCTCGTAACCGACCTTGGTGCAAAGGTTCCATTTGCCGATGCTCCAGATGATCTTGGTGATCAGCGTATAATCGGAGAAGAATCTCCGCTGGCCGGCACCTGCGCGGTTCATCAGGTCGAAGTCGACGGCAAGGCCGCCGAAGACGAGGTGGTTGCCCAGGGAAATATAATTGATGGCGCGGTGGTACTCGTCCTGGACGAAGTTGACGCTCCAGATGGTGTGCCACCAGGGGGCGAAATGGCCGTTCCAGGCGAAGTTGTAGGCGTAGAGGTTCTGGAAACCCAGGGAGAGGGGAGAGTTGCAGACCTGGAAAGCGAAAGCCTGTCCCGGAGCGAAACTGTACTCGGCGCTGGCACCGAAAGAGAATCCCTGGTAAAGGTTGTTGCAGAAATTGCTGTAGTAGTAGACATCGATCGGGACGGCATCGAACTCATAGCCGCCGATCATCACCGCGCTCTTGCCTACGGTGAAGGACCAGCGGGACGTGGCCTGCCAGCGGAGATATAGGAAGTCCGTGGCATTGAACATGTTGCGCTCGTCGAAAACTTTTTTGTTAAGCCGCTGGCGGATGCGGAAATCCAGTTTGTCGGTCAGTGTGCCGCGGACGTTGAGGTTGAAGTGGTCGCCGGTGAACTGGCTGTAGTACTTCCCGTCGTTCACCTCCTGGTGGAAGGAGGCGCGGGTATCGAAATACAGTTGCGTGATGGTCGGCTGCGCGGTAGCGCTTGCGCAGAGCAACGCGAATGCCGGGAAGAGGAGATGGGTCAGTCTCAATTTTTTCATCGGTTATCAGAATGGCGGGATAAAAATAGCAAAAAAAACGGCGAATGTGTATATTTGTTGAAAAGCCTGGTAGATATGGACAAGAAATTTGCTTGGTTGCTGGCCTGCATTCTGACTGTAGTTGGATGCGCGCCCCGCATGGACCTGGTGATGCGATATGACCGCCCCGCGACCTGCCTGGAAGAAGCGCTTCCCCTGGGCAACGGGCGAATGGGCGCGTTGATCTATGGTAATACCGATACGGAAAGGATTTCCTTGAATGATATAACCTTATGGTCAGGGGAACCGGACCGGGGCGCGGCGCATCCCGACCTGCAGGACGGTTTGGGCGCCGATGCCGCAGAGACGATCCCCTTGATCCGGGAGGCGCTTGCGCGGGAAGACTACGCGGAGGCAGAACGTCTGCAGCGTCATGTTCAAGGTCATTTCAGCGAATCCTATCTGTCTTTGGGCAACTTGTGGATCGACCACGGCGAAGCCGGGACCGTGACCGGATACACCCGTACGCTGGACCTGGCCAGTGCGCGGGCACGGATCTCCTACCTGCGCGACGGCCTGCCGTACGAGGCGGAATATTTCATGTCGGCGCCGGATTCCGTGCTCGTGGTGCGGATGCGCAGCGATGCCGGGATCCGCACCCGGATCCGGCTGGAGTCACCGCTGCCTGCCGCTGTGACCGCTTCGGGGAACTCCCTGGTGATGGACGGCTATGCTCCCTGGCATGCCTATCCGGGGTACTATAAGCAAGGTGAAGGCCAGATGTGTTATGATCCCGACAGGGGCATCCATTTCCGAACCATCGTCTCTGTCCTGCATACGGGCGGATCCGTCGGGCAGGAAGGGGGGCAACTCATCGTGGATGGATGCACGGAAGTGGTATTGAAACTGGTCAATTCGACCAGTTTCAACGGCTATGACAAAGATCCCGTACGCGAGGGAAAGCCGTACCGGGAACTGGCCGATGCGAATGCGGCCCGGGTTTTCGAGATGGACTACGGTGAACTGCTTCGCCGTCATGAGGAGGACTACCGCTCGTTGTTCGATGGTGTGACTCTGGACCTGGGGCGGACCGATGCTGACCTGAAGGCCCTGCCGACCGATGAGCAGTTGAAGCGGTACGCCGACGGGGAGCAACCCAATCCGGAACTGGAGGCGCTGTATTTCCAGTTCGGCCGTTATCTGCTGATTTCATCCTCCCGTACGCCCGGCGTCCCCGCCAACCTGCAGGGATTGTGGAGCGAGAGCATGGATCCGCCGTGGAGTTGCAATTACACGATCAATATCAACCTGGAAGAAAACTACTGGCCGGCCGAGGTAGTCGGTCTCGGGTCTCTTCATGAGACTTTGCTTGATTTTATCCACAATCTGTCGCAGACAGGCCGCCGGTCTGCTTCTTATTATTATGGAGCATCCAGAGGCTGGAATGCCGGGCACAATTCCGATATCTGGGCGATGAGCTGCCCGGTCGGCCTGGGCACCGGCAGCCCTTCGTGGGCGAACTGGACCATGGGCGGAGCCTGGCTTTCTACTCACATCTGGGAGCATTGGCTTTTCAGCAGAGACCGGGAGCGCCTGGAGCGGGATTATCCTGTCTTGCGTGATGCGGCGCTGTTCTGCATGGACTGGCTGGTGGAAAAGGACGGGGAGTTGATCACCTCACCCAGTACATCGCCGGAGAATCTGTATATCGGTCCGGACGGTCGTCCGGGTGCGACACTCTATGGCGCTACTTCCGACCTTGCCATCATCCGGGAATGTCTGGCGGATGCTGTCGCTGCGGCGCAGGAGCTTGGCGTGGATGATGATTTCGTCCGGGAGGCAAAGGATAAACTGGACCGTCTGCGCCCCTATCAGGTGGATTCTGCCGGGAAGTTGCGCGAGTGGTACCATGATTGGGCGGACCAGGAGCCGACACACCGTCACCAGAGCCATCTGGTCGGGGTGTATCCTGGCCACCAGATTTCCGACGGCCCGCTGGCGGACGCCGTCCTGAAGACCTTGGAAATCCGCGGATTCGAGACGACCGGCTGGAGCTGCGGCTGGCGCATCGATCTCTATGCCCGTCTGGGGGAAGGGGAGAAGGCGTACCGGATGCTCCGGCAATTGCTCCGTTATGTCAATCCTCGTCCCGGATCTTTGGATTATCAGGGTGGCGGCGGGTCATATCCCAATCTTTTCGATGCCCATCCGCCCTTCCAGATCGACGGCAATTTCGGCGGTTGCGCCGGCATAGCGGAGATGCTCCTTCAGTCGGATGCCGACGGCTCTATCCGGCCTTTGCCTGCGCTGCCGGCTGCCTGGCCGGACGGTCGCGTGACCGGTCTGCGCACCCGCACCGGGCAGCGTGTGGACCTGGTTTGGCGCAAGGGGCAAGTGCGTCGCATGAGGGTCCGGTAATCAGGGTATATTCAACATTTTCGGTTGATGGCAGGCCGCCTGGTTTCCCGCCAACTTCTGGCCCGGACTGGTATCTAACCCATGCGTTGCGGAGGGGGCTGCAAATAATCGCCTTCTGGATGGTGTCTGGCTGCAGCCCCATCTCTAGAATAGGGACGGCCGCCGCGGCGCGCATAGCTGCTGCTGGCGCCTGGGGTGGAGGCCGAATCGCGACCGCATCTCCTTGATATGAATCCCATTACTGGACCAGGTCCACTTTCAGCTTGCGGACCAGGTCCAGCACCCCTGGCCCAGAGACTGTTCTGGCCGAGAGTCGGTGTACCAGGTACACCCCTTCAAAGTGGACCAGGTCCACCTAGCTGTATGCAGGGCTGGATGCAACTGGTTTGTTGTGGAATATGCTGCCAATGATCCGGCGCGGAGCGACGCAGGGGGTTTGGGGGGACCGCCCCCCAGTCAAAGCGGCAGCGGGTATCTCCCACAAAAAAAAAGCCGGCGATTAGCCTCACCCCGGCGCGGAGCGACGCAGGGGGTTTGGGGGGACCGCCCCCCAGTCAAAGCGGCAGCGAATTTCTCCCACAAAAAAAGCCGGCGATTAGCCGACTGTTTTTGTGGGAGATACTGGGTTCGAACCAGTGACCCCTTGCTTGTAAGGCAAGTGCTCTGAACCAACTGAGCTAATCTCCCGAAGCGCTGGTCCTTGTGGGGATGCAAAGATAGGGATTTTTGGAAAGGCCGCAAAATAATTCGTAATTTTTAAAATTTTTATGCAATCTTTGTAGAGGCTTTTGCATCTAGGGGATATGAAACAGATCCTCAGATGGCTCCTGCCGGTCGCAATCGCCCTGATTGCCGCGGGGTGTTCGAAAGAACGCCTCGATGAACACCGGTATGAATTCGATGCCGAGTGGGCGGCAGCCTACTTTTACGGCACCGATGCCGCGGGCGGTGTCAACAGTTTCCAGCTGGACCTCGCCCAGGGGCGGACGGACGCCGACCTGGACCTGATCTCCACCGGTGCTGTGGTGCGGCTGCTGATCAGCGCACCCGTAGCCGATGAAATTGCGCTTCCGGACGGGTTGTACCTTGGGTCCGACTCCCGGGAGGATGCCTATACTTTCAACTGTGGGACGAAGCTGAGGGACAATACGGTGAGCGGCTCTTATGTCGGGCTCCGGCCCGGCGGTGAGAAGCAGACCCTGGTCCTTCCGGTCGACAACGGGAAGGTCTCGGTCCGTCTCTCCGGTGACGACCTCTATGAGGTCAGCGCCGAACTGAGGACCGGTTCAAAGACTTTCTTCTTTATCTACCGGGGGACGATCCATACCTTCGACTGCACCGAACCGCAGCAGTGAGAGACTTCAACAATCATTCGGGGATGTTCTGGTTTTGACAGCACTGATTTCGGATGGTAAGCACGTCGGGCGTAGGAGGCTGGCCCGTTAATCCCAGTCTTCGAGCCATAACTGGCAACTACAACTATTCATACGCTTGCTAATCTCTCAGAGATTGAGCATTAATCGATGCCGCCAAGGCTGCGGCACGACGTATATCCCTCCAGCTTTAGGCCGGTTCAGTCTGGATCCAGGGGTATCATCAAAACCGGATGCGCGGGGCGGACGCCTCTAGGACCCGCTAAGATGCAGAGGATAAGCCCGTAGTGGCCTGCCTTCCGGCAGCTCCGGGCCGACAATCAAAGAAAGGATAAGCGTGTAGAAAGCCACCTGGGGCTTTGTTTGGACGGCGGTTCGACTCCGCCCATCTCCACAAGATGGACCACAGACTTATTGCATTTCTTTCCGGCTGCGCCCTGTTTCTTTGTGGAAATGCGAGGGCGCAGGTCCGGATCAACCAACTCTATTTCGACACCCGCGCCTCCTTCCACCAGGAGGTCGTCGAGGGGACGTACAACAGCCAGTTCACGGGCGACCATTTCAACCTCAACATCCGCGGTCAGCTGTCCGAGAAGCTGGATTTCCGCATCCGGCAGCGGCTCAACAAGAAGGTCTTCGACGAGCTTAATATGTTCAACGCCACGGACTTCCTGTATCTGCGCTGGCAGGCGACCCCCAAGCTCTCCCTCACCGTCGGCAAGAACGCCCTCTTCATCGGCGGCTACGAGTTCGACGCCGTCCCGATCGACGTGTACTACTACAGCAATTTCTGCAACAACCTCTACCAGGGTTTCTCCTTCGGCGTGAACGCCGACTACGAGTTCCTCCCGGGACAGACGCTCGCCTTCCAGTTCTGCAACTCTCCCCTCTCCCTGGGTTTCCAGAACCTTTATGCCTACAACTTCGAATGGTTCGGCAGCTTCGCCCCCTGGTGGAACACCCTGTGGAGCGTGAACTTCGTGGAGGACGAGTTCCACCGCACCATCAACTACATCGCCCTGGGCAACCGTTTCATCTTCGGCAATCTGGCCATCGACGTGGAATGGATGAACCGGGCCGGGGCCGGGCAGGAGCGATTCTTCTCGGACTACACCGTGATCTCGAAGATCATCTGGACCGTCGGCAAATGGAACCTCTGCGCCAAGGGCGGCTACGAGGAGAACGCCATCGAAAACGTGGATTCCATCGGACGCGCGCTCGACCTGGCCGTGCTCCCCGGCACGAAGAACATCTACGCCGGCTGCGGCGTGGAATTCTTCCCCCTGCCCGACCGCGACCGGCTGCGCCTGCACGCCGTGTATTTCAAGAGCAGCTCCATCGGGATCGACAATTTCGACATCGGCATCACCTGGCGTCTGGACGTGATCAAACGCTGATTTTTCACTCGGGCACCAAAATCTTTTGCTGACGGCCCAAATGCACGCGGCCGCGATACACCCTATCGCGGCTTGTTATATCTTTAGGACAGCAACCGAAACCTACTTGTCATGCTGATCCTAAGCGACGACTTCAACATCGAAAAAGTTCACCCGGAACTGACCTTCAAGAAGGGCGCAGTTCTGCACCTCAGTGCAACCGATCCCCACTACGGCCAGTTCGCCCTGACCGCGGACAAGCTTTATTTCTTCTTCAACCCCGACATCGACCCCAGGGAAGCCCCACGGGCCTTCGAACTGTCTGACGTCCAGGAGCTGCAGAAGGGCATCCTCAAGACCTTCTACATCATCGAGAAGGACGGCACCAGGACCCGGCTCGGCTGTTGGGACAAGAAGGAGATGATCGCCGCGATCGAAGCGCGGATGAAGCGGGGCTAGAAATCCAGGACGACGCCCAGCGTCATATAGTTCATATCCACGCTGCCGTCGGGCAGCAGGCGGGACGTCCGGGGATAATACTTGAAATACAATCCGAAACTGTCAAAACCCAGGGTCGCCACCAGGCCGAACGTGAAGGTGTTGACCTTCGCGCGGCGTTCGGTGACGGCTACCTCGCGGTAGCGCTGGCGATAGGCATAGTAGGTGCGTCCCCACACATTGAGGGAGCCCACGGCGCCGCCGCCGATCCAGAAACCGCCGGCACGCAGCTTGAGCAGCAGCGGTGCATTCAGGCTGGCGACGGAGAAGCTGCCGTAATGGCGGTCCAGCGTGCCCTGTTCGATCTGGGAGAACTCCTTGCATTGGATGAGCCGGTCCTGTCCCTGCATAAAGGCGTGGGTGCGGGAGCCGAAGTCGCTGAGGGCCACGTCCAGTCCCAGCTCGATGGCCAGGGCGTCCGCGGGATAGATCCCGAGGCTGACGATATTGAGGAAATACTCGTCGGACATTCTCGACTGGAAGTCGGGCGAATTCACGAAATGGTAGCCGTAGCCGATATGGGACAGGGCTTCGAAGCGCACGACGTCGTTGGCGGAGGAGAAAATGACATTGTCCAGTTCATCATCGTCCTGGGCGGACAGCGGAAGGGCGATCAGGGCCGCGAGGGCCAGCAAAGCAAACTTTTTCATATTCAATCTGTTTTATTTCTATTGTCACTGCGCCGCGTTGCGCCGGCGGAAATCGTCCAGCTGCCGGAAGCAGCAGTCGTTCAGGATGCCCTGCAGGGGCCGGTCGAAATTGCGGCGGACCTTGCATTCGTAATCGAAGACGAAGCATTCGCCGTTCTCCGGCGTGTAGGCGTTCCACTTCGGCAGACCATCGACGTTGGGGTCGCCCGTCCGGGCGAAATTCGCCCAGCTGCGGCTCATATGCTCCGCCAGCTCCCAGTCTGCCTCGGACGGCTCCGGGAGCACCCGGCCGTGGAGGTTCGGCGTGTTGAAGCAGAAGTTCAGCTCGGAGCCGTGGGCGGAATTGTGGTCCACGGGAGAGCGCCAGGTGAACATATACATCCAGGTCGGGGCCCGGCGCGTCGTGGCCACGGCGTCGGCCGTGATCAGGGTCTTGGGCCGGAACATCATATCGATGGACAGGAGATCCTGCGGGGTATAATCCGGCCAGGCCTGGGCGAAGGCGTCGACGTATTCTTCGACGCGGTCGCCGAAGGTCGGCTGGAGCCGCTGCTTCGCTTCGTCCAGGGTCATCGGCGTGCCGTAAACGGCACGCTGGAGTTCGTTGAAGGTGGTGCCTATCATCAGCGGCACGTCGGAGGAGATGTCCGCAAAATCGGGCTGGAAGGGCTGCTGAAGCAGGACTTCCCCGTCCGGCGCGGGGCCGAAGCCCCACATCATCGGCGTGCCCGGCGTGCGGGTGCCGATACTGGCGGCCATAGCCTGCTGGCCCGCCTCGACCAGCTCGGCATACGGTACGTCCGCCAGCTTGTCCAGCTGGTCGGGGCCGAAGCCCAGCTGCGCCACGACGGCGCGGCCGAGCTCTTCGGCCATCGCTTTCGTGTTGACGTTGAGAATGGTGCCGCTCATAATGATGGCCTTGTGGAAGAGGCCCTTCGCCGCAGGCATGCACATCAGGGTGCCGACCTTGCCGCCACCGCCGGACTCCCCGAAGATGGTGACGTTGGACGGGTCGCCGCCGAAGGCCTTGATGTTGTCCCGTATCCACTCCAGGGCCTGCACGATGTCGAGCATCCCGACGATGCCGGAGTGCCTGTATTTCTCGCCGAAGCTGGAAAGGTCCAGGAATCCGAGGATGTTGAGCCGGTGGTTGAGGCTCACCACGACCACGTCCTGCTTCGCCAGGCCCATCCCGGGGTTGCCGGCGGCGGAGCCCGAATCGAAGCCGCCGCCGTGAATCCAGAGCATCACCGGCTTGCGGGCCTTCGTGTCCGTGGTCCAGACGTTCAGCACGCAGGAATTCTTCTCGGACATCGCGCTCTCGGGCATCGGACGCCGGCCGTTGCCCTGCATCACCTGCGGGCCGAAATGGTCGCAGACCATCACCGTATCCCATTTGTCAACGGGCTGCGGAGGCATAAAACGTTCGACTTTGGCGTAAGGGATGCCCTTGAAAGCGAGGGTACCCTCCTCTTCAATGCCCCGGACCAGGCCGTCCTTCGTACGGACGACGAGCGGGTCGGAAGGGGCGCAGGCGGCCGCCAGAACGAGCGCCGCGAGGAGCATCAGCTGCGGAATCTTCTTGTTTTGCATAGGTAATGCAAAGATAATAAAAAAACGGCACCGGAAGGTGCTGCGTGCTCTCGGAGACAGGAATTTGCCGATTACTCTGTCGGGAATGCTGTTTTTTTTCTGATGTTTTTTATATTTGTCATTCGGAAAAACTGTGATTAAACGATGGAAGATATTCTCCAGAAAAGACAGCCCTACGAAACGCCGGAAATGCAGCTTATCAATGTAAGCGCAGAAAACTGCATTCTCAACGTTTCCAATTACGACGGCGCTGAGACCGACTAGGGGCATCGGCATTCGGTTAGTTAGATTGTATACAATGGAAGGGATTCTCCAGAGAAGACTACCCTACTAAACGCCGGCCCGGATGTGAAAGATGCCGCACCGAAATGGTGCGGCATCTTCAGCAAATGGCTTTGCGTTGCGCGGAGAGACAGGCTCTAGAACCTATAGTTCAAAACAGACTCATATTGTCGCAAAATTGCTCCCATAACTATCTGTAATGCAAATATATATATTTAATACGATTTAACAAAATATATTTTGATTTAAGGAATATTGTGCGTAAATTTGTGCGTAAGAGACAAATAAGATATGGCTGTTAACTACTATCTAGAAAAGCGCACAGACAAAGCTGGCGATGCTCCAATTCGGGTTTCTGTAATGATTTGCGGAGTTCGGCTTGTGACATCTACGGGCTATAGCATCAATCCGCAAAAGTGGGATTCAGAAAGGCAGCGCGTGAAGCAAGGCGCTAGCAATTCGAGAGGCATTCTGTATAGCACCATCAACGCACATCTAGCGAGCATTGAGAGCCAAGCTACAAGTCTCGAAAATCGATGTTTAACGGACGGATCAAAAGTCACGAAAGACACCATCCGAGAGAATATTGCTACCGGAATCAATCGCACCCCTACGATAAAGGCCTCGAGAGAGAAATCGCTTCTGGATCGCTTCGATGAGTTTGTAAAGGAATCTGGGCGAAAGCGGGATTGGACGGAAGCGACATACACTAAATTTGCGACACTCCGCAGCCACATTGTCAGTTTCAAGGATAATCCGTCTTTTGAAGACTTCAATGAGGCTGGGCTGGATGAATATGTTGAGTACATGCGCCATTCGCTCGGTTTTTTAAACTCAACTATTGGCAAGCAAATGGGCTTCTTGAAATGGTTCCTTCGCTGGGCTAATGCAAAGGGATATAATCAGGAGACTGCATTTCTAAATTATCGTGTAAAAGCCAAGACAGCGGATAATACTATCGTTTTCCTTTCATGGCCGGAGTTAATGACCGTGTATAATTTTGAGTTTCCTGAGACAAAGCAATACCTTTCCAGGGTGCGGGATGTTTTCTGCTTCTGCTGCTTCACGGGGCTTCGTTATAGCGATGTTCGGAATCTTCGGAAAAGCGACATTAAAGAAGACAGCATTTGTATAACCACGCAGAAAACGGCGGACACACTTGTGATAGAAACTAACAAATACGCTCGCGGCATTTTGGACAAGTATTCCGACTTTGTTTTCAAGGACGATCGTGCGCTTCCGGTCATCAGCAACCAAAAAATGAACGCATACCTCAAAGAACTCGGCGAGTTGTGCGGCATTGACGAGCCAATAAGGATTACATATTATCGCGGGAACGAGCGCATTGATGTGGTTCATCCTAAATACGAGTTGCTTGGCACTCACACGGGACGGCGCACGTTCATCAGCAACGCTCTCATTTTAGGCATCCCTCCGCACGTTGTGATGCGTTGGACTGGCCATAGCGACTACAGCGCGATGCGACCGTATATTGCAGTGGCTGAGAGAGAAAAGGCGAAAGAAATGGAGAAATTTAACACTATCTAGTTCCTATGATTAGAAGAGCTGCAGACATTATTGCTGATGTCCTGGGAAATAGTATGCACCAAACTGTCGCAGACCGTGAAGTGCACCAGCATTCAATCCTTGCGACACAATGCCCAGAAGGAGAAAAAGCCTACTATAGAAGAACAATGTATGGTATTCAGGAAGAGGTGGCGCGAAATGTATTTTTCACGGATTGGGCAAATAATGGGTTTCGGAACATTCTAGTTGAGCCCAAACTATCCAAGATAGCCGCGGGGATAGATAGTGTTATGGAAGAAAGAGTCCTTGAAGATAAAGAGGAGCTTGAATCTCAAGGGATAAAATGGACTGATGAGGCATATTCCAAATATCACAACATAAGCGAAAAGTATTTCTCCAACTGTCTGAACGAGATTTTTCCCAGAATGCTTATCTATGATGCGCTTCAGGATTTGTGTGAGAGCGGTGCAGAAAATCCACGTATTAGGCGCTGGTTCCCAAAGACCGAAGGAAGAGATAAGCTTTTCAGCAGGATAAGGCAGATGATGGCTGGGGAGAAAGGTAAAAGACTCGTGGAGTTGTATTTTGCGATGCGCGAAAACGGTCAGGTCAAAGAGATTGGTGACCGCGAAAATGCGGAGTTCTTCGGTCTTATGAAAGATATATGTAGCACGGATATAGGAACAGAGCGCAATTTTAGTGAAAGATTACGATCTCATTCAAAAGAGTCCTACCCTAAAGGATACATCGAAGGGCTAGCAAAGGAGTTGCAACAATAATCACTTTCATACGATAAGGGCGATTCGGAGAGAATCGCTCTTTTTTGATTTGTTCCGAAGTGTTCCGGAACAAATAGGAACTATAATTATTTGGCAATCAATATATTAAGGTCTAAATTTGCGTTACGGAAATCAACAAAATACAATACAATATGGAACGCAAACTATTAGAAATGCCTGTTGGCCAGATGACGGGAGCGGAGTTCTTGGAGATGATTCGCAACGGAACATTTTGCGAGGAATCCCACGAAAACACTTCTGGGGAAAAACGCTATTTGTTTGGTCTTGCCGGAATCTGCCGTCGCTTCGGTGTCTCTCACGCTACAGCCCAGCGCCTCAAAGACGGCATCTTGGCCCCCGCAGTTCGGCAATGCGGACGGAAAATAATCGTCGACGAGGCTCTTGCGGTACAACTATTTGGAGGGAAGTAGTATGGAAGATGATTTGATAATAAAGGCCCCCGTCCAGAGAGAGGGATCGGAGGCCATCAAACCGCAAGACAAAAGTACTGATAATCAGGCACAAAAGCAAGAAATTCCAGCGGTATTTCGAGTTGGGGACAGATTCTATGAGACCGTCCATCGCTACGATGTCAGGGGAAAGGCTTACACCGCCTTTGAAGTTCGCAGAAGGGAGACCATAATCGACAAATACGGCAGAGACTTCTTAAAGACAATACCTTCTTATGATGCCGCAGTAATTGTCCCCAGCCATTTAGACTTTCAGCAGGTTGTTGGAAATTGCTGGAATCTATATCAGCGTCTGGAGACTTCTCCCAAAGAGGGGGAGCACAATACCTGGGACAAGATGATGACGCACATTTTCGGAGAAATGGTAGAACTCGGATGGGACTATCTCACGCTTATGTATCGAGAGCCTACGCAAGTTCTTCCGGTATTGGCTCTTGTCTCGAAGGAAAACCAAACCGGGAAAACTACCTTCGGGATGGCCTTGTCTTTCTTGTTTGGCCGGAATGTGGGTTTCTTCTCTCAAAGCGATCTCAGCTCGCAGTTCAACGCTTGGATAAAGCACCTTGTGGCGATTTTTGAGGAGATTAGCGACACCAAAAGCAGCCTTAATCGGATTAAGGACATATCTACAGCTCAAGCGGCAACCCTCAACGAAAAATACCAGCCACAAGTCTCTTTCCAGCCCTTTGTAAAGATTGTGATCTTCAGCAATAATGACCGCGATTTCATCAAAGCCAATGAGCACGATATCCGGTATTGGATTCTTCGCCTCCACCCTTTTTCAAAAGAGAATTTCGATCCGGACTTCAACAAGAAGCTTCATCAGGAAGTGCCAGCCGTAATGCACACCCTTGCCACAAGAGTGTTGTCCACAGAATGCAAAAGCCGGATGTGGTTTGATCCAAGCCTTCTGAAAACAGAGGCGCTGGAAGAAGTAATTGAGCATTCACAATCTGATGCGGCAAAAGAGATTCGCCTTTGGTCAGAAGATTTGCTCGAGAAGATGTCTGGCTTTGGCGCTACCATCACGGATGTGTACGAAGCGCTCAATCACAAATACACCCGCGAAGACATCAAGAGGGCTTTGAAAGAAGAGTTGAAGCTGCCATCGAAACGTACTTCATTCAAAAACCACTTAGGAGATTACCATAATGGCCTAGCATACTTCTTCGGAGGCGGCGGGGAAATCGAGGATTTGCCGGAGCATTTGCAGCCATTCTGATGTGAATGTGTGCAAGATATGTGCAAGCGCAAATTCACACCGAAAACGCCATTCCAAAGGCGCGTAGCACGTTTTTTTAACCATTTGTGTATATGTGAATGAGAACTTAGAAAAAAAGAAAAATAAGGAAAAATATAAAAAGTTATACGGTTTTTTGTTCACATATTCACACCGCTGATTATCAATCGTTTACAATAGAATAAAAATGCATATTATGCACAATAATGTTATTCGCCTCCTGGAGAAGGCTCTCGTAAAGCGGGGATACCGCCGCGAGGAAATCTCCATAACCCTTTCACCTTCAAAGCAGATCGCGTATGTCAAAACCGCACGAAGCCGGTTCAATGTGCTGCTCTCAGAGCGCCCAGAGAGAGATATCCTCAACTGCGGTGGATTTGCACTGTCGGAAGATGGCATCGCTACAATCCGCGCCTGCAAGATTCGGTTCCTCTTCTTTCACTGCGGGACTGCAGGGATCCTGCAGGAAGCGCGGAAGGGGCCGCATTCGATGGTCTTTGAGTACCATGATGAGTTCGGCTCTATATTCTGGACATATCATCCACTCGAAACAGTTATCAAGTTATGAGAAACCTCGAAGAAATAAAACGCATCCCTATTCCTCAGTACCTAGAGCGCAAAGGCATTGCGGTTCCGGCTCGCGGTAACATCTGTGCAGTCTGGCGCGGAGACAAAAACCCGTCTGTCAGCATCGACAGAAACCGCAATACTTGGCACGATCACGGCACGGGACAAGGTGGCAGCATCATTGATTTGGCAATGGCCATTGAAGGCTGCTCCTTTTCGCAGGCCGTGGAAATGCTGGAGTCCGACAATTACGGAGTTGCCAGCTTTGCGCCAGCCTCAACGGAAAGGGAGCCTGCAATTCTCATTGATAATGTCGGCTTCCTCCAGCATCCAGCGCTACTGCAGTACCTCAACGGAAGGGGCATTTCTACGCAGATTGCGCGGCTCTATTGCTCAGAGGTGCGATATCATCTTGCAGGCAGGCCCGATAGACAGTATTTCGCAGTCGGCTTCAAGAATCGGCGCGGGGGCTGGGAATTGCGAAACCCGCACATCAAGTTAGCCAGCAATAAGGATTACACCTTTCTTGATAATGGCGGCTCACATTTGGCCGTTTTTGAGGGCTTCTGCGATTTTCTGGCATATCTGGAGCTGCCTGATTCCGTACTCCCGAAAAGGGCTGCAGAGGGCTATCTGGTGCTCAATTCCGTAGCTCTTGTCCGGAAGTTCATCTGTGACCTCAAGGCCGGGAAAATGGGGGAAGTTTCCACGGCTTCGCTCTATCTGGATGCCGACGCAGCCGGGAGGCAAGCATCGGCCAAGATTACGGAGGAATTTGCAGCGCTTGGAATCCGTGTTCTTGAGGATTCAGGGGCTTTTCTGGAGTCCTTCGGGCCGGATTGCAAGGATATTAATGATGCCCTTAAATGTTATCAGCAGCAAGTGTGTAATATTCAAAACCTTACAACGCGATGAGAAAAGATAAAGATGAGAAGAAGATCTTCCCGGCTCAAGTCGGGTGTTATCTCGATGAAAAAGAAAAGTTGTTTGCCCAGGCAGTTTTTGTACTCGGCTATCCTGCAACGCGAGCCTACCGCCTTATTATCAGCCCTTCGGTGTCCGTGAGTTCTGCCTCCTCTTTGGGGTGCAGACTCTTGCAGGAGCCACGGATTCAAAGCTACATCCAAGCTTTGGATCTGATGCACTATTCTTTCGATGTCAATCTTTCGGCATTGAAATATCAGTAGCAGGGACTCTTTGCGTCAGGGGATATGTTTGTCTATGTCAAACTTTTTGCTACCTTTGCCTATAACATAGGCCCAAGCCATCGAAACTACCACACTCGAAATAAAGGGCAACTGTCATCATTGGGTGCAATGCGACACACGGCGTGTGCTTGCTTGCATTGATGACGGGGTGTGGTAGCCCTCGATGGCGTGCAAAGTAAGTGCACGCTTTTTTTGTAGAGAAGCTGCTAAAACTAATTGCAATGAAAAGAAAGATTGTATATCTCGCGGCGCTCGCGATGTCGATTGCCAGCCTTGTCTCTTGTGGAGAGAAGGAGTCAGAGCCGAAAGTCCCGAAAATAACTCAAGACCTCTATCGTGGGCTTCATGTCGGAGAGACCATAACAATAAATGGAGAGAATCTGGAAGGCCTTGCGTGGGAGACTTCGCAATACTTTGTAGCAGAAGTTGACGCCTCGCAACGTATTGTAGCAAAGCACGTGGGCCTTGCTTGGCTCTATACTCTTGATGACAACAAGTTTAAAGTCGTTGCAGAAGTAGCCCCTAAGTTCACAGATTATGATCTTCCCGTATTATGCCAGACCTCTACTTATGAAGGGATTACATATGATACCTATGCGCTCTTTGGACATACCGGAGTATCACACATAAAAGGGTATGAGAAGCGTACTCTCGATCCCAAATCAAAAGATAACCTGATTAACGCTTTACTTGTCTATAAGACAGGTAATGTAAAGTCTCCGTATGTTGTCTATTCCTTTGAGAATGCGGGACTTAAAACTAGCGGAACTTTGATAGACCCTGCCTATATCTCCAATTTAGCCGATTTTCTAAAAGAGCGATATGACGTGATTTCGATTGATGTCTCAAAACCTGCAGCATACTTCTTACATAGAGTACACGAAAAAGACAATGAGTCTATAGACTATATGGGCGGACTTCAGTATTATTCCCAACTAGGAGGGATATTGCTCACATTCACGGAGTATAGCGAGACAAAAGCCATCTCGATTGAAGACACACTCGATGATCTTGCCCGTCAGTTAGAAGAAACACTAACCCATTAAAACACTACAATAAAATGAAAAAGATTGTATTGATTGTTGCTCTTGCCATAATGTCGGCATCTGCTCTCTCGGCTCAGGTTCGGGTAAAGTACCACGGCGAAATCAACGCTGGTTATTCCATTGGTGTGGGTTCTTACGCCAAAAACCGCGTAAATCTCAACACAATTCAAGGCATCCAGGCTGGAGATTACTTCTCGGTTGGACTCGGTATCGGGCTGGATTGGTATCGTGGCCTTTATCCCGAGTATTGGGAGAAGCAGGGTAAACCTGATATGGGAGAACTCGCAATGCCCATTTTCCTCAACTTAAAAGGATATCTTCCGGTTAGCGAGAAAGTCGCTCCGTATCTCACATTTGATATCGGTTACGGCGTTGGCTTGACAGAAGGCCTCAAGGGCTTCGGAGGCTTGTATATGACTCCGGGAGTGGGTATCAAGTTAGGCAAGTTCAAAGCAGAAGTCGGCTTCAATATGCAGCAGATTGTGGATGTTGTAAAGGTCAACGCCAATGCAGTGAAGCTTTCTATTGGCTATATCTTCTAGTTTATATTGCAAATAAATGTCTATGGGATGCGCCGGGGGTTTGCCTTCGGCGCATTTTTCTTTGAAAAAAAAAATATAGGATCACACCCCCGTTTTGCATGAGGGTGGGGCCGTATACCCCCGTACCCCTTCGAGATCCAAGACTCTCCGGCCAGGAGGGAAAAGGACAAAAAAATAAGCACGAAAACCGCAGAATGTGTGCGTATTTCCGTGCGTATTTTTGCTAACAGACTGAAAATCAGTCTAGACTGCGGAGAGACAGGGATTCGAACCCTGGAACCGCTTTGGGCGGTCACGCGCTTTCCAGACGCGCCTCTTCAGCCACTCGAGCATCTCTCCAAACGGGACTGCAAATATAGGAACTTTTTTGAAAAAATACTATCTTGCCATCTGTTTTAATCACAGGAAGACGATGAGCAAGTTTTTCTCCCGTCTGGGTGCCCTGATCGTGGCGCTTTCCCTCTGCGCCAACGCCGGCGCACAAAGCAGCTGCACGCACGAATTCGCCTTTTCCTACGGCCTGGGCTCCACATCCGGCTTCGTGGCCGTGTCCGCCTCGGTCATCGCGGCCATCTTCGGCGCCACCATCGACTACAGCTTCATCGGCCCCGTCGCGGGCGAGTATTTCTACCACGTCTCCGACCTGGTCGGGGTCGGTGCGGTGGCGAGCGTCGCCGCCTTCAAGGACAAAGCCTCGCCCGCCGAGCCGGCGATGACCTGCGTCGCGCTCCTGCCGGGCGTGAAGCTCGACTGGCTGCGCCGCGAACACTTCGGGATGTACTCGAAGCTCTGTGCCGGTGCCGCCTACCTGACGAATCCGGGCGCGAAGAACGACACGGAGGACGGCAAGGCCCAGGCGGGGACCCTGTTCTTCAATTTCCAGGCTTCGCTGCTGGGTGCGGAGTTCGGCGGCGGCGTCCGCGGCTTCGTCGAGGCTGGCGTGGGCGAGCAGGGCTTCGTCGTCGGCGGCGTACGTTTTCGTTTCTGAGCAGAAAATCGTATTTTTGCAAAAATAAAACTTGAAAAAAATGAAAAAGTTTTTTCTGATGCTGGTCCTGTTGACCGGTGCCGTGGCCGCCAGCGCGCAACCCGCCTACAAGAATGAAGTTGCCGTCGGTACAGGTCTGGTCGCTACCAGCGACCTCCAGTCCATCGCCTACCGCCTGATGGCCGGTCTGATGGAAATGGTGGCAGACGAGGAGAGCCCGCTCGAGTCCGTCAATTCAGGCTGCAATTCCGCCGAATATTTCCACTACCTGGGGGACCTGGTCGCCATCGGCGGCGTGATCGGTTACCATAGCTTCAGCCTGAAGCAGGGAGACGTCCAGAATGCGTTCACTTCCTATTCCCTGATGCCCGCAGTCAAGCTTTCCTGGTACAACCGCGACCATTTCAGCTCCTATTCCAAGCTGGCCCTCGGGGCATCCCTGATACACGAATATCAAAATGAAAACGAAGAAGGGGCGACGAACAGGGTTTCCTTCAACGGCCAGATTACTTTCCTGGGCGTCGACGCCGGCTGGAAGCGCTTCCGCATCTTCGGCGAAGTCGGTTTCGGCCAGCAGGGCCTGGCAGCCATCGGCCTGCGCTATCGTTGGTAAATACTGAATGATGGAAAAGAAACTCGTCATCATCCCGACCTACAACGAGATAGAGAATATCTCGAAAATCATCGAGGCGGTCTTCGCCCTCGAGGGCGGCTACCACGTCCTCGTGATCGACGACGGCTCCCCCGACGGGACGGGCGGGGCGGTCAAGGACCTGCAGCAGCTGCACCCGGAGCGGCTGCACCTGATCGAACGCAGCGGCAAGCTGGGGCTGGGCACGGCCTACGTGACCGGCTTCAAGTGGGCCCTGGAGCAGGACTACGACTACATCTTCGAGATGGACGCAGACTTTTCCCACAACCCTTCCGACCTGCCGCGACTGCTGTCCGCCTGCACGGACGGCGGCGCGGACCTTTCCATCGGTTCCCGTTACTGCGACGGCATCAACGTCGTCAACTGGCCGATGGGACGCATCATTATGTCCTACTGCGCATCGATCTATGTCCGGACGGTGCTCGGCATCCGCGTGTACGACAGCACCGCCGGCTTCGTCTGCTACAAGCGCAAGGTGCTGGAGACGATAGACCTCGACGCGGTCAGGATGAAAGGCTACGGCTTCCAGATCGAGCTGAAATACACCGCCCACAAGCTGGGCTTCAAGATCAAGGAGGTGTCCGTCATCTTCGTCAACCGTAAGGAAGGCACCTCCAAGATGTCCGGCAGCATCTTCGGCGAAGCCTTCTGGGGCGTACTGGCCCTGCGCTTCCGCAAACTCCGTCCCGCCCGATGAAAGACATCTATATCCGGCATATCGCCAGTCTCCTCGAGCTGAAGGACTGGCAGGTGGAGAACTGCGCCGAGCTGTTCGCCGACGGCGACACCATCCCCTTCATCAGCCGCTACCGCAAGGAGAAGACCGGCGGGATGGACGACGCCGAAGTCGCCGAGGTGCGCCACTGGGTGGACGTTTTCACCGAGATGGAGAAGCGCAAGGAGACCATTCTCAAGACCATCGACGAGGCGGGCGCCCTGACGGACGAGCTGCGCGGCAGGATCGAGAACTGCGTCTCCGCCACCGAGCTGGAGGACCTGTATCTCCCCTGGCGGCCCAAGCGGCGCACCCGCGCCACGGTCGCCCGCGAGCTGGGCCTGGAGCCCCTCGCGGACCTGCTCTGGGAGGGCAGAAGCCGCAATCCGGAGGCCGACGCCCGCAAGTTCGTGGGCGACAAGGTGCCCGACGTGGAGGCGGCGCTCGCGGGGGCGCGCGACATCATCGCCGAGCGCCTCAGCGAGACGGCGGCCATCCGCGAGAACCTGCGGGCCATTTTCCGCCGCAGGCGCGTGACGGCGGCAGTGACGAAGGCCGGCCGCGACAGCGCCGACGCGGCGAAATACCGCAGCTATTTCGAGTTCAAAATGCCGCTGGACCGCATCCCGTCCCACAATCTGCTCGCCATCCTGCGGGCCCGGGAAGAGGGTTTCCTGAACGTCGGCATCGATGCGGACCCGGAGAAGTGCAACGCCAAGATCTACTATGATTATTGCCAGGAGCACGGCTATCCTCCCGGCCCCGCCGCCACGCAGATCAAGGAGGCCGTCTCCGACGCTTTCAAGCGCCTGCTGGAGCCGTCCATCAGCGGCGAGGTGCTGCGCGAGGCCAAGGAGAAGGCCGACCGCGAGAGCATCCAGGTCTTCGGGGAGAATCTCCGCCAGCTGTTGCTGGGCGCCCCCGTGCGGCAGACGCGCACGATGGC
>JAEEGJ010009831.1_pt1 | contig 25299 bp, 16 predicted proteins | sample 8958761 | NCBI WGS metagenome assembly JAEEGJ01 (sample SAMN16246546, study PRJNA631951) | gut metagenome | biome: gut microbiome; feature: rumen; material: RS-attached | host: Bos | place: Iran: Karaj | collected 2018-10 | reverse complement strand
ATGTTTCATCCGACAACTCAGCCCTGAATGCAGCAAGATTGGCATTCCGCGCGTTATGGTCATCGATGATCGAGAAAGTAATGAGACGATAACGGTCTTTGAATTCGGGTTCTTCCATCACTTCATGGAACAATCGAGCCATCTCTTCCGGCGGATTCCTGAACGCGCCGCATCCGAATGCACCCAGCACCAGAGAATCGTGTCCATAGAGCAGCCCTATCCGGAAGATAGTCCGGATCTTGTTCCGTGTAATATCAATGGCTTTCTGAGGCATGTGACCTTCGGGAGTGAGGCGAATGCTATACTTTCCACCCAGATTCAAGGCGGCGCAGGTAATAACCGCCACGTTGAACGCTTGCTCCATCATCGTACATTCCAAACCCTCCCGGAATACGGTCACAGAAGGAGAATATACGGCGCTGAAGGGAGAAACGATGGGATACCGCTCACCCTGTGCACAATCGAAATGATACCGGGACGCATAAGTCTTGTCGAATGAATAAATGGAACGGACCAGCGTGCTCCTGCGGCAGATGGTCTCTTCCTGGGCACGAGCGCCAGTCTCTACGCCACCGCCCGGATGGCCCGCACTGGCAAAATTCAGAAGAGCCGGGTCGTATCCTTCTGAGACCAGTCGCTCAGCAGCCTTGAGGCAGTCGTTGGCCTCAACCATTACCCTTGTACCTCCGTCCACTGCCGGAGATGAAGCAGCCGGCAGTTCATGCTGGAAACACTTGCCACGAGCAAGCATATCGGAAAAATCAAACGGAATCCATGCACCGGAAGGAGTCGTGTATCCCCCTGGTTGATGCACTTCATCGTTTCACGAAAGATCGCCGCATTCTTCTCTTTCCGGGCCGCGACAGCCGGATCATACCTTTTGGGGTAATTGTGTGCTTGCATGATTGTTACAGTTTTAGTTCCGCGTAGCAGCGGTTCATCTTTTCGAAATTGTCCTTCGTCATCTTCTTGGAAGAAGACTTCTGGGAAGAGCGTTTGCGTCTCTCCTTCCCCGTCAGATTGATGTTAAAGTACACCTTAAACGGCGGGATGGTTGAATACTTCATGAATTCTTCAGGCGTGTATTCGATAAAACGAAATTCCGATTCCTCCTCATTGGTAATCGCCACCACAAAACGGAAATGAGCAGGATCGGCCAATGCCTGCCGCCACTCCGTCAGCGTAGCTGCACCAAAATACACCTCCTCCCTTTTCGTCATCTTGATTTCAAAATACCAGTCCTCTCCGTTGAGCGTTGCCCTGATATCGGCCGGAGAACCCGTCACTGCAGCATCAAAGCCCTTGGACTTCAGAAATTCCACATACGCGCATTTCGCATTTACGTCAGATTTTTTGTTTGCCATGTTCGTATTTTTGTTGTTCTTATAGACTTATACTCAAGATGGGTGGTTTTCTTTCAACCAATTACACCTGGTCGGTTTTCGAGAAAAAATATATGCTTGCCGTTTTTACGAGCATACTCGATTTCCGATCGCGTGCTCTCCCCAATGTACCCACCAACATTGATGACATAGATGGCGTCGCCCATATCAATCTTACGCTTGTGCATGTCGTCGAGCATTTCCTTGGTCCCTTCAGTCCAAACTTCATCATCGCCAGAATGGCCGAAAAGGCCCACACTGATGACAATGTTGCCATCCAAGGTAAGGCGCTTCTGCGTCTCGAGAAACTGGTCCTTGAAACGGGTGCTGCCACAGAGGGTTATTACTGGGTATTTGCCGACCATTGGTTAATAGATTACAAGGATGAGTCGTGGTTTAACTACATTTGCAATCAAACAAATTTTGTCACTTTATCTACAAACTCGTAAAAAGTCATGTAGCCATTCTTTCTGTAATACTCATCTGCGTTTTCCAGTGAAATGGATGCTGGCATATCGACCATTTTATGGCCTTCGTTGAGTTTCATTAACTTTTCATCATGTATCTGATTATCCATACTTCCCTATTCTTTCCGATAAAATTACGTGTTTTCTTTGTAATTAACAAACTACGATGTATTGATATGAAAAACCGATGGGCCTTAGGTTTTTATCAAAAGCCCACCGTATAGATCTTCGGTTATACCGACAATTATACGATCATATTTTCTCTCGAATAATAAATTTTGCCGGGAAGCATGGAGCATTCATCACTACGGTACGATAACCATCGAGATAGTCCTTACTTTTGGAGCCCACCACTCGAACACGTGTTTGGCGGTCACGAAGGATTAGCATAAGGTTATGAATACAACCTTCATACTCTTGATTTTCGGTCTCGTTTCCAATTCTGTAGACACTTTCAAAATCACCTCCAAGAATGATTTCTTCCACTTCGTTCTTGGTGATTGTTTCAGACTTGACATGGTTAACTGACATCTTTCTTCTGGGGCCACAAGGAGGAGGACACATAACTTAAATATTTAAATAAAGAAACTACGTTCTACACCTTGAATAATTACTGATACAAAAGTATACGCTTCGTATCAACAGAACAAATCTATGCAAGGCTTGCATCAAAAATAAGTGAAAGAATCACGCGAAAGGAAAGTATAAGATATTAGCAATGCCTCACCTTTTTCCAAATTTTTCAGTTATTTTTTATATTTTTGTATATTATGCTGGTAGATAACAAGAAGAGTCGCTACACTGATGTCGGCGTCGACATCAAAACCGTCTGGGATTTCATTGATAAGTTCTCGGGCATCAACTCTCAAAAGGAGGGTGAGATAGATATCGTAACCGGATACTTCACTATTCGGGCGTTAAGCAAACTTTATCGCGAAATTCCAGAAACCGATGAATTCCGAATGATTTCATCCGAACTCGTTAAGGATGACGGAAAGGAGGATCATATACTGGACTTGCTCAACGGCAACCTTGATGTAGAAACGGCCACTTCCTTAAACGAGTACGCCGAGGATGCGAAAGCTTTCCTTAGAAGGAATACCGTCCAAGTCCGCGCCATTACGGAGGCATTCTGCCATGCAAAAGCATACATATTTTCGAATCGTAATTCCATTGACCGCAGTTATTATCTTTCTGGGAGCAGCAATTTGACAGATGCCGGTCTGGGTCTGAAGTATTCATCAAACATAGAGCTTAATACTGGTGAAGCTTGCGATAAGACCAACAACGATTTCCAAGAAATCTGCTCCTGGTTTGAGGACATATGGAAAGATGCCAAAGAAACAATTCCCCTCGATCCGGCAAATCCCAAAGCTGGGAAGATATCCGTTAAGGATTTCTTTATCAAGAAGATCGAGGAGTATTTCCGCAAGTACACCCCGGAAGAAATCTACTATAAGATTCTCTTTGAGATGTTTAATGCCGACATTGAGATGGATGACAGCATTGAGCATCGAAAAGACATGTCCCTTCTGCAAACCAGCGTCATTTGGAATACCCTTTTCAATTATCAGCAGAAAGGCGTCATTTCGCTGATTAAGATGTTGCGAAAATACAATGGCGCCATCCTGGCTGATGCTGTCGGTCTTGGAAAGACCTTCTCGGCATTAGCTGTCATCAAGTATTTCCAGACTCAGGGCTATACTTCTCTGGTACTTTGCCCGAAAAAACTAGAACAGAACTGGACGCAATATCAGAGACGGCATAACTCTCAGTTTGAGCGTGACGATCTGGATTATCTGGTGCGTTTCCATACGGACCTGCAGGATGACCGTCTTCAGCGTAACTATCATGACGCCGACCTGGCATATCTCCAACGCAGAAATAAACTGCTCATCGTCATCGATGAGAGTCATAACCTGAGAAATGAAAGTTCCGGCCGCTATAGAGCGCTCGTAGAATCCATCATTCAGAAGCGTGATGAGGAAGATAAACGCGACATCAAGATTCTGATGCTTTCAGCCACCCCTATCAATACGGGCCTCAAAGATGTTAAGGGACAATTCAATTTGATTGCCCGGGACGATGACAAACATTTCGATGATGACGAGTTCGAAATTGAATCTTTAAGGTATCTCTTTGCAGACTGCCAAAAAAGATATACTCGTTGGTGCGCAGATGAAAGTCGTACCATCGGTGGATTCATCGCTGACCTTCCGACTAAATTCTTCAGTTTAACTGATAAATTGATTGTCGCCAGAACGCGGAAAATGATTGAGAAGACCTTAGGGGAAGATCTTCATTTTCCTAAAAAGGCCAAACCCGAGAATATCTATCAAGGCGTTGATCACTTTGGAAAATTCAGATCAACCGATGAAATCTACGATGCCTTCGATCAACTGAATCTAACGGCGTACCAGCCTTCCAAATACCTTCCTGAACGCATTGAAGCAGAAACGGGCAAACGATCCTCCAATTGGCAGGACGATGTCTTCCGAGAGGAATTCCTCGTAAAGATGATGGGTATCCTGTTTATGAAGCGCCTTGAAAGCAGTTGGCATTCGTGTATGCTCACTATTAAGAAAGTGCTTGATACCCATGAATCTGTTCTGGCTAAGGTTGTTGATCTCAAAACCAAAAGACTCAACGGAGAAGTCAGTACAGTTATCGGGGATGATTTTGATGACGAAGAACTGGAAGAGTTCTTCACCATGCACAGAAAGAAAGATACCGTTAGACTCTCTGACATGAAAAACCTGGACGGTTTTGAAGCGGGCCTCCGGAGAGACATCGGAATGCTCCGGGAGATTTACGGAAACTTGAAGGCATATGAAAAGGACTTTGAGCTAAAGATTGAGAAAGACATCAAGCTTGATGAATTGGAGAGAATCCTTAAAGTGAAAAAACAGTCCGGCAATAAGAAGGTCGTCATTTTTACCGTTTACGCAGATACAGCTCAGTTTATTTATAATGAGCTTTTAAAGAGAGGGTTCCGTAAAATGGCAATGGTGTCCGGCCAGGGTTGCTTATCTACCGGCAGCCATGACACCAGAAACTTCAATGAGATTCTCCGTAGCTTCGCTCCTTTTAGTAAGCTTTATAAGGAGAAGGACTGGTCTGAAATGTATGAGGAAGAGCACCTTTCTCGCGCCGATTTCTATGATGAGGAAAAGCGCAAATGGGATGTACCTTACGATCTCTGGTGCGACCTGATGCGAAAGACCAATCATCGGGATCTTCGGCTCGTAGATGATGAAATCAACATCCTCATAGCTACAGACTGTCTCTCTGAAGGTCAGAACCTTCAGGATGCCAATATGCAGATCAACTACGATATCCACTGGAACCCTGTCCGCTTGATTCAGCGCTTCGGTCGTATCGATCGTATTGGCTCCCCTTGTGAAGAAATTATGAGTGTAAACTTTTGGCCGGCGAAATCCTTTGAGGAGTATCTCCGTCTGGAAGACCGCATCATGAACCGAATGGCGATCATGAACCTCACCGGCGCTGAAACCCAGGAGGTAAATGAGCGGTACATCAAGATGATTGCAGATAATACCCTCCAAGACAAGAATGCTCAGAGGCTCCTCAAGGAGCTTACTGAAAATAGCATCTCCGAGATTGAGAGCGACAAAACTCTGTCGATGAAGGATTTTTCCTTGGAGACATATCGACAGGATTTGCAAGAGTTCTTCGAAAAGCATAAAGACTTCTTCCGCAAGATGCCTTGTGGGGTATATTCGGGATTTCAGATTGATCCGGAGGCGTTCCCGAACATGCCAGAGAGCATTGTAGCCGTAGTAGGATATCCCCATCGAGAGGAAGGCAGCGCAAAGAAGTACAAGAAGATCTATTTGATGTGCCAGCCGGTAAACACTACCCTACCTACTAGGTATAAGGCGCTCAATCAAGCCGAAATTCTGGAACTCTTACGAAAACATAGATACCATCATCGTCTTGTCCCCGAGTGGATTGAACAAAACTGTTGCGAAAAGTTATCGGTCCTTTCCGATCTACTTCACGACTGGATGGAATCTCAATTTAAGGAGGAGAGTAATGACCTATTGAATTTTTTGATGTCTACGAAGAAAGCTATCCTTTCTTCCCGTGGCCAATCGTTCAATCTCAAATCCAAGTTCACTAAGGAGAATTTCGATCTTCTAGCTTGGGACTATCTTTCGAAATAATTAATAATAGATAGAAGCAATGTCAGACTTAGAGCGCAAATTAAAACGATTCGTAACCGACGATTTTCGTGAAGCATGCTACGACTTCATCAAGTACCTAAAAATAAAGTATGTACCAGTTGAAGCAAGTGAATATCATCTAAATAACTTTTTTTCTACAAAGTTTCTATGCTCTCATGAGTCTTTCATGAAGAAAATTATCAACATCGAAATGCTTGGAGTTGCCACTCCTGACACTTTTTTTGATGATATATCCGAGATTGATATAGAACCTCTTTTGGGAGAAAACCACTATCTTAACTTAATGTTCTTTGGGGTCGAGATCAACGATCGGATGACTAAGACAGAATATTCTTACCTCACTCGGGCTTTGAATAGTTTCAATCATCATTATCCAGTTATCTTGATTATCAAAAGATATGATCAACTGGATCATCTTACCAAGCTCTCTCTCTCCATGTGTGAGCGTACTGAAAAAGCAAAAAACTCTAAGGACGGCACAGACTCTATTATCCTGAAAACAGGTCGCGTTACATATTTATCCGACATCAATTGTAATGATCCTCATCCAGGGCATGTGAACATCATTAACAAGCTTGTCAAGCGATGCGCATCCTTTGATGAAATGTATTCAAACTGGCTTGAATATTTCAGTAATGAACTTCTAACAAAGGACTTCTACGCAGACCTATATAAGTGGTATCAGTGGGCTATTGAACCTTCCACAGGAGTCACATTTCCGTGTATAGTAAGAGACAAAAAAGATGACAAGACAATCATTAGTACTAATATCATTCGACTCATCACCCGCCTCTTATTTGTATGGTTTATAAAGCAAAAGGGACTCACTCCAGAGGAACTATTCGATGAAAAGGAATTACATAAAGTATTGGCCCGATTTAATCCTCTTGCTAAGAATGAGAGCAACTACTATAATGCAATTCTACAGAACCTGTTCTTTGCCACTTTGAATAATCCCATTAATAATAGAGCCTTTACTACTAATAATCATAATGGCATATCTCGCGAAAGTGTCAAGATTTTATATAGAGATAATGACCAGAACTCATGGTTCTCAATTACGCATGATGAAGTCCTGAGATTATTCCGTCCAATTCCGTTTATGAATTGTGGCCTATTTGAGTGTCTTGACAAATATGCTAATGCCGATATTGATACCGATAAAGACATTTTCATAGATGGTTTCAGCAGTAGAAGTGATATGCATAATGGGCATTTCATTTATCGATCATTCGTTCCAAATGTTTTATTTTTTGCCAAAGAGCACGATGAGATTGTATCGGTTGTTGATGATAAGGGAAAAGTAAAGCGTGAACATATTAGTGTTTCTGGGCTTATTACCATTCTTAACAAATACCAATTTACAGTTGAGGAGAATACCCCAAGCGTTGTTGAAGTTTCTCTGGACCCGGAATTACTTGGACAAGTTTTCGAGAATCTTCTCGCCGCGTATGATCCACAAACTTGCTCAACAGCCAGAAAAGCAACCGGTTCGTTCTATACACCAAGAAAAATTGTTGAATATATGGTGAACGAATCTTTAGTAGGGTTCCTAGACGCTCAAGTGGACGCTTCCAAACATGAGATCTGGAAAAAAATTATATGTGACGAAGATCTTCAATATGATTTAACAGTAAAGGATAGAAAGCTTGTTCTTACAAGTTTATTAAATTGCAAGGTTCTTGACCCTGCTTGTGGTTCTGGTGCTTTTCCGATGGGTATGTTGCATCAAATGGTACACATTATTCGAAAAGTTGATCCTACTAATAAGCTATGGAAAGACCTTGTAGTAGAACGGACGCAACAAGAGATTAATAAACTACTCATTGAGAGAAAAGACGATAGGCAGAACCGAAAAGAACTCGAAGAACGATTGCAGGAAGTAATAAGTGCATTTGATAACAGTGTGGATAATGCCGATTACACCCGAAAATTATATATTATTCAAAATTGCATCTTTGGATCTGATATTCAACCCATTGCGATGCTCATCTCCAAACTAAGATTCTTTATCTCACTTATTTGTGAACAAGATACAAGTAAACTAGATTATTCTGATGCTGATCATAACTATGGAATTAATACGCTTCCTAATCTGGAAACTAAGTTTGTAGCTGCGGATTCTCTTGCCAATGCAAGGGTCCGTGAATTTGAAGATGATGAGTGGACTATTGACAAGAATCTTGTTCGATTAAAAAATGAGTTATTGGATATCAGGCAGAGTCATTTTATGGCTAATACTCATGAAAAGAAACTAGCCAAAAGACTTGAAGATGAGAGAATGCGTAGAGATATTCATAACTACATTCTCAATCAAACGATTAATCCTGACTTTTCCAAAATTAAATCATGGGAAAAACAGATAATAGATCTTCAAAACGAGAGGAAACAATATGCTGATAAACTATTTCAAGAAGTCGAAGTTATTACTCCGGCTACTTTATTTGAAGAAGCTAGTTCCAAGTTAGTTTATATTGACATAAATAAAGAAAAGAGAGAGTCTATTGATAAGTCTATCAGGGTACTTACTCAGTGTATCACAAAAGAAAAAAACAAGGCTAATAAAACAGATTTCATTAGTGCTGTAGAACAAATTACTAGCTGGAATCCTTATGATCAAATCAATCCTGCTCCTTTCTTTGATCCTGACTGGATGTTTAATGTTAAGGATGGCTTCGATATTGTAATTGGTAATCCACCGTACTTTCAAATTCCCAAAAAAACATATCCTGCATCACAATACCCGTATTCTGAAGGGAAAGATCCTGGAAAGCAGAATATGTACAAGCTATTTGTTGAGCATTCATATAATAACGCCAAGAAAGATGTCGGTATTTCTTGTATGATAGTTCAAAGTAGTTTAATGTGTGACCTTAGTTCAACGTACACCAGAGAGTTATTATTAAAACACACATGTTTGCATCAAGTTATTGAGTTCCCTAAAACCGCTCCTACTAAAGAAGGACAAGTCTTTGCGAGCGTATGTCAGGGAACATGCATTTACTTATTCAAAAAGCATGAACCAGAAAACCAGGCTTTAAATATTTCTGTTAATAACGATTGTACAACAATTCCTCATTTACAATTCGAACGAATCTGCCAAGATGAACTCATTGATTATTACCCAGAAGAATTTGCTATCCCATTACTAAAGCCTAACGAGTTCTATCTTTTAAAAAAAGCGAAAACTGCTGAAAAACTATCACAATTTTGTACCGCTATCAATCAAGGTGACTTAAATCTCAATACAAATAAAGAACAAATTGTTAATACTGACACTGGAGTGAAGTTACTCCGGGGCAAAACTATAGGTTCCTACTATGTCGATTATAATGAAACAGAATTTATAAAGAGAACCTTCTTACCTGATTGTGTTAAGAAGAACCATAGTATTACTTTTATTTTGTGCCAGGAAGTGACCGGCCTTGTAGATAATCGTCGAATTCACTGCTGTATTAGTAATAAAAATGAATCTTATTTATGCGGTCATACAGTCAATAAAATACAACTGAAAGAAAATGTAGAAATTGAATTTGTATTAGGCATTCTGAATTCTATGTTACTTGATTGGGTGTTCAGGAAAACAAGCACCAACAATCACGTTGGAGGATACGAACTAAAGCATCTACCCATCAGATTTACTGAAGACACATCTCAGATTAAAAACCTTGTTCACGAAATTCTTGACTTAAAAAACGCAGACAAAACAGCAGACACTTCGGGTCTTGAATTTAAACTTGATGAGCTGGTTTTCGATTTATATGGCTTTTCAGATACAGAAAGGGATTATATTCGTCTTAATTATTCTAAATAATGGACTACAACATTTTAAAAGTATATAAGCTTCTATTAGATAATTATCGTGCTATTATCAATGAATCCTTAAACACTCTCCAAGAGAACAACTGGAAAATAGAGGCTCCTAAAGTAATGTTCCCCCCTCTGCCGGGAGCCGACTTTAGTGCCCAATGCGCAGAAGCGGGTTTTCTAAGGCACGATTGCGGTATCTTGACAGCTTTTCGCAGCAACCGTAGAAAAAAGGACAACATTATAGAAAACCTTAAACTTGAGAAACAACTGCAAGAACATAGTATTAAATACATTGAGGTTATAGGTTGGTTTAAAGAATCCATCTCCAAAAAACCGTCTAAAGAAGACAGTTTTTTTGTTTTCGACGATGGGCCAGAGAGTACCTCATCTTTCTTTGAGAAGATATATGTTCTTTCTAAAACATTTGAACAAGATTGTTTTCTTTTTAAAAAAGCTGGGTTCTCACGAACGGCATTTTTAATTAACACAAACGAGGAATCACAGAGAAGAGAGAGGGAGAAAGCAATTAAAGAAGGAAAAGAAAGCACTGGCGACATATCAGAAGCTGGTCAATTATATTTAAACTTCCCTCTTGGAATTCAAAAACCAGCAACAAAAACAGATAAAGGACACTTTGCATTTTTAAAAACGCCACCCACCCCAGAATCATTTGCTTAATATTTCTTTTACTATTGATTTATCGGTAACAATTCATTATATTATCACACTAATGTCCCGTTAAGGACTGTATAAAAGTTTATAATTATATTATTTTTAGTTACTTATAAGCGTTTCTTGGTGTACACGATTTGAATCGATAGTTTTGCGGCATAGATCAGAGCCCCAGCCGCGATGAACCAAGGAAGCACAGTGTTTGCCCAATTCATGTCCCTCATTCCAAGACGTCAGTTCAACAATTGCGTAGCCCGATACAACGGGAACTATCGTGTCAGGAACCTCACCTGCTACGACCAGTTCCTGGTCATGAGCATGGCGCAGTACGCGAACAAGAACAGTCTCCGGGACATCGAAGCGAGCCTGACGGCCATCTCCCACAAGCTGTATATGAGCGGTATCAGTTACGCTGTTCCTCGCAACACACTGGCTAAGGCAAATGAACTCCGCGACTGGCGTATCTACCGGGACTTCGGTCAGATTCTCATTGAGAGAGTTCGGCCTCTCTATGCTGATAATCCCTCCTTCCGGCTTGACCTTGACAATGCGGTCTATGCCTTCGACAGCAGCACTATCAGCCTCTGCTTGAAGCTCTGTCCATGGGCCAGATTCCGAAAGACAAAAGCTGGTGTGAAGATGCATACGCTTCTCGATCTGCGTGGCAAAATCCCCGCATTCGTCTATCTTACAGATGCTTCCATTCACGATGCTAGGATGCTGGATAAACTCTGCATAGAAATGGGCGCCATCTATGTGATGGATAAGGGATATGTTGACTTCTTCCGTCTCTTCAACCGGATACACAAGAATGGAGCGTTCTTCGTTACCCGGGCGAAGGATAATATGCAGTACGAAGTCGTCAAGTCCAATCCGGTCGACAAGAACGCCGGCGTCATAGCTGATGAGATTATCAAACTCGCCACATACAAGTCCGCCAAGAGTTATCCCGAAGAACTGAGAATGGTTACTTACGAAGACTTCGCCACAGGCAACGTCTATCGTTTCCTGACCAACCATCTTGGTTATGAAGCCCTGACCATAGCAGAACTCTACCGCGAACGTTGGAACGTGGAACTGTTCTTCAAATGGATCAAGCAACATCTGCATATCAAGTCATTCTATGGCACCTCGGAGAATGCCGTGTATACTCAAATCTGGATTGCGGTCTGCTCTTTCCTGCTTATTGCATTAGCCAAGAAAAAGTGGAATCTCGACCAGTCTCTCTATACGATTTCCCCAACAATCGGCTTTGTGCTATTTGAAAAAACACCTATAAATCAATTATTTATAAAATCTAAAAATCTTGTTCCCGCGGACGACTATCCTAACTTGTTCAGTTTCAGCGAGTCTTAACGGGACACTAGTGATATTATCATTAAGGACGGCTTGTCCTTCTTATAATTGAGCGATTTTTGGCACAATTGTTGTGATGAAGTATCATCGCCGCCGCAATAGAAACGGCCGCAATAGTTCTTTTAAAATTTGTCAGGTAAGCGTGCCTGACAGGTGATCGAAAGATCACTCAGAGTAGCCACCATGCTTGCTATGGTGGTGACGCCAACCGAGTCCGAAACGACCACGGTGGATCATGACGCGAGACGTTTAACGTTTAAAATAAACTAGTTATGAGTTTATCTACTCTTTCCGTCGCTGAGCAGCACAGCATCATTTCCGCTGCAAACATCTCCGTTTCCCGTTTCGCCAAAGCTTTCTGTGACAAGATTGGCAACAAGCATTTCTTCACCCGGGAGGATCTTGAAGACATAGCCGGAACGACCGTCTACAATGCCTGCAGATCGTTTGAAACGTACACCTCCGAAAAAGGGAAGATCTCGACCTGGATCAGTCAGATAGCATTCAACTCCCTTAAAGACGCCATCGACTACAAAATGAAACGTCTCGCCATTTCCTGCCCCATGTTTACCGAAAGCCAAGACACCGGAGATGAGTACAGTGAAGATGAGTTCTTCGAAGAAAGCAATCCAGACGAGAAGGCGGTGTACTATGAATATAGCGCGGATGTTGAGGTCAATCGGAAAGACTTTGAACTCAGGGTCAATCATGAAATCTCGAAACTGAGCGCAAAGAATCAAAAATATGCCAGCTTGCTCATTGATGGATACACGCCAAAAGAGATGGCGACTATTGAAGGGTGCTCGGCCAATGCCGCTGCCAAACGAATCTGGAGTATTCGCCAAACACTCAAGGAAACCCTACTCCAGGTCTCAATCGAGTTTGATGTCTATTGCGACAGACTTGCCAGCTAATTGTTTATCTATTAAATAGTTTTATCTATGCAAGAGTTTGAATTTAGCGTTGAGATTTTCTTGGGCCGTCATTGCTGCGGCAGAGAAGAATATGTAACCGCAGAGGGATCTCTGACACTTGACGATGATCAGGTTGATCAACTTGTCGCTCTCATCAAGGAGAATAACGGGGAAACCGACATCGAGGCCCTGGACCTTGAAACGAAGTATCCAGAGATTTATGAAGCGCTGGAAGACGCCTATATAGACGCAGCGAGCGAAGCCTGCTACCGGCATTGGGTCATTGAGGGATATGAGAATGGTTACCTTGATGAACCGGACAACCTGATGGAAACCCTTGAACAAGCCGGCCTTTTCAAATACGAAATCGATCCTGATGATTTCGATATGGACGAAGACGAACTAGAGGAAGAGAAGGAAGAAGCATTCAACGAATGGCTGAACGATTATCTGAATGCTTTGGACGAAGACGAGCTAATATCATTTCTGGAGACCTACTACGATCTTGAATTCGATGGAACAGCCGGAGACTACGACTACACCGTTGAAATCCCTCAGGAGATTGCCGACCTAGCTAATAATTAAGAATTTTTCATTATTTTTGTTAATACAATTCGACCTATTCCTATGCAAACCAATTACGAAGTAGGTAAGACCTACACCCTCTCTTTTGCCAATCTGATCGTTAAGGACAATAATCAGTATATCGTAGCTACCGACGGGGAACGAGATTATACCGTCCGACCCTACGATTTTCAAACGGAGTACTCTTCCTTCCCCCGATATCTCAAATGCTACGTAAGGAAGATCGGATTCACAGGTATCCCCTACTTCGAACAGTCAAAGGAAGATGTCCTGAGAGACCTGTATAATCAGCCCGGAAGCGCGCATAAATTCGTCATCGATGAAATTAGAACGGATACAACCACAAACCGTCCTTTTTATGTCTTATCAGACGAATACGGCATTCAACACCGGTATTACCCCAAAGACGATGAGACAATCAAGAGTAATGGTGATTCCATTGTCCTGATTATCAAAGGCGTAGTGCCCGCTCGCGCCGGTATGAATAATGGCAGATTAGATTTGGGGGCTCCTTCCACCAGTTATAAGCCTGCTTATGTAACGAACAAACCTGTTTACCCCAAAAAAGAAGGTAAGAACTTCGGCTCCGAAAATGAGAAAAAAGAGTTCAAGAGTTCCATTGTCTTTCCTGCGGGCGAAACCTCGCCGGACATCGATAAACAGCTTGGTATCATCTGCCGCACAATAGCCGGCTTTATGAATGCGAATGGCGGAACGCTATACATCGGCGTTTCAGATAATGGCTATATATGTGGCATTGAGAGTGATTACAGCCATCTGAATGACGGGGCTGACGATTTTACTTATAAGGAGAATGATGATTGTTATCTACAGAAAATCACCAATCGACTCTGCGAGGCTTTAGGAAAGACGGCAGGTACGCTTGTCAGTATGCGAATCGAGGAAGAGGAAGGCAAGAAGTACTGTATAATTGACATCAAGAAAGCCTCCCGCCCCATCTGGTTCTACGGTAATAAGCTGTTCGTAAGAATGGTCACGACGAATCGGAAACTGAGCAACGATGAGATTACACAGTTCGTTCTTGACAGGGTTTCTAAAAACGAGTTTACAAAGCAAAGACAGGCAGAACCCAGAGTAGAAGAAAGTCTGGGCGATGAACCCGATCCGGATACTTCCACCTCTAAAGAAGTTACGCCTGTTTCAACGCAAGTTATCTATACTGAAAAGCCATCCCCGAAGGCCTGGAGACATATTACCTTCTTTGAAAACGGTGAATGGTCCTTCCAGAAAGACAAGATTGAAGGTGATGATGTTGTTTGCAACGCCATCGTTCCCAGCGATGCCAAACAGAAAAATCACATTCTTGTTCTCGCCTATGAAAACGGCCACGTTGAAGCCACTTATCTGAAGGAACTGCTTTATGGCAAGAACGGACTTCTCCCGGAAGGAAAGAGAAGAGCCCAGGGTCTCTATCTGGCTAACGGAAAGGTTGTTGACACCTTCTGCGTCAACAAGAAAGATATGCTGCTTCTTACCAGCGCCGTTTCAGGCGAACAATATGTTAAAGCCTTAGATGTCGACACACTTGGAATCCATGCTAAACTCGGTATGGGCAATACAATTATTCGAGAATCGGGAGCAACGCTGGTCAAAGCTGTCCGCGTTCCGAACGATGACGGGCACCGTATCTCTCTCAAAGGCAGCGGCATCTTCATCGAGAAGAACCAAAAGTACACCAAAGGCGGCGTAAAACTTTCGACGGTATCTCCGAATTACAGACATCTGATTGATAATCTGAACAAAGGGAATATCTAGCATAATCTTTCGGGAATCAACAAATCTTCAACCACATAACAATGTCCAAATTGTCAAAACTATACGCCATGATTTCCAATGCCCAAGAGCTAGGCATTGATCTGGGCGATGACGTTTATAAACAAACCGATGCCTTGGAGGAAAAAATCATTAAAGAGGAGATCCTCCCCATCATCAAAGAAAAAATCGAACCTACGCTGAGTCAGATCAAACGAGATATCGTTCTCGTTGTCGACTATGTACCCAATGAACCGGTTAGCGTTCGTATCTCCCGTAAAGGTCATGTGTACAAGGCCGAAGACTTTGTTGAAATCAAAATTGACCCACCGGCCGTTCATAACACACGGACTGGCTCATCTGTGAGCCATGCTCCAAGAACGGGTCTGCGAGTTATTCGAAAGGATGGCTCCGTTATTCATGAGAAATATGCCGGCGATACGCTTGTATCGGCGATCAAAGAAGCAGGAGCCGCCCGTGTCCGTTCTCTGGGCATCATTTGCTGCAAAGTTCCATTAGTCTCCACGACTATCGATAAAAAATACGGTAATACGCAAGTAGAAGTGGCGCCAGGTCTTTATGTCATCAAGCATTCAAACAACACGATGAAAAAAGGATACTTGGAAAAAATATCTAAAGCGTTTGGCCTTGGATGGAAGGTAGTAATTATTGAATAATCGTTTCATTCTCGTCTAAAAAATGCTAAAGATCTAATTCTTGTCAAAAAGGATGTAATAAACGATAGTAGGTTCAGGTTCATAATACTTGACCAATTTCCTAAAAGTAATAGGCATACTCAATCCCGGCAAGTCCTTGTGCTTGAATGTGTCGTTCTTCCAGCATGCACCAATCCCGTGATCGGGGCGAATCTCCACATATTGTCCGCTCTTTGTTGTGAATCTTAGCCATCTATGATGATCTACAGAATTAACTCCAATTGTCGGAGTCACTCCGAGTTCATCTGTCATAAGGTCCTTAATATAAGTATCCCTGTCAGATTGTGAATCGAAGTTGCATCGGATGTACTGTTCCCTTACAGGATAGTTCATATTCCTATTGACACACAGACTGCTATCTAGATTAAGAGAAATGCTGTCAATGATAAAGTTATACCGAGTCTTCATCTCCTTAATCAGTCCCGTCAGAATGATACACGCTATCGGTGAAACAAGGTAATTTTCCGTAAACTGTATGTCAACATGATTCCCGTTAAGGATGGATTGGATTCCCTGAATCATTTGAGAATTCCCCTTAATCACTTGATTCATAATCATATCACGGAAGATACCATCAGTCGAATATATTCCGTCAATAATCTCGCCGTCCATAACCATCCTATTACCACTTGCCAGCAGCTTTTGTATTTCATTCTGGTCTGGAAGCTTTAGGATATTGAATGCGGGATAAACAGAGTCTTGATAAAGCGTATCGCAATCAGTTCCCCAAGCATTTGAAAGCGGAATCGAGTCAAATTCGTCCGTAAAGTAGTTCTGAATAATTCCCGCCGCATCCTTTAAGACGATAGCGCTCCTTATAGAGCCGCTGAATTCGGCACCAGACACGCTATCTAACCAGGAAAGTGCTGTTGCCGCGTTATATAAGATAAACAGTGTGGTCAGATCTGTGTCATTCTTGTCATACTCGATGAAAAGATTGACAGATTTCCCTTGCGCCTGGGCCTTGTGAAGGAGTGTTCCGACAGGGCTGTTCCTATCATTCCAATCTGAAGCAAGCAATTCGTTCTCCTTCGGAATGAATAGATCAATTTCGTGTATAGCATTGTTGCTCACAGCATCCTCCAGCACTTCTTGTAAGAGCCTTGGTTCACACCGACATCCTGGCGAGGAGAGTTCGATTGTTGAAGGTACGGTCCTAAACTGTCGCATTTGTTTCTCAAGCCAGAGATAAACATCGGCAGTAGAAAGTAGTCCTGCGTAGGAATATGTTCCTCGTGTCATAAGGCATTTTGCGCATGCTTGACCGGGATGGTCCTTACAATCACAAGCGAAACCGGATACGATTTCATAGGATCGCCGGATAACGCCTTCGAGCACAGAAAGATCCGCCAACTGGCTAGAATAGCCCGCTCCGCCCTTGTTGGTGTCATAGAGATAAAGGAAATTAGTATCTATCTTGTTGATGCCAAATGCTATCTCATTATAATCTATCGCCAGGTAGTCGCATAGAGCGCGAGTGAGGATTGCGCCTATTGAGTATAGGAACGCCTCGGACGTCAAGGGGCGATTCCTCCCGGAATCTGAAAAAAAACGCATAGCCGCATAGGATGTGGTATTCTCGCATGTTAAGAATACATGTCGATCCACAAGAGGAGAACTAAACGGTGGTCTAGCGCTCCATTTCAATCCCTTGAAAGACAGATTAGGTATGCTCGTGTAGGCTACGTCAAGAACGGCTTTGCTACTGAACCCGCTAGCAGATGCCCTCTGGACGGCAAATCCGAATCCAACTCCTTTATTACAATAGACAATTTTCTCCCCGTCTTTTCCGACAACATCACACAAGCCTGATTGACGAGGGGCATTCCACAAGAAATTAGGCAGGAACGTCGTGATGTTATAGAAATGGTTATTGATCTCTTCTTGCCGATCCTCATCGGCATTGTAATCTGCGGCATATCCGACGACTTCCTTCGCAAGTGTAAAGGTCGCGTTTCCCGCATCAACCAAACCGATAGAGGACATCATGCCTATTCCGCATTTGCTACAAAGGCGCACTTGATTATTAGGCCGGAGTTCGCTATATTCGGTCCAGCCGCAGCAATCGCATCGAGATATCCATTTGTTGATGGATTCGGCACCATAACTATTTCTTAACGCAAGTGAATCGGACACATAGTTCTTTTCATTGACAACGACGGTCTGTCCTGGGGCATATTCGCAAAGTGCTACCTTGGCTTCACGAGAAACCACAGTCTCCCGCCGAAGGACTTTCAGCTTCTCACGATATTTCCCAAGATCTTCCCTAATCTTCCTGACCTGTCCTGGCTGGCAGGTCTTAAGTTGGGCACGTAAGGCTTTGATCTGGGCAAGTGTTTTGCTGATCTGCTCCTTCTGCTGCCTGCTGGCCGCATCGAACTCAACGATTCCTGTTGGCATACTGGCATTTGGGAAAAATTGCATCTCTGAGAGATAATTCAACAGGTTCTGCTCCGCGAATTTGTCAAGTTGATAGGAGATAGCAACTCTAGCCGCCGTTGTTGTCGCCGCATTATATGCGTTAACCAGGTCAGTATATACCCTGATGTAATTATTCCTGATTTCCGTAATCTTCGAACGAGTTTTAGAAATAGCTGAAACGATGTCGCTCTGCCCGGGAAACAGATTGGCAAAGGTGGCATTTAACTGCACACCAATACCATTCAGATGTGCGATGAAAGAATCGCAAACGGATGGACCGCCCGATTTAATAAAGAAGTCCGCGGCGGATGAATCACCTGCGACAGCCATGCCTCCAGCCAGAATGAAATCACGGAAGAAAAATGAGTTTATGTGCCTATCGACAATCACGGCACTTTCCTTTGGCATACGCTTGGCGGTCCTATCGACTAGCATCCTATCAGGAGTGAAGAAAGTGCTCATACCTTCAGGCGTGGACGGGCAAGTTGTAAAGGCAGTGGCTTTACTTTGTCCAAAACGTCCTGCGCGACCAGCTCGCTGCAAATAGTTGGCGGCCTCAGGCGGAACATTCGCCAGGAAAACGAGGTCGATGTCACCGATGTCCACACCCATCTCCATAGTCGTTGAACAATTAAGGATATTCAGCCGACCGTTGGTCCCTTTAGTTCCTTTGAACTGGTTCGTGTATTCCTCAAGAATGGCACGGTCCAACTGAGCTGAGTGCTCAGCTGCGACATAGACGTTACGGAACCGGAAAGCATTCTCCATGTAATTCGACCAAAGGCCAAGGCCTTTCAGGGTTTTAATTTCGGGATTGCTCTGTATCCAGTCCGCTATCTGGCCATCATTAGGATGGGAAATATCAAGGACGGGCATTTTCACCGAAGAAGAGGCGCACTTGTACTGTTCCATGTTATCCCTAGCCAGTTGCCCGTTCATCATGGGGCTATACGACATGAATGTAACATCAAGAAACTTCCGTGTGACAGGGCATACCGTTGACTTCTCGTTGAGCTTGAGGAAGCACGTGGTGCCGTACGGATCATCAGCTGACATATCGAGATAATAGGACAAGCCTCCGTTGTTGGATTTGAGAATCGGTATCGATCCGTCCAGTCCCGTCAATTGCGCCCAAGCAGCATCCAGAACTCCAGAAATCAACTGGATGTTCGCCGGAGTGTCAAGAGATTGCACATCGTCAATGCCGAAAACGGCACACAGAAGGGTGACGATTCTATTCTGTCGATTGATGACCCTGTTATTGACACGATTGATACTTGGCCATTCCTTTCCACCATTTCCCTGTCCCGGGGCAGAAATAGTGGTAGGGCTATTGTTGCGAAGATAATTCTTTTCATCCGGAGCAAACTGCCGATTTAACGGTTGAATACAGTTTCCAAGTCGGACCACATAATCTAGACAGATCTTTAGAAAATCAGCCCAGTCTTTCTGGTCAATACAGGGCTTCCCAGGATTGTTGTTATTCCATACTACTATCACATTCGGAAGCTGCTTCCTCCTCAAATCCGGATATTCAACTGATACCAACCCCATTGTCTCCAGCGATCCTGAAGCAAGGAGGAGACGGCGGCCGATGGCCGAACGAAGAACGGCTGCTTTATAGGACTCGCGGGAGAAAAGATCTGTTGCAATATGTTCAAAGATATCTTGGCTGTAAACAACATCCTTGAAATCGGTTAGAGGAAGCGGCCTGATCGACCCGTGATAGAGCCTGTCCTCGGAAAGCCTTCCCAAAATGGCGCTAAGCGCATAGTCGCGCTCGACGTTGATATTGAACTTCTTAGCCGAAATAGCTGTTTTCTGCCGACTGTCCGTGAATGAAATGTACTTTCCCCAGAACTGCCCAGCGTTAGGGGTCGTCTCGGCAAGAAGAACCGGCGAAACCAACTGCTTAAGAGTGTCCATCGGCAAATGAAATCCTGACACTCTGTTCGATGAAGCAACCTGTCCGCAGTGGGCGCAACATTCTGATCGGGAATCGTTCAAATAAGTCACGTATTTGGCATTTCCTGCATTAGCCGGAATCCTTTTCGGCTTTTTGCCCGAGAAATCTAAATTATGATAGATAGGAGTCAAATGGCTGAAGGAAGCCTTGGAAGATGACAAACTGGCCTTGTATGTCACACTGCCACCAGCTACTATTGGGTTGGGCGATGCCTGGGTGGTATCGTCATCCTCGTCATCAGCAAAAATATTGTCCACTTCTTCGCTAATCGAATCCCTGACCGTACTCAACTCGTGAGAAACCGAGTCTTCCTCTGCTTTATATACGAACTCCTGACAACTCCTGCACTGGAACAACTCGAAGAGAGGCGCTCCACAATGTGGGCATGTCTGGCGGTCGATACCAGTAATGAATCCCATCGGCGAATCTCCATGATGAGTACAAGAAGGATTAAGGCAAGTATAAAGGCCTCCTGGCTCTTTCATAAAATAATGAGCGCGAAGCATCAGAAGGTATTCATCCGCATTCCCGTTCTTCCACGACACCTCGCACAAGCCGTCAAGCGTTTCTAGAAGTAGCGGTATTTCTTCTTGTCGATATGGCCTCCCCTTAAAAATGATGTTCCAAATATCTGATGCAGATAGGTATGGATTATCGTTAATCTCCCGTCGGAGGGTCAAAATATCTGAAATGCCCAGATTTACCCCTTTCGCGGTAAGATTGCTCTGAAGAGAAAAAGAGGCTGGAATTGCGGGGACGATTCTTTGTCCTCCAATCACGTGGATGCGATTGATGTCTTGACCAGTTAGTTCGTGGATAAACTGTTGCAAAGTGCCCTGGTCACTCCCAATAGTTGCACTCGTACACGCAAAATGGATATCGCTCATTTTTGCCCCGAACGCCTCAATAACGCGCTTAATCTCGTACTTAAGCTCGACAGCAGCAGATCCGGTATATGTATGGGCCTCGTCTATGATAATCCATCGCAGAGAGCTGCCCTGCTGCACCGGATTATTTGGTTTCATGATATCCTTGTCATCATAGCGGACAAGGATGTACTCCAGCATGCTGGGATTAGTCATCAGCAAGTCCGGACGATGCTCGCGTATAGCGGTCCTTGTGTCGATTTCCGTAAAGGCAGGTCTGTATTGACCGGCATATTTCGTATTACCGTTATAACAAGCGAAATGGAGACCGAGTTTGCTGCAGCATTTCTCAATTCTTCCTTTTTGGTCATTGGCGAGGGCATTTAGTGGATACATAAATATCGCTTGAATTCCCTCTTCGCTATGTTTATACAAGTCATTCAAGACCGGGTACAAGAAACATTCCGTCTTTCCCGATCCGGTGCCGCTTGTCACAACAACGCTCTGTGCATGTCCCGGTGTTGAATCGTTCAAAATCGTCCAACTTTCATGCTGGTGTATGTAGGGAGACCAAGCTTGCGTGTGGTTTCTTGTCCCTAAATCCTCAATCATCTGAGCAACAACGGGCTCGAAACTCGCTTTCCAGTTGGTGCCAGGAGTGATCTGTTCCCAACCGAATGCAGACTGAAAGAAGGGTTCACCTATGAATGGCTCACGCTTGAACAATTCGATCATAGCTTTCCTCATAGGATGATCCCCGGGTGTCCAAAGTGAGAGAAGGCACTCTTCTATGCGCGATTCCGCATTAGCGTAAATATTCTTGAATTTCATTATTTTTATTATTCAGTTATTAATCTTTGAACGTAAGCGGCAGCCCACATGAGGAACTCAAAGTGGCAGGCATCATTATCTTCGTTCTTACCATATGTATGCATCCATGCTGCATATTGATCAGTGAAACAGTCCGGATTACAACTAGCCAGATAGAAATCAAGCGTCATCTCATCGAACGGCACTTTGTAGACGGACATGATTCGGTTCATGATGTTCTTGACGTCCCTTTTTCTTGCGGGGTCGAATTCAGCCATTATTACAAGTCGGCAGTATAGCGCGAGGAACTTGGCGGGATCCTTTATTACCGAACCAATCCATGGGAGATCGATTAGGGGCAGTCCGTATCTCAGTCCGGTATCCATGAATCTTGTGACGGAATTCCAACAAGGATCATCAAGTTTGGAATTACCCAGTGACTCCGCATATGCCGAACTGGTATCGGCAGTGCTAATTATGTCATTCTCGTAGAAGACAGGGCGCACATATCCTCTCTGGTTGCAAGCGATAAATACTTTTACGTCAAGGTTATCAGGAAGATAATACCTTCCGTCATCGGCTCTGTGGATTTCATGTAAAATATTCCCATCTCGATCAATCACAAGAAGCTTACCCTTGAAGGATGAAACAAGATCTTGTCCGTCTTCCTGCTGGGGCTCATCTCCTTCTTGCGAGGACAAAACAAGATCAAGGGCCTTTGCCTCTTCTACAACCATAAGGGAAAGAGGGTAACGCTGGAGCGTGAAATAGCAGTTCCGGATCTCAAAATCATATCCTTCATCAGCTCTCCATTCATACTTTTCAAGGACCGGAGGGGTGAGAATAAGGCCAAGTGACCCCTCAGATGGAATAGTGTTCCCTTCATTTCTGCCAGCTTCGTTCACTCGCAGCTCGTAGGATAATTCGTTGTACGGACGTACGAATATCCGACTGAAATCCCTTACTACATATCTATATGAGTTTACCTCAGACCATGGTATTATCTCATGTCTCTGAAGACGTTCACCGGATGGAGTGAAGATGCCGAAGTCGCGAAATTTCGTCCGTATGTGAAGATGGAAAGGAGTTCCTTGTTTTGGGATAAAGGTTAGAGGGAAATCGTTTTCATAATCATCCTTCCTAATTATCCACACGCCCTTTTCATCTGGCTTCACCTTCCCATCCGCGGAGTATACATCACCCTGATCCCACGATATACGGTAGTGACACTCGCGAGGCATAAACCTTATAACATTAATGTCAAGATTGGGACCGACACTCAGTAAACTGTTTTCGGGAGTGGTTATGACTCCGCCTTTAATGATAGAACATTGGATTTTTCCGAACGGAATCTCGTGCGACCACTTGTCAGATTTGTCCCGCCTAAAGAATATGTCATCTGGTAGAACAGTATCGCCGTCGTCCTCATCATCAGACAACTTGAGGACCTGTATCTGAGATACATCGGAGAAATCGCATACATCTTCTACTATAAGTGGATTGTATGGTTTGAGTATTCTTACCTCTGTCCATGACGGACTTAACTCAGATCCGAACGAAAATCGGTCCTGAGTTCCCTTTCTCCCAAGAGTGAACGTTATCTCAGAGTCATCCTGGGGGACGCCGCAGATAATCATTGAAAAAGGATTACCACTAAAAGCTGTTGGAATAATCTGCGTATGGTCTCCATTCGCTTCTATCAGTTCCCATGTGTTGTCAAATACAAGGAGAGAGACTCTTTCTCCAAATTTCGATCCCATCTCATAGTCTTGTCCGTTTGATGCGCGAAAGAACGAGTGAGGGATGCTCAAGTCAACCTCGGAAGAAAGAAGCGGTTTGTCCAGTCCAGGGATTCTGAGTGACATTTTGGAAACTCCGTCATAATTGAAGGAGAAATCGATGTCATAATAGGAAATGAAGGTCCCTTTATCCGTCTTTTCGTACTGAACCAGAGTCGCCAAGAATTCCTCGTTCTTAAACAACTGTATCGAGACAGAATCCATTTCTTGAATCTCAGGATGGGATGAAAGGAATTTCCCTCTCAATTCCGAAGGCCCCGTAATAGTGCCACGGATCAAGAAATCGCTAGTGCGCTTTATGAAGGTCCATTTTACATGAAACGGATGAGCTTCTCTGTTACTGTCACCAATGCGGATCCCTTCGACTGCCATTTGATACCAGGGATGATTGTAATCGCACGCGAAAGGCATACCTTCCGGCTTTTGCTCACGAGCCGCTGTAACAAGATAGTCCTTATATTCACGGAGAGCTTTCTTAGCAATGATTGCATCGGGAAGATCTTCAAAATCAATATTCTTTTTGACAAACTTCTCAATCATCCTTTTCCAACCAGCGCCCTTCTTAGAACTTGCTCGCCCCAATGGAAAACCGCCTTGGAATAAGAGTGAATAATCGAATTCTCGTCCTCGTCTCGTGATAACAGGTTTAGCTCCTTTAATGTAAGCGTCTCTGTCGCATGGATCAAAAATCCTTCTAGCGTTTTTAAAAAGAGAATCAACTCCATCAGTATCATGGTCAAGTCCAATCGAACAGAAAGCAATATCCTGATTTTTATACCCGGGCTGCTTGGATTCGCCCGTATCGCGCTTCCACCACTCAGCAATGTATAGAGCGGCCTCTTTCGGACAGTTGTCGAAAGACCCCTCGATTGAATATTTGTAAATTAGGAACTCCTTAAGAGAAGCGTATTGGTCATCAGTAACCTTGATTTTCCAAAGCGGTACAGGACATCCTTCAGTAATCCCGCTGCTGGAGAGTATAGTCTCGAGGTTCATCATAATAGTGACTTATTATACATCGAACTCACGGGGATTCCACATGGAAAAGTTTACCTCAAATTTATTAAATAAAAGCATTATTTCCAATCCCTACTGAAAGAAAACCCTTCTGCAGCAGTAAATACCCATAGAAACAACAATCCACCAGCCCATGAAACAATTCTCCTCCCCCTGGCTCAGCGAGCAGAAACACATTAAGAATCGGACGGACGCTTATGCTTCGCAGCGTATGAATTTCAAGCATGGCCGGCGTCTCGGCGATATCTATATCTCTGACAATTCAACCTGCAAAAAGGTCAGACGGATTCTCGAGAAACGAGTAGCCCAGGACTATTGGAAAAGCGCTCGAACGAAGAGCCGGTTCACGAACCGGGGACGCTATGAGACGCGCCACTTCCTGGCGAACCAGTTTCAGAACATCTATGGTCTCTCCTATCAGGAGCTGCGCCAATGCGCATAGCCAAAAGTGCCCAAAAATCACTATAATTGTAAAGTATTTGAAACAAATCATGAACACGACCCTCATCATTGTCATTACAGCGGCGGTTGTCATTG
>JAEEGJ010009829.1_pt1 | contig 25299 bp, 15 predicted proteins | sample 8958761 | NCBI WGS metagenome assembly JAEEGJ01 (sample SAMN16246546, study PRJNA631951) | gut metagenome | biome: gut microbiome; feature: rumen; material: RS-attached | host: Bos | place: Iran: Karaj | collected 2018-10 | reverse complement strand
TAAGCAGGCTTCGCAGGCCGATGTAGCAGTCATCACCCTTGGCCGTATCTCTGGTGAGTTTATGGACCGTAAGGCTGCCGACTTCAACTTGAGCGACTCAGAGCGCAAGCTTATCGAGCAGGTTTGCGATGTATACCACAAGGCAGGCAAGCAGGTTGTAGTACTGCTCAACATCGGTGGTGTCATCGAGACAGCCACTTGGAAGGAGCTGCCCGATGCCATCCTCTGCGCATGGCAGGCAGGACAGGAAGGTGGTAACAGCGTTGTCGACGTTCTCAGCGGTAAGCAGTCACCTAGCGGTAAGTTCACTATGACCTGGCCCGTTAAGTTCACCGATGCCTACAGTTCAAAGAACTTCCCCATCGACCAGGATCCACGCATCGACATGATGAATCAGGGTCAGAAGGGCAACGTTAAGAATGTTGACTACACCGACTACGAGGAAGATATCTACGTAGGTTACCGCTACTTCGACTCGTTCGATGTACCTGTAAGCTATCCATTCGGTTACGGTCTCAGCTATACCACTTTTGAGTACAGCGATGCTAAGATTACCGAGAAGGGCGATGCTTACGAGATTAGCGTAACGGTTAAGAACACTGGTAAACTTGAGGGCAAGGAGGTAGTAGAGCTTTACATCTCAGCACCCGACAACAAGGCTGCCAACAAGCCCGCTAAGGAACTTAAGGCTTATGCCAAGACCAAGCTGTTGGCTCCCGACGAGACCCAGACCGTAGTAATGACCGTTAAGGCCGCCGACCTGGCATCGTTCGACGAGGCCGCCTCAGCCTGGGTAGTAGCCGCTGGCGAATACCAGTTCCTGGTAGGAGCCTCATCTCAGGACATCAAGGCCACCCTGAAGGCCACCGCCAAGGCCCAGCAGACCAAGGTCAACAACGTGATGAAGCCCCAAGGCACAATGAATCTCCTTAAGAGATAATAATCCTAAATCAAATTCTATATCTCCGCCGCCGATGAGTATCTCCCCAGATCTCACCGGCGGTTATTTTTAACAGCATTTTTTATTCTAAAAACAATAATTCAATGCTGTTTTTTAATTTTTTTACACTTTTTTTGTGTTATATCGTTTTTTTTCTTTATTTTTGCAATCGAATTCATGAATATTATCTATTAGCATATGCCAGTAAAAATTTTGAGTGTTGACGACGAGATGGACCTCGAACTGTTGTTGACACAGTATTTTAGAAGACAAATTAGAAAGGGAGTCTACGAGTTCAAGTTCGCTCATAACGGTCTTGAAGCGCTCACCATGTTGCTCAAAGAGAAGGATTTCGACATCATCCTATCTGACATAAACATGCCGGAAATGGACGGTCTGACGCTACTCACAAAGGTTAATGAGATGCAGAACCCCGCCCTTAAGTGCATCATGGTGTCGGCTTATGGCGATATGGGTAATATCCGCCAGGCCATGAACAATGGCGCCTTTGACTTTGCGACGAAACCTATCGACCTGGATGACCTAAGTCTGACAATTGAGAAGGCTGTTGAGCAAATCAACTACATCAAGACCATGGAAAAGGAGCATAGTCAGCTGGAGTCAATCAAGGGCGACTTGGCTGTGGCCAAGGAGATTCAGCAGGCTATCCTGCCTCGTATCTTCCCGCCATTCCCCGAGAATGCCAGTCAACTGGATATTGCCGCATCTATGAATGCAGCTAAGGACGTTGGTGGCGACTTCTACGACTTCTTCCGTATTGATGAAAATCGCATTGGCTTTCTTGTTGCCGACGTGAGTGGAAAGGGTGTTCCCGCAGCCATCTTCATGGCCGTGAGTCGAACCTTGATTCGATCTACCGGTATCAGAGGCGCAGGGGCAGCGGAATGTATGGGCTACTCGAACGACCTCCTGACGAACGAATCGGTAAACAGCATGTTTGTAACCGTTTTCTATGGCATATACAATATCCAGACGGGCGAGGTGACCTATACCAATGCTGGTCATAACCCTCCATATCTGATAAAAGCCGATGGTAGTATCGAGCAACTGCCACTATCGAAGAATATTGTTGCAGGAGTCTTCGAATCATTCGAGTTCTCAGAAGATACCCTCCAGTTAGAGCATGGCGACATGCTGTTGCTATACACTGACGGCGTGACTGAAGCTACCGACATAGAATTCAAGGAATATGGCGAGAAGCGCCTTGAGGAAGTAATCAAGCAGAACGCAAAGGCCGACTGTCAGACAATGATAGATACTGTGAAGGCTGATGTAAAGGCATTTGCAGGCGAGGCTGAACAGAGCGACGATATTACGCTGCTGACACTGAAGAGATTATAATAAAGGTGAAAGAGTGAAAGGGTGAAAAACTAAAAGAGTGAAAAAGGGAACAATCATAACCGGATGTTTAGCGATTCTGCTGGTGGGCACAGCTGCCGCAGGATACATTGGCTGGATGTCGGAATCCAAAAAAGTGAAGACGCTTCAGGCTGAGATAGAAGCCATGAAGAAGCAGGAACTGCGTTCTACGGTTCTACGAAGCGTTAGCGCCCAGATGGAGGAAATCGCCAATGAGCAGAGAGAGATTTCTGATGAGAAGCGTGAGGAGGCTCTGCAACAGACAAAGGTAGCCAACGAGATGCGTCTTCGTTCAGAAATAGAGCGTCAGAACGCCCTCGAGGCTGAGAGATATGCCTTGGCATCGGAGAAGAAAGCTAAAGAGGCCTCTGCGATTGCCGACAGTCAACGTTTGGTGGCAGAACATCAGCGCATACAGGCTATATTCTCTAAGAACAAAGCCGACACACTGAGCTACATTGCCCTTGGCCGTTCATTAGGCTCTGTTTCCACATTATTGGCTCAGGCCGGTAATGAGGAAACTGCAATTCCACTTAGCTATGCTGCCTACCTCTATACTTCACGCTATAAAGGCGATCTCTATCAGCCAGCCGTGTTTAGACCACTTATGCAGTCAAGTAGAAGTGTAACCACTTGGAGTGAGCATACTGGTGCCATAACTGACTTTGCATACATGCCTGGTGAAGAAAACAAACTTGTTACCTTAAGTAATTACGGAGAGATAATATTCTGTGAGCGGCAGGGTGACCGACTACTTACAAAAACACTCCTTAAGGATAGTCAGTTCGACTTCCGTGATGTGGACATTTCACTTTCTACCGGCACTATTTATGCAATCAGCCGCTCTGGACATCTGGTGTATATAGATAAGGATCTCAAGATTGCTAAGCCAATAGAACTTACTGGTGTCCTAAATCCAATGCACCTGCATGGTATCGATGACAAGAATATGCTGATTGTTGGGGAAAACAGCCTTGCTATCTTTGATATGAACCGTAATGTTGTTAGGGCTACTCAGAAATTGCCGTTCCGTGTAACACTGAGTGCGAAAAAGGGAGACCAGATTTTACTATTCGACGACAAGGGTATGATGCACCTCGTGAAAGGTCCTAATCAGTTTGATTCAAAGAAAGTACCTGTACAAGGAAAGGTAACCGCTTATAACTATGCAACAAATACTGGTACAGAGGCCTATGGCATGAGCGATGGAACTATCTGGATGGTTTATAAGAATGGTAGTCAACAAAAGATGATTGGTCACCTTTCACGCGTCTCTCGGCTATATATTAAGGGAAATCTCTATTCGGCAAGTTATGACGGTAGCGTAAAGTTATGGACTCCCCGCAAAGAGAAGCAAGAACCCGTCACACTGGTTGAAACCGGGAACTGGATTATGAGTTTTAAATTCGACTCAACGATGAATACCATCTGGATAGGCGATTTCAAGGGCAATCTTACGGCAGTAAACCTATCTATTCCGCAGATGGTACAAGCTATCCGGAAGAGAATTAAGCGTAACTTTACGCGAGATGAATGGAATTCATATATCGGTGTTGATGTGCCATACGAGAAGTTTGTTGAACAATAAAAGGTGAATAGTATGACACAGTCGATAACACATAGGATTCTGAACGTTGTGAAAAGGAGGACTCTTTTACTTCTTTTTATTCTTTCACCTCTTCACCTCTTCACCCTTTCAACTTTTTCGCAGGGTGTTCCTTTCTTCCGTAACTACACGGCTGAAGACTATCGTGCTAACAAACTGAACTACGATGCCGAATCCGATGGTTTGGGTAATATTTTCATTGCCAACTTTGAAGGCTTGATGTACTACGACCACGCAGAGTGGCACATCCTCCGCACACCAGGCATCACTCGTGTAACAGTTGTAGTCAGAAGTTCCGACAATACTCTCTGGGTGGGTGGTTACAACTTTTTTGGAAAGGTGGCGCGCAAAGCTAACGGAGAAGTTGAACTCAAGAGAGTAGGAAACTCCGACCTTTTCACCGGTGAAGTGAATAAGATTTTCGAACGCGATGGAAAAATCAGGTTCCTTGTCAACAATGGTTTCATCTACCAGGTGGAAGGCGAGAATGTCAAGGTTTGGAAGCCTGTCGACAGTAAATCCCTCAAAATAGGCGTTCTCGACGATGTAGATGTTGAGGCCTTGGAGAGAGGAGAGAAAAACGTTGTCAAGGACGGCGTGATTATGGAAGAGCGGTTAGACAACGGACTCAAGGCCATCATTAGGAAAAATGTAGGAATTGCCATTATCAACGATAAAAACGAGGAGCTATATACTATGACCGATGCCAATGGACTCTGTTCCAACGACATCGTTCATATGTCCTACGACGGGCGCAATCAACTCTGGGCTGCTACCGCCAAAGGAGTTTTCGCTTTACAGATACCTTCGGCCTACTCACGTTTTACTACTCATGAAGGACTTATAGGTACCGTCCTCTCCATCAGTGAGATGGGAGGTAAGATATATGCTGGTACCGACGACGGTCTCTATCGTCAGGATGGAAGGCACTTCGTAAAGGTTACACAAGTGCCACATTCCTGTTGGGAACTGAAGAAAAGCAGCAACGGTCTGTTGGCTGCAACTGAAGATGGTGTCTATCGACTCTATCCCGACGGAAAAGTTCAAAGGTTAACGATAGTCGGTGCAATGTCTCTGTTGGAAGAAGGATCCCAGATTTATAGTGGCGAAGCCGACAGTGTATATTTGATTCAGTCCGATGGAAAACGCCGTAAAGTATGCAGTATGGATAATGCCCAGAAGATTGTGAAAGACAACAAGGGCACCATCTGGGCACAGAGCCTATACGGAAAGGTATTTTACAAGAAAGCCAACACTGACAAGTTTCAGCTATATAAGTCTGGTAATAAGTCAGAAACGATGCAGACAGTTGTACTGATAAGTGGAGAAGCAATCGTTGTCAGCGCGGAGGATACAAAGCCCTTCCACTACCCACTCCTGTCGGTAGCTGACGGCAATGGTGTTACTTGGCTTACAAACAATGAGGGTAAGCGACTCTACCGATGGAAGAACGGCAAGAGACTTGCCGACCTGGACCAACTGCTGTTCCCTATCCACGAGATGCCTATCCGTGCTATTTACACACGTCAGGATGAGATATGGCTGGGTAATGACAATGGTCTTACAATTATCAACACCAAGGCGAAAGAGCCGCTGTTAGCCATCAAGCCACAGCTCTTCATTCGTTCTGTTATACTGAACGGCGACAGCATTCTATGGGGAGGTTTCGGTACTATGCCGGAAAAACTCCAGAATCTCAGTTACTCTGAGAACAACTTGACATTTACTTTCTCGCTAAACTATCAGTCTATCGTAGGAACGACATTATATAGATATCAATTGGACAATGGCCAGTGGAGCGCATGGACTGCCGATACCCATGCAAAATTCAATAACATACCTGATGGTAATCACACCTTCAGTGTCCAGGCACAGGATGCGATGAACCGTAAATCGGACATTGTCAGCATCAAATTCCACATCGTACCACCTTTCTACAAGCGCTGGTACATGTATCTTGTATATTTTATCATCCTGTCGGCCCTTGTCTATTTAATGGTAAGGTTAAGACTTCGTAAGCTCGAGAATGATAAGATTCGTCTGGAGCAGATAGTTCAGGAGCGTACTAATCAGGTGGTGAAACTGGAGAAGATGGCGACGGTGGGTAAACTTACTCAGGGACTTATTGACCGTATCCTGAACCCGCTGAACTATATAAATAACTTCGCAAAACTCTCTGAAGGTCTTGTCAAGGATGTCAAGGCGAATATAGAAGACGACAAGGATAATATGGACGAGGAGAACTACGAAGACACTTTGGATGTGCTGGAGATGCTTGGCGGCAATCTGCAGAAAGTGGGCGAACATGGTCAGAACACCACTCGTACGTTGAAAGCAATGGAAGAGATGCTGAAAGACCGTACAGGAGGTGTTGTGGATACTGAAGTTACTGCCATCCTTAAACAGGATAAGGAGATGTTGGAGAAATACTATGCCAAGGAAATTGCCGAACACCATATCGTTGTCGATTTCCAGATACCGGCCCAGGAGATTGTCATCAAGGCTAATCCAGAGCAGTTAAGCAAGTCGTTCATGAGTTTCTTTGTAAACTCTATCTACGCCCTTGTAAAGAAAGCTCAGCGTACCAGCTATACCCCAACGTTATCAGCAAAAATCGATTCTGATGGTAAGATCATCACTATTGTCATACATGATAATGGTATCGGTATCGAGGAGACTATTATAAATAAGGTATTCGACCCATTCTTCACCACCAAGCCCACAGGCGAGGCTTCTGGTGTAGGTCTGTACCTCAGTAATGAGATCATACAGAACTATGGTGGCGAGATTAGTGTGAAATCAATTAAAGACGAATTCTGCGAGTTTACTATCACGTTGCCCGCTATAACACAGTAAACATATGGAACAACAAATCGAACAACTCAAGGAGCGATTACAGAAGCAGGAAAAGCTGGCCTCATTAGGCATGCTAAGTGCCGGCATTGCCCATGAGATACAGAATCCGCTCAACTTCGTAATCAATTTCAGCAAGATGTCTGACAAGTTGCTGAAAGACCTGACGGAGATTGTGGAAGACAACGAAGACAAGCTGCCAGAAGAGGACCGTGAGGATTTGGAAGATATTGTGGCAGATCTCAAAGAGAATATGTTGAAGATTGTGGAGCATGGTGAACGTGCCATCAGCATCATTCAGGGAATCCTTCTTGTTTCAAGGGGCAAGGAGAACGAGTATATCCCTACCGACATCTGCAAAATCGTCAAGGAGTATGTATGGCTCTCATATCATGCCATGCGTGCTAATCACAAAGGTTTCAATGCAAGCATTCATGAGCAATACGAAGAAGGCATCCCTCAGATGATGGTAATTCCGCAGGACTTGAGCCGTGCTGTTCTTAACATCATGAACAATGCGTTTTATTCAATATGGAAGAAATCGCAGGATGCTCCTTCTGATTACAACCCCGAGGTAACCATCAGTGTCAGCAAGCAAGAGAATAACTGTATCATCACGATGACTGATAACGGAGTTGGTATGAACGATGAAGTGAAACAAAAGCTATTTGAGAACTTCTTCACAACGAAACCAATAGGCGAAGGAACTGGTCTTGGTATGAATATTGTGCGTGATATTATTGAGAATAAACATCATGGAAAAATAACATTTGAATCCGAAGAAAACCAAGGCGCCAGTTTCACATTTACAATACCTATAAAATAATGACGCAACAAAACACAGCGAAGTTCATCATCAGGCTTTTGGATTCATTTAAGGCGAATGAAGACAAAATAGCAGTCGTTGACCAGAATGGACAACGACAGACTACATATAAAGAGCTTTTTACGATGGCCTGTAGAGTGGTTGGCTATTTACAACAAAAAAATTATCCCCCTCACTCGTTTATAGGCATCTGCTTGCCGACTTCAATGGAGTATGTGGCAGCAGAATTGGGTATCTGGCTTTCTGGAAATGTAATTGTACCTATGGGAGACAGTTACCCACAAGACCGTATAGACTACATTATGGGGCATTGTGAGGCTTCCCTGCTTATAAACTCGGAGACATTCAAAGCTATTGCACAAGTTCCTCCAATAGAAATCACCAGTTTACCTAATGAAGATGATATGATGGCTTTGTATTACACCTCTGGGAGTACAGGCAATCCCAAAGGAGTAATTCATACATTTCATACATTTGATTTCTCTAAGTACATCTTAGAGACCTTAAAAGATGTGAACCCATTAATAATGGGTATGACACTATCAATGTTTTTCGTGGTTAGCGAATATATGTTGGCTACCCTTTGTGTCGGAGGAAAAGTCGTTATTGTCCCACCTCCTCTCATCAAGGATATTAGGCAACTTGAGGCTTTCTATTATCAACATCACATTACCTATGCATTTTTCACGCCATCAATTTTGAGACACTTCCGAGGTAATTTACCAGACCTAAAACTTGTGATGGTGGCATCTGAACGTGTTTCGGGTATAGCACCTAATGGTTATAAACTCGTAAACATATACGGTCAGACAGAAACCGGCGAAGGTTGTTTTAAATTTGATATTGACAAGGCATACGAGAACACCCCCATTGGAAAACCTACTATGGATTATTTTGAATACAAAATTTTGCGAGATGATCTGCAGGAGGTTGCCCAAGGTGAAGAAGGAGAATTGTGTGTTAAGGGTAGATTGTCACCTGGATATTATAAAGATGCCCAGCGCACTAAAGAATTATGGAGGGGGGGGTGGCTACATACAGGAGATATTGTCCGTGAAATGCCTGATGGCAATATCATTTACGTCAATCGAAAAGATTGGATGGTAAAAATCAACGGACAACGTGTTGAGCCTGGAGAAGTAGAGGCTGTTATAAAGGAATTTGACGGTATAGAAAATGCAATTGTCAAAGGCTTTACAACTAAAGACAGGCATTTTTTGTGCGCTTATTATATTGCCAGCAACAACGTATCGGAAAAAAATATCCGTGAGTATTTGCTCTCCAAGCTGCCTGCCTATATGGTTCCTACTTTTTTTGTGAAGATGGAAAGTTTTCCTCTTCTTCCAAATGGAAAGACAGACCGTAAAGCGCTGCTTATGCCTACCGTTCAAGCAGAAGGTTTCGTTCGACCACCTTACGCAGAACCTACAAATCAAATAGAACGTCAACTTTGCGAAGCATTTGAAAAAGCCCTGTTGGTTGACCGTGTTGGTATTGACGATGATTTCTTTGAACTTGGTGGCGACAGCATCAGAGTGATGGAAGTCCAGACGTTATGCCCAGATTTAGCGCTCTCTTCTCAAATAATATATGCGAATCGCACTCCCCAAAAAATTGCCGAGGCTTGTGCACACTCAGAAAAAGTCAGTTACGCACTACAGAAAGAATATCCGCTTAGTCAAACTCAGTTAGGTATTTACGTGGAGTGTATGTCTCGTCAGGGCGAAATAGCATATAACAACGGTATGCTATTCCAACTGAATCCAACTATTGATGAAGATCAGCTTTCCAGGGCTTGCGAAGCGGTTGTTGAGGCTCATCCTTACATCAAGACTCGACTATTTGTTGACAGTCAGGGGAATCCAAGACAGTTGAGGAATGATGCTGAACCATACCACCAAAATGTTGAAACATTAACTCAACAGGAGTTTGATCAACTGAAGTCTAAACTGATTCGTCCTTTCGACTTGCTCAATGACTGTCTCTTCCGTATTCGTATTCTGAAGACTCCTGAAGCATCATATTTGTTTATTGATTTCCATCATATCATATTTGATGGAATATCTTTTAACATCTTCCTTCAAGACTTAAAGGATGCTTGTGGGCAACTACCCATTAAGAAAGAAGAATTCTCAGGTTATGAAGTTTCTATAGAAGAGGAAGCACTACGTAAGACTGACGCATACACTTCTGCAAAAAAATGGTACAAGGAGCAGTTTGAAAATTTAAAGATTTCTTCTCTTCCTGTACCTGAGAAACAGGAGTCTCAGATATCCTATGGACAAGAACACCTTGAACTGACTGTTGATTACAATCAGTTACAGAAAGCATGCAACTATCTTGATGTCACCCCTAACGTACTTACAACAACTGTATTCGGTTATCTGTTAGGTGTAAACACGCATGCCAAAGAATCTCTATTCGCAACTATTTTCTCTGGGCGTCAGGATTTGAAGACCCAGCGGACTATGGCTATGCTTGTCAAAACCTTGCCAGTATATACCAAATGGAATCAAGATACCACCGTCAGGGAGTTACTCCAGACAACCAAGCAACAATTGATTGGTAGCATGAGTAATAGCTTGTTCTCCTTTGCGGAAGTCAAGGCCATGAACAATGCGATTAACAGCCATATCCTGTTTGCTTACCAAGGCGACTTAAAGCCGAGTGATGGTGAATTGTTCACCTATCAGCCCTTGATGGAGAATGCGACAGGAGAGAATCTGGCTTTTGAAATCACACGCAACAATAATAAAATAATTTTACACACCGAATACCATAGCAACGAATACACTCAGTCCTTCATCCAACGACTGATGCATTGTTACGATACGATTCTTAAAGGTTTTCTCAATTCTGAATCCGAGAACAAACGTCTCTGCGAGCTTCAAATCCTGACTGATGATGAGCAACAAGCCATCTTAGCATTAGGAACAGGCGAACAATTAGATTATGACCAAACGGAAACGATTGTGGATCTTTTCCATCGTCAGGCTTTACTGAGACCAGAGAACATTGCAGTAGTTGATGAGGTATCTGAAATCACCTATGCCGAACTGGATCGCAGGTCTAACCTATTGGCCACAGCACTCAGAACGGCCGGCGTTAGCACCGATACCTTTGTGGCGATTATGCTACCCAGGCGCAAAGAGTTTCTCATAGCAGTCTTTGCTGTATTTAAGGCTGGTGGTGCCTACATTCCTCTTGACAGCGATTATCCAAAGGAACGACTTGCCTTTATGCTGAAAGATTCCGATGCTCACATATTAATCACCACTGGTACCTTATCCAAGGATTGTCAGACAGAGCTGTATTTCCCAAGAGAGATGCAGTTGCTCATGGATGATTTTGATTTCAATAAGCCGTCGGATTATCCCGTCAATTTTGCGCAGCCATCAGGACTTGCCTATATGATTTATACGTCTGGAACGACAGGAAGACCCAAGGGTGTCATGATTGAGCATCAAAGTCTTCGTGCCTACTTGGGATGGCATGAAAGCCAACTACATATTTCTCCTGAAGATCATTGTGCGTTGCATTCCAGCTTCAGTTTTGACGCCTCACTCGATGATCTGATGCCACCATTGGTACAGGGTGCTCAGCTCCACATCTTATCTTCTGAGCTGCGCCACAACATGCAGGAGATGAATGATTACTTCAAAAGGCACAATATTGTTGGTCTCACTCTAAGTACCCAACTTGGAATAGAGATGCTGAACAATTACCAACTTCCCTTAAGATTTCTGTTATTGGGTGGTTCAAACATGTCCAAGGTTCCTATTAGTAATACCAGAGTCATCAACGGCTATGGACCAACAGAATTTACAGTTTGTTCTTCTTATTACACACTTGAAGAAGATGAGAAGCATGACAATATTCCTATCGGAAGACCTGTTCCCAACAGCATCTCTGCCGTTGTTGATAAAGATGGACGTTTAGTACCTCAAGGAACTGTAGGTGAGCTCTGTCTCATAGGCCGCCAGATGTCCCGCGGATATTGGAAACAGGAAGAACTGACAAAAGAACGTTTCGTTGACTGTTCTTTCCTGAGTGGTCATAAAATGTATCATACTGGTGATCTGGTCCGTTGGAACGAGGAATGCTTGTTGGAATATATAGGCCGCATCGATAATCAAATCAAGCTACATGGTTATCGGATAGAGCCTGAGGAGATAGAAAATAAGATCAGCAATTGTCCTGGAGTCATTTCCACAGCTGTTGTTGTACATAAACAGGGAAAAGTCGAATTTCTCGTTGCCTTTTATACGTCTGAAGGTAATAAAGAGTTACCAGATATTCAACAGAAACTGATGGCAGAGTTGCCCAGTTATATGGTGCCCAGCCAATTGATCAAAATAGATCAGATGCCTAAAACCTCCAACGGGAAAATTGACACTCGCCAACTGAAAGAACAAGTTAGTAGCCTACTATTGGGTACTGACACTCTCGTAGAACCATCTAATCAAAAAGAAAAGGTTCTTCTCGACATAGCAAAGGCACTATTGGGAATCGACAATATTGGTGTAACTGACAATCTGACGCTATTTGGCCTTTCATCCCTTGATGCCATCAAATTGTCATCTTTGGCTGAGAAAAAAGGTCTGAGACTGATGGTTAACGACATCCTAAATAACAAGACCATTCGCAACATTACCAGTCAAGAATTAACCTTTGGTCGTTGGCTGGACGAATACCATCCCGACAAACCCATCGTAATTGCTATACATGGATTCTCACCATATCAGGTACGCAATTATTTTGAAACTCTAAGAGAGAGGTTTTCGGTATTTATGTTCGCGTCTATTGATGATTATTTTGATGATGAGTTTTACAATCTGTCAAAAACCGATGTCGTAAATAAATACGTTCGAATGATCCATGACATGCTTCCTAACGGTACCGCTCCTTATGCGTTTACAGGTCATTGTTATGGTGGTGAGTTGGCTTATCGTTGTGCTGCTCAATGGCAGGTGGAGACGGGACAGTCACCCAAAGTTATTGTTTTGAACACCCCACTTCGCACCGACGATGAAGTGCGACAAATGATGCCATCACAGAGTACCATTGAACAAATGCCTCCAGAGCGCCAACAAAAGCTTTTCGACTGGGTAAAACAGCAAAAACATGTAGAGTCATTTCTTGATGGCCAACCAATGCCTTCATATAAAGGTAAAGTTACTTTCTTTAGAGCCATGGAGCCATTCCTTGCTGTCAACAAATTGACACTCGATGTCGATGCTTTCAATTGCCAGGCAGAAATCTATTTGCAACGTTGGAAAGAGGCACATCCGCTAATAGAGATAATACCTGTTCCAACTGATCATTTCACTATGCTCGAACCTGAGTACGCACAATTATATATAAAAGAATTATGACAAAGCGCCTGTATAGTCTCGTTATCGCAACTATGTTGCTATCAACTTCAACAGTATGGTCTCAGTCTAACAACGAGATGCGACAAGTTTATGCTGAAGCAGAAAGTGCTTATCAATTAGGACAAATTGAACAAGCCATCAACATCTTACAGCAGAATTACAAATCTTTTCAAGGTAATGCCAAGCAGAATGCTCTGCGTCTTCTCTCACTCTGCCATTTAGCACTGGACAATTTCGAGGAATCCGAGCGTTATGCCTCAATGTTACTCGATATTAATCCTTATTATACGTCTACCATGGATCCTATACGATTTGAGGATATGGTTAATCTCCTAAAGTCTGGTCGCAGCGCCACCATCACCACGGCTTCCAGTCAAGCTGAGAGTATAAACGAGGCACCTGTGCCAGTTACAGTCATTACCCGTGAGATGATTGATCGCCTGAGCAATAACAAAAGTATCGGACATATACTCGCGGCTTATGTCCCTGGCATGAGTGAGGTCTGTACATATGCTTTATCCAACTTTTCCATGCATGGTGTTTACACCTCTGGCCAGGAGAAAATTCTCGTGATGGAAAATGGTCATCGTCTGAATGCTCGTTCAACTAATAATGGTAAACTCGACTATGCCATCAGCACTGAAAAAATAGACCATATCGAGGTGCTGCGCGGACCTGCTTCTTCTCTTTATGGAAATGTGGCATTGACAGCAGTAGTCAATATTATCACCAAGAAAGGACATGAAATTGATGGTGTTAAGTTAAAATATGGTTATGGTTCATTTGGCACTCATCGAGCAGATTTTACTGCTGGCACTTCATTCATGGGAACTGACATTTTAGCATGGGCATCTATATATGCATCAAATGGCGAGAGAGTTATTATTCCAAAGGGAACAGGTTATTCCCAAACACCTCGCGACGGCTACATTTACGTCGGACGTTATCAAGGTAAGCCTTCTTATGACATCGGTCTGAACTTCAATGTCAAGGACTTTTCCTTTATGGTCTCACATAAATATGGTAAGCAAGTTCCTCAGTATTCCTGGTTCGGTGAGGTGTATGACTACGATAATTATCGCCACTTTCAAGGCAACACTATTGGTTATTCTATTGATGAGACACACCTCGATTTGGGCTATTCCAAAAGTTTTGGACGTTTCAATTTTAATTTATCTGTATATGGCGACAGGTACAGATTTTACGACTATGCAGTTGTTTCCGATTCAATAGTCAATGTAATCATTGATGATGATTACACTCCTAAGCGCGACGATAAAGGTGATCTTATTTACAAGACTTTCAAAAACCTTTATCAGGACATCAACTGGGAAGAGTACACCATTGGTGGTATGGCTAAGATAGATGCCCCATACACACTTGGTATTATGAATGGAAATTTGTTAGCTGGCATTCATTTTGAAAACTTCACTCTTTATGACAATGAGTCTCTAATAGGTGAAGACTACGAGCGTTTTACTACCGTAGTTAAGGAGTCTAAAAATATAATTAATAATGGACATGAGACAAGCTTCTCTGCATTCGTTCAATGCAAGCACTATTTTCAAGATAACTTTATTTTGAATGCTGGTTTACGTTTCGACAACAAACACCGCAAAAATGATGTTAACGTTACGGCATTTTCTCCACGAGTTGCACTTATTTATATTCCATCAAAGGCACTTAGCACAAAATTATCCTATTCTCGAGCCTTTGTTGATGCACCATACTTCTATCGTCAGAACACCTCTAACCCCTATAGAGGAAGTCAGGACTTGATGCCAGAATACATAGATGCCATTCAACTTGACTTCTTAGGAACTATCTCCAACCGTTTTAGCTATGATGTCAATATATTTTATAACAGCCTGACAGATTTAATTTGTAACAACCAAAGTACTGATTTGAATGCACCAAAATATGTAAATGCAGGTAGTCTTAAAATTGCAGGCATTGAGGTTGAATTGGGTTATAATACGCCCTCATTCCGTTCACGACTCAATACCACATTGCATCGAGCTTTTGAAGCTGAGCAATATTATTATGACAACCACAACGTCTATAGTATACCTTCATGGATTCTAAACCTCTCTGGTGAAAAGCGTCTGCTGAACAAGCTCAAGCATTCCATTTGGTTATCTGGCAACCTGCGTTTCACTTCTCGCACCCTTAACAAGGCTAATTCACGAATAAGGGGCAGTGAAGACTTTTATCTCAGTGGTTATACATTGCTAGACCTGCGACTAAAATACAACTACAACAACCACATCGACTTCTCGCTCGACTGCGATAACGTATTCAACACCTCATACGAGATTGGTGGAACCTCATATTTCCCTTATAAATATTTAGGACGCAATGTCATGGCTACCGTCTCATTCAAACTTTAAAGAAAGAAAGATGTAATTTAGACAAATAAATAGTGTAGTTTTAGGTGGTAAAAAACAAGCGAGACAAACAAATAAAATTTGCTTATCTCGCTGATTTTAAATTACTTAGATTAAAAACTACCGTTTAATACTCATCCTCGTTGAAGAGAAAGTCTTCCTTAGTGGGATAGTCGGGCCAAATGTCCTCGATGCTTTCATAGACATCTCCCTCGTCTTCTATCTCTTGCAAATTCTCCAGTACCTCGAGGGGAGAACCTGAACGGATGGCATAATCTATCAGCTCGTCCTTGGTTGCGGGCCAAGGGGCATCTTCAAGTTTTGAAGCTAATTCCAGTGTCCAATACATAGTTTTACTTACGATTTACAAGTTTACAATTTACGATTTATTCACTGTTTTTCTGAATTTGCCCGCAAAAGTAATATTTTTTTTCTTAATCACAAGCGTTCTGCCATATTTTTTCTTGCTTTCCTGCAATAAAATTCAACTTTTTGGCCAAAACAAAGAGATAATCGCTCAGTCGGTTGACATACTGCTGCACTTCTGGGCTTACTGTTGCTTCCTCAGCGAGGGCAACGATACACCGTTCCGCACGTCGGCACACAGTCCTGCAAACATGTGCCTGAGCGGCCTCTAACGTGCCGCCGGGCAAAATGAATCCCTGCCGTTCGGGAAGTTCCTTCATAATAGCATCCACCTCCTGTTCCATGAGCGCTATCTCACCGTCGGCAAGGTGGGCTGAGGGATAGAGTGGCGTCGTGTCCTGGTCGGTTGCCAAGTTGGTACAAACATTGAATAGCGCATTCTGTATGCGTTCTACCATCGTCTTCTCATGCCCCTCAGGCAGTTGCGCTGCTAACAGGCCGAGATGAGAGCTCAGTTCATCGATGGTTCCGTAAGCCTCTAACCGTTTGCAGGCTTTCGACACACGCTGTCCGCCTACAAGCGACGTCCGGCCCTTGTCACCTCCTCGGGTATAAACTTTGTTGATTGTTTTCATATCAGTATTTAAGGTTAGAAATTCACTTTATAATGCTGTTTGGCACGCTTTGGGTCGAAGAGTGCTATCCCACAGTAATAGAGATCGTAGGTGACTGTCACCACTGGTTCTTCAACGATGCGCTGCCATAAGGCAGGCTGCTGATATAGCCTGTCGAGTACCAACAGGGAGTGCTCACGGCATTTTGGCAGCACTCTGTCCACGTCTTTCCCTGACGTGACGACAGCCATATCCACCACGCCACTATCGTCGACCATACGACAACATCCACAACCGGCCTGGATATATTCCTGGTAGGCTGTAGCTGTCACTATCTTGGGTTGTAGCCAATTAGCCAGTCGGAAGCAGAGTCGTCCCACATGACGTGTCTGCCAGCTGTCGCCCCGACCAATCTCACCATATTTATAATAGGGCCAGTGCTCGTTAATGACATACCGCACAAAACGGTAGTCAGTAGGCGACTGCACTCCAAAGCCTCGGCAATGGAAGATGCGGCTCAGCCAGACAAACACATACCTGACCCTCTCCAACATTTATTTCACAGCAGGCTGTTCCATTTTACATGGATTATCGTCGGTGCGGTATTTCTGCAACAACGGAATTTCACGGCACAGGGCATCGGCCAACAGCTTGGCCACCTGATGAGCGCCATAGATATTGTAATGTGTATTATCCTGACGGCCCTCCGGTAGCGCGGGGTGTTCGCCAGGCTGGTACCACATGTGCAACTTCTTGGACTCTTCCACACCCAGTCCCTGTTCCAGGTCGTGCGTAATCTGCGTGGCATCGATGAAATGGGCATGCAGACTGTCGGCTACAGTCCGGGGTGCCACGGCATACAGTCCGTGGGTGTCCTTCAGCACAGCACCCTCCACCGTCTTGGCGCCATCCTTGAAAGTAGTGTTGCGCAAGGCCTCGTCATCGTCGTTCTTGGCGGCCTGTTCAGCAAAGTTACGACGCACCACAGGGTTCATAATGATAGGTATGCCGCCCTTGGCACGAGTCTCGTTGACATACTTCGACAGGTTGGCGTCGAATGTCGAACCTGGTTCGGTATGACGTTCAGGCTGCGGTTTCTCGTCGTTATGACCGAACTGGATGATGACATAGTCGCCAGGCTGCAACTTGTCCAACACCTTCTGCCACCGGCCTTCGTCGATAAAACTCTTCGACGAGCGTCCGTTGACGGCATGGTTGTCGATATAGACGAAGGACTCGTCAAAATAACATTGCAGGGCCATGCCCCACCCTCGTTCCGGCGATCCTTTCGAAAGGTCTTTCTTGGCGGCCGTCGAGTCGCCGATAACGAAAATCGTTGTCCGCTTCTGCTGCACGCCGGCAGTCAGCAGCACCAGCGCTAAGGCTGTAAATAAGATTTGTTTCATAGTAGATGTCTTGTATGATTTATTCAATTCTTCAATTCTTAAAAATCCTCTCTAAGCGGTTGTGCAACGGCTTGCCACGGAGGGCACGGCCAACAATCTTACCCTGCGGGTCGATGAGGATGTTGTCGGGAATGGAATTAATCTTATAGATCGGTGCGGCGGCGCACTTCCAACCCTTCAGGTCGGAGAGCTGCAGCCACGGCAACTGGAGCTGTTCGACGGCCTTCACCCAGGCATCCTTTTTGTTATCAAAGGAAATGCCTACCACTTCAAAGCCCTTGGCATGGAACTTGTTATAGGCCTCCAGCACATTGGGCATCTCGGCACGGCAGGGACCGCACCACGAAGCCCAGAAATCGACGAGTACCCACTTGCCCTCGCCTACCAGTTCGCTCACCTTATGCATCTTCCCGTCGGGGTCGGCCATCTCCAAGTCGGTAAACTGCTGGCCGATGAAGGCCGCCTTCTCTTCGGGCATCAACACGAAGGCAACGGCATTTCTCGCAACCTTCAGCGCAGGATGCTTGGCAAACGCCACCTGTTCCTCTTGCAGCTTGTCGAAAGCCTCCACGCCATTGTCGTAGAAGTACGTTTCGGCAAAAGCCACAGGAATCAAGGTATTCCGCTCGTCAACGAAGATTTTGTTGACAGCAGCTATCTGATTGTCTAACAGCTTCGTCATCTCGTTATTCAGTTCCTCAGCACGATCCCTCATCTCGGCCTCCTTAAGGCCCGCAATCTTAGCCCTGAAGGCTGACAACGGACGCTCCATCTGCACGTAATACGCCGTCAGCCGCTCGTTAAGGGGCGAGCCCGTCAGCGTGGTGTCGTTCAGGTTGATGGTGACAGGCGTACCGTCGTTAAAGAACTGCAAAGGCTCATTACCCTTCAGCCGCACACCCATCAGGGCATCCTTATCGACGGCACCCGCAAAGGAGAACTTACCGTCGGCCACGACGACACTGTCGATAATCGTACTGAAATTCTGGTTCAGCAGATACACCGTCTTGCCATTTTGACTACTGATTCCGCTGACGGAATACTTCACCTGCTGTGCCACGGAAGACATAGCCATCGCGGCAAAAGCCGCAAACAATAGAACTTTCTTCATATATCTCATCTTCATTTTTCATTTCCCACGGCTTATCTTATACCGTTGCTATTTGTCGGCAAAGGTAAATAAAAAAATCGGACTGACAAAACGCCAGCCCGAATTTTTACCTTTTTACTTTTTTACCTTTTTACCTTTATAAATGTATAGACCCTTCTGTGTCGGCTTGCCCAAGAGCTTACGTCCGTCCAGCGTGTACCAACGGTTATTGGTTATTGTTTCACGTTTATTGTCAATAATGCCGGTGGTATTCTCGTCGCCGCCGAAGAACATACGGGTGTTGGCGACGCCGCCGCTGGTGCCGAGGTCTACATGGAAGTATGCGCGGAAGGAATTGATACTCATCGCAGCGTTGGGATAGTAGAGCTGGTTGTCATCGCCGAGGTAGAGGATGCTCTTGTCCTCATCAGGGATGTTCACGGGATCGTAGTTGCCCACGAAGCTCACCTTGCCGTCGTTGCTCTTGATGGCTTCGGGGCTGGAGGCTTCGATTTCGGAGTGTGGGAACTCTGGGTTTACGATGTCGCTACACGTCGAGGCGTTGGTGCCATCGTAGGCGGTATAGGGGGTAGGCATGCTCCACTTCACGAGGTAGGGCACGCGGGCATCTATCTCTGTGGCTTCCTTGAAGTAGAGGTAGAGGGTGCCGTCGGCGGCGAAGCAGGTCTGCTTGCGACCTTCGGCTTCTACATCGTAGCGGGTGTTGCCGTCATACCAACCGTCGGTGTCCAGTTCCATGATGGTGGCACCGTAGAGCGGGTGGTCGCTAATGGCTATCTGCTCGGCAGTGACGTCGAATGGTAGGCACAGCGTGTTCCACGAGCCATCCTTCTTCAGCGTACGGCCAGAGAGGGTAACATCGGCAATGCGCTCGTCGTTCGCTGCTATCGTCGTTGTGTTCGCCAGGGCATCTTGGAGTGCAATTTCGTAGGCCCCGCCTGGCTTGTAGATGCGGAAGTTGCCGGAGGCGTGGAGGAAGCCCATGAAGTAGAGCATGCCGTCGTAGTAGCGGTAGCGTCCTGAGGGAATTGGCGTGTCCCAGAGGTCATCGACGAAGTCCCATGCCTTGATGTCGTTGCTGGCCAGTGCGCCGACTGCGTTGCATGCCACCAGTCCTGCCGAGTGGCTGGTATTGCCGCTGTCCATGTTGCCATCCAGGGTGTAGTTGCTATAATATTCCTTGACACCCTTGCTGTAGAAGAAGTCATGGGCGCGCTTCACCAGCGTCACCTCGTCGCTGCAGTCGGCAAACCATGCGTAGTCGCAGCCCATGTTCATGAGACAGCGCCAGGCATCGAAGCGGAAGTTGTTGTGTCCACCCTCGCCGTTCGGCGTCCCGTCGAAGTTGGCGTAGTCAGGCATCAGTCCCGTGGTGGCATGTGCAAACAGCGGGAACATATCGTGACTCTTCTCAGCCAACTGGGTGTAGAAGTCCTTGTGGTTATCGGCCCAGGCAGCCCACAGGCGGTAGAAGGCGGGCAGGTGGTACGACGGGTCGGTCTTGGTGGCCGATGTGGCAAAGGGCACGAAGACCACCTGCTTCTCAGTTTTGTCGAAGAGTGGCTTGACGTCGGAGTGAGGGTAGTTGGCCACGTCGGGTTTGTTCCAGCTGTTCTCCAGGATGGCGTTGGCCTCGGCCATGTAGTTGTAGATACCCTCACCGTTGCCCCAGCGGTTAGCAGCGAACATCAGGGCGGTGATGAAATACTCCTCGCCGTCGGGAGCAGGACTGGCCTCGCGCTTCGAGCCGTCCTTGTTCATGACCCATGCGAAGTAGCCCTTGAACTCGCCGTCCTCGTGCTGCATGTGGCTCTTGGCCCATTTCCACAGCTTGTTGAACTCCGTCTGCTTGTTCATCTGTACGCAGATCATCATGCCGTACGACTGCCCCTCTGAGCGCACATCGTCGTTGTTGACGTCGAGGATATATGCCTCGTCGGTGCCTACCTCGTAATAGACGCGCTGGCCATCCTCGCGGCCGTCAGAGCCATAGAACAGCTGGTCCCACATCTCGTTCAGGCGTTCGTTGACCTTCGTCTCGCTATAGCCGGCTTCGACAAAGAGGTTGCGGTAGGTGTTGGTATAGTAGGCTCCTCGCGAGGGCAGCACGGGAGCCGTGCGCTCCTGCATCTCGTTCTGCAGCGTAAAGGTGATGTAGTCCACGTAGGTGTCATTCGAGCCGTTGTCCGTCTCCAGGTTCAGCTTCACCTCGGCAGTTGTGGCGTCGCCCAGCAGCACCTTACAGTCGGCATATTTCGTATCGCCCTCGGTGATGTAGAAGGTGAAGTTGGCCAGTTTCTTGCCGTTCACGTAGAGAGCGATGCCTGCTCCGCTGTTGTTGCTGCTGGCACCACGCACGCCGACGGTATACATGCCATTCTTGACAGGGAAAGTGACGGTCTTCGTGGCGCAGTCGCCGTTGCCGTAGAAGGCCATGCCCGCAAAGGGTGAGTCGCAGGTACCGGCATAGCTGCCGCCAGGCGTCATGGTCTCGGCCTCAATCTTGTCTGACGTACCCGTATCAACGCCTGGTGTAGGGTCGTCACCACCTGGGTTGTCGTCACCGCCCGGCGTGTCGTCAGACAGTACCTCTATGGTTCTTCCCCATCCCACGCTGCCGTCGTAGCTGCACTCCTCTTCCGTGCCGTTAGTCTTGACAAGGGCTATGCGCTTGATGGTGACCACCACCTGCGACGTCACCTTGTTCTGCAGGTTCAGCACGGTAACGGTGCGGTCAGAGCCGAAGTGCTCGGTGTCGAAGTCGATGGCTATCTGCGAGACGCCGTTCTCTACGGGCTGGTACTGGGCAGGATAGTTGTTGGTGTCGGCCTGGTCGGTAGCGTTCTGTATCTTCAGCTGTATGTTGTCGGCCACCGTGCCGTCGAACTCTACCTTGATACCCCTGTAGTTGTCCAGACTGATGGGCAGCTTGTTGCACAGGCCCACCTCAGCCCATTGCTCACTGAACGTCACTTTGACCTTTGCCGACAGCCCCGTCACGAGGCCCGCCAACAGACAAAAGAAGAGAAGTTTTTTCATAGTTATAAAGGTAGTAATAAATAAGATTAGTAATAATAAGTTAGTAGCATAGGAAAATGTTGTCCTAAGCTCTAACTTAGGACAACATTATTTCAGTTATTCTTCATCGCCAAAGGAGAACGAGCGGGAATCTGCACTACTGGGGTTGCCAGAACCACCTTCTCTGAGACCATTATTGGTAGAATATGCCAGCATGCCTACAGTCTGTAAATTTACGACATTTGTTGTCGGAGTTATATATTTCTTTTTCATAATCGTCTATTTTTTGTCAAGAATTTGAGAATTTGAGAAAGTTTACTTAATCACCACCTTTTTGCCGTTCACGATATACAGTCCCTTCGTAGGCTGAGCCACACGCTGACCAGCGAGGTTGAAGAAAGCACCGTTATTGGCTATTGTTTCACGGTTAATGTCAGCAACGCCAGTGGTATTGCCTTCCTCGTCGAAGCCAAGTGAGAACGAACGGGCTCCGTCAGCAGCAGGCAACGTGAAGTAGCAGCGCAGGCCTTTCATTGCATCAGTACTGTTGGGTGTCATCAGCAAGTTATTGGAAACGAAACGGATGGTGGACCATTCAGTTTCGGCAAACGACTTGGTGTTGAATGTACCGCTGAATGAATAGTTCTTCTCGTCGACTTTGTAAATCACAGTCTCAGGAGTATCTGCCGTGATGTTTACATCCTCAAGCACTACAGGACTTGTTTCGGCTGTGGCGAATCCGGTACCAGGCATTAGTAAATATGGTCTGCCAGCCACGAAGTCGTCAATGCTGTTAAGGCTTGTAAACTGCAGTGTTGTTCCAGACACGCCTGTAAACTCTGAAATCTGGTAACCTGTGCCGAACAACAGGGTGGCCTGGGCAGCCGTTGGCTTGTACGGCAGACAAACCGTGTTCCACTTGTTAGCAGCAAACGGACGGTTCTGTTCTACAAAGGTGTTGTTGACTAATGTAATGCCGTTGTCGCTTGAGGATTCGCTGATGGTCTTTGTCTTATAGATACTGATGCCGTTCAGCGTCAGGTCGCGGCCCTTGAACTGTGAGTCGTTAGCTTTCAGGGCGTCCACCATCGCAGCGGTAGCCTTAATGCCCCATAGCGTGCTGCCATTGAACTGAGTCAAAGGATAGTCGTTGCCATTGCAAGTCAGTTTGATGGTTTCAGGAGTACCCGTCACGTCAGCACAAATGTAGTCACCCACTTCCAGACTGGAGAAAGCCGAAGAGGAAATATTTGCCACCTGGTCATCAGAGGTAAATACGTTGCTACCGCCAGAGACTGCATTTGTATAGATTTCCACATCATCAATATAATAAGTATTGGCAGTTTGAGCCATATCCAGACACAAACCATCAATATTACCTCCTGCAGTAACTTCCCAGACAATCTGTTGCCATTCTGTAGAAACATTCTGATCTCCTTGATATTGTGCATTTCCAGTCGTCGAGCATCGTATTGAGCCAGTTCCAGATTCACATTTGATATAAAACGTTACAAAGAACGTTGTGCCAGAAGAAATATTAGGATTAAAGCTGACCTTCCTTTGAATTTTCCACTGTTCATCATTACGCGATGAATTATTAACCACCTTCATGCATCCATTGGCATCATGACCTATAGTACCATCCCAATCTACAGAACCATTATCTTGATTTAGCCGTTGCCAATTATTGATGTTGGAATCAAAGCTGTCAGAGAAAATAACATTTTTACCTGGAATATTATATGAGACACTCGTCTTACCATTAGAAGCAGAACCACCTCCGCCACTACCAATTTCTCGGGTGAATGAAGCAATATTAACCTTTCTCCAATCACTATTACTCGTTTGCCAAAGAATAATAGCAGCATAACCACTAGATACCGACAATGTCAATGTCGCATTATTGGTTACAGATATTGATTCTTCTTTAATTATTTTTCCCGACTTAATGTTCCCATTGTCGAAAGACGAACCAGAGACCACTTCATTTAGAGCAGCAATATGCAATGTACAATCCTCGTTATATGATGATCCAAGTGTAACAACAAATGTATGTGTTCCTTCTGTAGCATCTACCCAGTCATTATTAGTCATATATGAATACTGGGCTCTTTTGTCTTTGAATTGAATCACATCAGAAGTACAATCCCTGTTGTTGCCCAAATTTCCTCCACTTGTGCCTTCCCAGTTAGAACCACCTTTAAGCACTAATGAAGTTTGGGTTTGTGAAGATACCCCTCCCACCAGGAGGAAGAGCATACTTATTAGAATAAGCGTAAATTTTTTCATATCTAAAGAATTGTTAGTTAGTGTTGTTGTTAGTTCTCTTCTATAGAAAATTCCACATTTCGGGGGCAAAATTAGTACTTTTTTTTCTTATTTCCAAATAATTACGTGTTTTTTTGTGGAAAACCATTCAGTATGAAAACCATCACACCACAAAAAACATTCGTTGGCGATGCCGCGATATACTTGACGGCGCTTTATTAGACGTCGTATGTCGTGGGGGATCTATGGTTCTCGCCCCTTATATCCATCGTCCCCCATAAAGGGGGACTGATATAAGGGGGGCGGAGTACCATTAGATGGGGGCCGCGGGATTTGGATTCCGAAAAAGGACGAAAAGTTGAGCACAAAACAAAGAAAATCGGCAAAAAGCTTGCATTTCGCTTTTTATTTTTGTATCTTTGCACTTTGGAAGCTTTGAGCCAGAGTTCGACTTTTCCAGTACTTTTCCGTCAGAAATCGCGGTGATTTCTTCAGGAAATCACGGCAACTTCTTCAGGAAATCACGGCAATAATTGCAAGAAATCACGGCAATAATTGCAAGAAATCACGGCAACTTCTGGAGGAAACCACGGTGATTTCTGTAGGCAGTTCAGGTTTCTTCGCCAACGACTCGCCAGCGGGACAGATGGGACAGATGGGACAGAGGTTTTCGGAAACCCTTCGCGTACCGCGCGTACGCGGTACGCATATAATCTTTAAAAACTACTGTCCCATCTGTCCCATCTGTCCCAAAACAAGTTTATCCGAACAAAAAAAGCCCCGGAGATTTCTCTCCAGGGCTCTCGACTTGAAAAGTGGCGGCCTCCTACTCTCCCGCATTGCATTGCAGTACCATCGGCGCAGGCGGGCTTAACTTCTCTGTTCGGAATGGGAAGAGGTGGGACCCCGCCGCAATAACCACCTAATATAACGCTGCGCTAAATAATAACGGAATAAATAATAAATAATAAACTTCCGTCATCACCACGCGTATAAGGCGACAATTTCCACAAGCAAGCTGTCGATGTCGATCGTAACCAACACCTGAAAATATGACTCTTACTGTTCTCAGCGGTTCTGTCGCTGAGCCGCGAAAGCCATCGGGCAATTAGTAGTGCTCGGCTTTGCCATCGCTGACTTTACACCTGC
>JAEEGJ010009827.1_pt1 | contig 25304 bp, 18 predicted proteins | sample 8958761 | NCBI WGS metagenome assembly JAEEGJ01 (sample SAMN16246546, study PRJNA631951) | gut metagenome | biome: gut microbiome; feature: rumen; material: RS-attached | host: Bos | place: Iran: Karaj | collected 2018-10 | reverse complement strand
CGCAGGGGATGCCCACGACCAGTTTCAGGTTCGGGGCGAAGAGGCTGCGGTGCCGGGCGTTGACCTGGCGGATGAAACCGCGGATCATCATCTCGGCCGCGTTGAAGTCCGCGATCACGCCGTCGCGGAGCGGACGGACGGTGCGGATGCCGGGGTTCGTCTTCTCGTGCATCAACTTGGCTTTCTGGCCGAGGGCGATGCATTTGTTGGATGTATTGTCGATGGCGACGATGGAGGGCTCGTCCAGAACGATCTGGTCGTTCTGGAAAATGACCGTGTTGGCTGTGCCAAGGTCCATTGCAAGCTCCTGGTTCAGGAAACGGAATGCCATATGCTAATCTTTAAATTCGACTGTTTGGAATGGAGTTCAAAATTACGAAAAAAAACTTATATTCGCGTAAAGAATTTTGCGTTATGGAGCGAAAAAGATACCTTGTCGTCACCGCCGGCGGATCCGGTACCCGGATGGGATCGGACCTCCCGAAGCAGTTCCTTCAACTGGGAGGGCGGGCCGTGCTGCAAAGGACCATCGAACGGTTCGTGGAAGCCTGTCCCGACATCAAGGTGATCACGGTCCTTCCGGAGGCGCATGTGGGCTGGTGGCGGCGGTATTGCCGGGAACGGGGCTTCAACTGCCCCCAGCGGCTGGTGAACGGTGGTTTCACCCGTTTTCACTCCGTGAAAAACGCCCTCGCCTACGTCCCCGACGGCGCGGTCGTCGCCGTTCACGATGCCGTCCGTCCGCTCCTGAGCCCCGCGCTCATCCGTGCGATGTTCGGGCGGATGGACACGGTCCGGGCCCTCATCCCCGTGGTTCCCTCCGTGGACACGCTCGCCGTCCTGGACCGGGATCCGGACGGGACCCTGCGCGATTCCGGCGAACAGGTGGACCGCTCCCGCATCTTCGGTGCCCAGACCCCCCAGATCTTCCGGTCCGAGGACCTGAAAGCGGCCTACGGGCAGGGCTTCGACCCGGCCTTCACCGACGATGCCTCGGTCGCCCGCAGATACGGCATTCCGCTCTCCTACGTCGCAGGGGAGCGGAACAATATCAAACTCACGACGAAAGAGGACCTCTCCCTCGCCGAGGCTATTCTTCAACTTTCTTGTTGAGGCCTGTATAGGTCGTCGATTTGAAATCCTTCACCCACACCTGGCGCTCGATGGGCTCGTCCAGGGAGATCATCGTGTCCGTGGACTGGATGTACGGAATCTTCTGGATGGTGTTCAGGAGGACTTCCATCAGGTGGTCGTTGTCCAGGCAGTACACCTTCGCGAGGATGGCGTAACGGCCGGTTACGAAATGGCACTCCACGATTTCCGGAATCTTCTTCAACTGGGCGATTACCTCCGGGTAACGGGTGGATTCCGACAGGGAGATGCTGATGTAGGCGCACACGTTGAGGCCGAGGGCCTGCGGCTTGACGAGCAGGCGGGAACCGGTGATGACGCCGTTGGCTTCCAGGCGCTTCACGCGCTGGTGGATGGCTGCGCCGGAAACGCCGCATTCGCGGGCGATTTCCAGGAAGGGCATCCGCGCGTTCTTGACGAGGAAGGAAAGGATTTTCTGGTCGATCTGGTCGATGTGATAACTAGCCATGGGGAGTGTCAGGATTACTGTTTAAAACTAACCACTACAAAAATAAATATTTTTTTTAATAGTTGTTCATTTTCGGGCAGAAAAAATAACGAATCACAAAAAAACGGCACCCGAAGATGCCGTTTTTAAATGCCGATTTGCCCGCTCGGGGAGGTCTGCTTTATTTTTTAAAGCGCCTGTGCGTCTTGGATGTGGGATCGGAACCCGCGATAATGGCTTGACAATCAGCCTCTGTCAGCGTGGCGGCATCCGTTCCTTTTGGAATCCGGTAGTTGTTGCCTCCCGATTTCAGATACGGACCGTAACGGCCGTTGACGATCTGGATGTCTCCCCATTCGGCGATGATGGCGTTGGAAGCCGGTGTCTCAGGGGTTTCCGCGATCAGGCGGGCGCATTCGTCAAGGGTGATCTTGAGCGGGTCCGCGTTGCGCGGAAGTTTGATGTTGCGCTCCCCGTATTTCAGGTAGGGGCCGAAGCGGCCCTTGGTGGCGATGACATCGACGCCGTCCAGTTCACCCACGGTGCGGGGCAGTTGGAACAGTTTCAGCGCCTCTTCCAGGGTGAGGGTCTCGATGAGTTGTCCCTTGCCCAGGGAGGCGAACTGGCGGTTCTCGCCTTCGCCCTTCTGCACATAGGCGCCGAACTTGCCGAAGGCGGCGGTCACGGGCTCCCCGTCGGGCGCGGTTCCCAGGTTCCGGCTCACGCGGCTGTATTCCCGTGCGGCGAGAACGCTTTCCACCTGCTGGTGGAAGGGCTTGTAGAAGGTGGCGATGGTCTGGTTCCAGACCTTTTCCCCTTCCGCGATCTGGTCGAAGTCCTTCTCCACGTTGGCCGTGAAGTCGTAGTCCATGATGGGGCCGAAGTTCTTGACGAGATAGTCCGAGACGATGATGCCGATTTCCTGCGGAAGGAGTTTGCCGCGCTCGGCGCCGACGGTCTCGGTCCGGGCCTTCTCCGTGATGACGCCGTCCTTCAGGTGCAGGTCCGTCACCGGCAGTTTAACCCCGTCCTTGTCACCCTTCGTCACGTAGCCGCGGGCGGTCGTGAGGGTGCTGATGATGGTGGCGTAGGTGGACGGGCGGCCGATTTCCAGTTCCTCCAGTTTCTTGACGAGGGTGGCTTCGGAGTAGCGCTGCGGGGGGACGGTGTACTTGCACTGGGCGGAGACACCTTTCTCCAGCATGCGGTCGCCCACGTGCAGTTCCGGGAGGACCAGTTCGCCTTCTTCGGACTCCTCGTCGTCACGGCCTTCCAGGTACACCTTCATGAAACCGTCGAACAGCATCTCGGCGGCCTGGACGGCATAATGCTCGCTCCGGCGGTCGGAGGCGATGCGGATGGAGGTGTTCATCACCCGGGACTCGCTCATCTGCGAGGCGACGGTGCGCTTCCAGATCAGTTCATAGAGTTTCTTCTCCTGCGCGGTACCCTCGATGGAGGTGTTCTCGATATAGGTGGGCCGGATGGCTTCGTGCGCTTCCTGGGCTCCCTTGGCCTTGGTCCGGTACTGGCGCATGTGGGAATACGCTTCCCCGAAATTGTCGATGATGAACTGCTTGGCCGTACCCAGGGCGAGGGTGGAGAGGTTCGTCGAATCGGTTCGCATGTACGTGATCAGACCCCGCTCGTAGAGGCCCTGCGCGATGCGCATCGTCGTCCCGACCGGGAAGTGGAGTTTCCGGGAGGCCTCCTGCTGCAGGGTGGATGTGGTGAACGGAGCGGCCGGGAACCGGGTTCCCTCTTTCTTTTCCAGGCTGTCGATCCGGTAGTTGGCACCGACCGAGTCCTCCAGGAACTTCCGGGCCTCGTCCATCGAGTCGAAGCGGGCGTCCAGCAGGGCCTTCACTTTCACGCTGGCAGGTGCGCCTTCCGGACGGAAGACGGCCTCCACGCGGTAGTAAGGAACGCTGTTGAAAGCCATGATTTCCTTCTCCCGGTCCACGACCAGGCGCAGGGCGACGCTCTGCACGCGGCCGGCGGAGAGTTTGGGCTGGATCATGCGCCAGAGGACAGGGGAGAGTTCGAAACCCACGAGCCGGTCCAGGACGCGGCGCGCCTGCTGGGCATCGACGAGGTTCCGGTCGATGTCGCGGGGATGCTGGATGGCCTCCAGGATGGCCGGCCTGGTGATTTCATGGAAAACGATGCGACGGGTCTTCGCCGGGTCCAGGGCGAGGGTTTCGGACAGGTGCCAGGAGATGGCCTCTCCCTCGCGGTCCTCATCGGACGCCAGCCAGACGGTCTCGGCGCCGGAAGCGAGTTTCTTCAGTTCGGACACGACCTTCTTCTTGTCGGCCGGAACCACATATTCGGGCTGGAACCCATGCTCCACATCCACGCTCAGTTTCTTCTCCTGCAGGTCCCGGATGTGGCCGATGCTGGCTTTTACGAGATAGTCTCCGCCCAGGAACTTCTGAATGGTCCTTACCTTTCCCGGAGACTCGACGATCACTAAGTTTTTTCCCTCCATAATCTTCTGCTTTTACCTATTATTTTGCAAAGTAAGCGAGATTTCGGGCAATTTTCCAAATTTTCTGATTACTTTTGTAATTCAATAGTCCCACCAAGACCTTATGGTCTTGTGCGCAATGAAAGAATTTTTGAGATGACAGAGAATACACGCAAGAAGATTGTCCGCTGGTTCTGGACCCTCCTCCTGGTCCCGATCGCCCTCGTGCTGGTCCTGCTCGGGATCGTCTGGGCCTTCGCCGAGATCCCGACCATCGAGGAACTGGAGAACCCGGACAGCAAACTGGCCACCCAGGTCATCGCCGAAGAAGGCGAGATCCTCACGACCTACCATATCGAGAACCGCACCTTCGTCGGTTATGACGAACTTCCCCTGCACCTCGTGCAGGCGACGGTCGCCACCGAGGACGCCCGTTTCTACAGCCACTCCGGCATCGACATCCCCAGCCTTTTCCGCGTCCTGTTCAAGACGCTCCTTTCCCGCGACTCCAGCCAGGGCGGCGGTTCCACCATCACCCAGCAGTTGGCGAAGACCCTGTATCCCCGCAAGGAGCACGCCTCCAAGTTGGACATGGTCTGGATCAAACTCCGCGAGTGGATCACCGCGGTCAAACTCGAGCGCAACTATACGAAGGAAGAGATCGTGGACATGTATCTGAACGCGGTGTTCTTCGGTTCCAACTCCTACGGCATCCAGTCCGCCTCCCTGCAGTTCTTCGGCAAGAACCCCATCGACCTGAAGGTGGAGGAGAGTGCCGTCCTGGTGGGCATGGTGAACAAGCCCACCCGCTACAACCCGGCCATCAACCCGGACAAGGCCCTGGAGCGCCGCAACCTGATCCTCGGGCGCATGCGGGACAAGGATTACCTGACCCGGGCGGAGTGCGACTCCCTCCGGAACCTGCCCATCGAACTGCATTCCCGCGGCATGGACCGGACCACCGGCGTGGGGCCGTATTTCCGCGACATGCTCCGCCGCACGATGAGCGCGGAACGCCCCAAGCGCAAGTCCTACGAAACCGTGGATGACTTCCGCGTGGATTCCCTCCAGTGGGCCGACGACCCGCTCTACGGCTGGCTGAACAAGAACCTCAAGAGCGACGGTACGCCGTATGACCTGGACCGGGACGGCCTCAGGATATACACCACCATCAACTACAAGATGCAGCGCTATGCCGAGGAGGCGATCGTCGAGCATCTGGGCCAGAACCTGCAGAAGGCTTTCTGGCGGGAGGTCCGCACCCGCAAGAACCCGCCGTTCTCGAACGGCACGGACCAGAAGGTGATGGACATCGCGATGGACCAGGCCCGCCGCTGGAGCGACCGCAACCGGATGATGAAGGCCTCGGGCTATTCCGATGCGGAGATTGCGAAGAGTTTCAACGAGAAAGTGCCCATGCGCCTGTTCACCTGGGAAAAACCCGGCTACGTGGACACGCTGATGACCCCGGACGACTCCATCCGTTACTACAAGTCCTTCTTCCGGGCGGCCTTCATGGCCATCGAACCGCGCACGGGCCATGTCCGTGCCTATGTGGGCGGACCCGACTACCGCTACTTCAAGTATGACAATGTCCGGCAGGGCAAGCGTCAGGTGGGTTCCACCGTCAAGCCCTTCCTCTATACCCTGGCGATGGAGTCCGGCATGACCCCCTGCGACAAGGTGCTCAACGTCCCGCAGGTGCTTGTGGTCAACGGCGACAAGACCTGGACGCCGCATGACCCGCACACGAGCGGAACGATGGTGGACCTCCGCTGGGGCCTCGCCCAGAGTTCCAACTCCATAGCCGCCTGGCTGATGAAGCAGTTGGGACCGGAGGCGATGGTGTCCATGATGCACAAGATGGGCATCGGCGGCTGGATCGACCCGGTCGTCTCCCTCTGCGTCGGATCGGCGGACCTCTCGGTTTACGAGATGGTCGCCGCCTACAACACCTTCCCTTCCGAGGGTGAATATACGTATCCGCTCTTCGTGACCCGTATCGAAGACAGCGACGGCAACGTGCTCGGCCAGTTCTCCGACCGCCGGCACGAGGCCATCTCCCAGCGCGCCGCCTATGCGATGATCCAGATGATGCGGGGCGTGGTGGACGGCGGCACGGGCTCCCGCCTGCGCTTCCGCTACGGCCTTTCCGGGCCCATCGCCGGCAAGACGGGTACGACCAACGACAATTCCGACGGCTGGTTCATCGGCTATACCCCCACCATCACGGCCGGTGTCTGGGTGGGTGCCGAGGACCGCTATGTCCACTTCGCTTCCACGGCACTGGGTCAGGGTGCGAACATGGCCCTCCCGATCTGGGGCATCTGGATGAAGAAGGTCCTTGCGGACGGTACCCTGGGGATTTCCTCGAACGATGCCTTCCCGGAGGGGGTGAACGCCTCTTTCTGCGACGGCTACGAAGGGGAGTCGTCCGCGAAGGATAAACTGGAGGATTATTACTTTGAATAAACGGTTTTAAACCTATGTCCCGATATCAATCCATCGCCGTCATCTACGGCAGTGATTCTTCCGAGTGGGAAGTGGCTTGCCGGAGCGGCGAGTTCACGGCATCCCGGATCGACGAGTTCAAGTACGATGTCTATGAGATCTTCGCCCGTTTCGGCGACTGGAAACTCGTGGCGATGCGGAAGGCCAATTCGATGCGGGTCCCGTTCCCGGAGGGCGCACAGCCCCAGGTGGACAAGACCGACTTCTCCGTCCGCGTGCTGGGCGAGAAGGTCAAGTTCGATTTCGTGTATATCATGCAGCACGGTGCCCCGGGCGAAACCGGCCTCCTGCAGGGCTATTTCGAGATGCTGGGCATCCCGCACTCCTCCTGCAGCGCTTTCGTCACGACCGTGGCTTTCGACAAATACTCCTGCAAGAACTATCTGCGGGGTCTCGATTACGTGAAACTGGCTCCGGATGCCTTCATCCGGGTCGGCCAGGACGTGGACGCCTTCTCGGAGAAGACGGTCGCGGCGCTGGGCCTGCCCCTTTTCGTCAAGCCCACGAACGGCGGTTCCAGTTTCGGCATCACCAAGGTGACCCGGGCGGAAGACCTTCCCTCTGCCATCAAGTATGCGTTCAAGGAAGGCGAGACGGTCCTGGTGGAGAAGGGGATCCCTTCCGAGCACGAACTCACCTGCGCCGTCTATAACGACGGAACGGGCATCCGGGCCCTCCCCATCATCGAGATCATCTCCGAGACGGGCTGGTTCGACTATGACGCCAAGTACAACGGTCTCAGCCGGGAAGTGTGCCCGGCGGAAGTCCCCGACGCCCTGGCGTTGCAGATCCAGGACATCTCCCGCCGCATCTACCGCCATCTCGGCTGCAAGGGCCTGGTCCGGATGGACTACCTGACCGCCCGGGACGGCATCTATTTCCTGGAGGTCAACATCATCCCGGGCATGACCAACGCCTCGCTGGTCCCCAAGATGGTCCGTGCCGCCGGTCTCAGTTTCACCGATTTCCTGACCCAGATCATCGAAAACGCGTAGTCTATGCTCCTTTCCGAATTCCTGAAAGACGGCGTCGCTTCCCTGGAGAGCCTCTACCCCACGGCGGAGGCGAAGGCGGTGGTGCTGCAACTCTGCAGCGAGATCCTGGGAACGAAGAACTACACCCACATCATCGAGCCGCAGTACCAGATCGACAAGAAGAAGGTCCAGCCCCTGGCGGAGGCGATGGTCCGGCTCCAGGCCGGCGAGCCCATCCAGTATGTCGTGGGCAAGACCGAATTCTGCGGCCATATCTTCAAGGTGGACAAGAACGTCCTGGTGCCGCGCCCGGAGACGGAACTCCTGGTGCGGGAGGCGATCAAACTCGCCGCCCGGATCAAGCAGCGCCGCATCCCGTACGGCCGCTCGGCGGAGCCGGTCCGCATCCTGGACCTCTGCACCGGGTCGGGCAACATCGCCTGGACGGTCGCCCTGGCCGTCCCCGGCGCCCGCGTGGTGGGCGTGGACAATTCAGAAGGGGCCCTGGACGTGGCCCGGAGCCAGAACTTTTCCTCGGAAATGAAGGCTTCCGGCGCCCAGGCACCCACCTTCGTCAATGCCGATGTGCTCGAAACCGAGCAGGAATTCAATTTCGGCGAGTTCGACCTCATCCTTTCCAATCCCCCCTACGTGATGGAATCCGAACGGAACCTGATCCGGAAGAACGTGCTGGACTACGAGCCGGCTTCCGCCCTGTTCGTTCCGGACGACGACGCGCTGAAGTTCTACCGGGCCATCGCCCGCTGGTCGGCCCGTTTCCTGGCCGCCGAGGGCAAGGGCCTGACGGAAATCAACGAAGTCCTGGGCAAGGAGACCGAGGCGGTCTTCCGGGAGGCCGGCTTCACGCAGACCGACATCGTCAAGGACTTCTACGACAAGAACCGCTTCATCTTCTACACGAAATAACGGGGCTATGCGTGCCCTGGAACTCCTGGCCCCCGCCCGGACGGCGGACATCGGCGTCGCAGCCATCGACTGCGGGGCCGATGCCGTCTATATCGCCGGGCCCGCCTTCGGGGCGCGGCAGGCGGCCGGCAATCCGGTGGAGGACATCCGCCGGCTTTGCGGTTATGCGCACCGGTTTGGCGCACGCATCTACGTGACGTTCAATACGCTGGTCTATGAGGAGGAAATCCCCCAGGCACGGCGGCTGCTGCAGGAACTGCAGGAGGCCGGCGTGGACGCCCTGATCGTGCAGGATCCGGCCGTGACGCGGCTCGCTCCGGAAGGGATGGTCCTCCACGCTTCCACCCAGTGCGCCATCCGGACGCCGGAGAAAGCCCGGTTCACCGAGAGCCTCGGTTACGGCCGGCTCGTGCTGGAGCGGGCATTGTCCCTGGACCAGGTCCGCGCCATCCGGGAGGCCGTGAACGCCGAACTGGAGGTCTTCGTCCACGGCGCCTTGTGCGTGTGCTACAGCGGTCAGTGCTACTTGTCGGAGCAACTGGCCGGGCGGAGCGCGAACCGTGGGGCCTGCATCCAGGCCTGCCGGTCACTTTACGACCTGGAGGATGCCGGGGGACGGGTGCTCGTCCGGAACAAGGCCCTGCTGTCACTGAAAGACTTGAATCTTATCCATCGACTGGAGGAATTGGCGGACGCCGGAGCGTGTTCCTTCAAGATTGAGGGCCGCCTGAAAAGCATTTCCTACGTCCGGAACGTGGTCCGGGCCTATTCCGACGCGTTGGACGCCCTGGTCCGCCGCCATCCCGACAGATACCGCCGTTCTTCCTTCGGTACGCTCCGGGGCGGATTCGCACCCGACCTACGGAAAACGTTCAACCGCGACTATACGGAATTCTATCTGGACGGGAAACGCGGGGAATGGGCGTCGATGGAAGCCCCCAAGTCGATGGGAGAATGCATCGGCACGGTGGAACGCCTGCGGGCGGGTGTCGTGACGGTTCGGCCGGACGATCCCGGCCTGTCGCTCCACAATGGCGACGGCTTCGCCTTCGTCGGTCGGGACGGCGACATCGTGGGATTCCGCGGGGACGTATGCGAAGGCTTTTCCATCCGATGCAAGGAGGTTCCCGGCCTGAAGGAGGGGATGCGCCTGTATCGCAACATCGACGCGGCCTTCGAGCGGAGGATGGAATCCGATCGCCCCGTACGCGAAATCGCCGTGACGGTCAAGTGCGGGATCTCCGTCGATCCATCCCGCCATGAGCGACCGCAGCCCGTCCTTTTAGCCGTCGAAGCAGTCACCGAAGACGGTCGTACTGCCACCGTCTCCGTTCCGACACCTTCCGAGGCGGCGCGGGACGCGGAGAGAATGCTGGAAACGGTACGGGGTCAACTCTCCAAGCGTTCGGGAATCTATGCCTTCACCGTCGCTTCTGTCGATGTGGACGCTCCGATCCCTTTCATGAGCGCCTCCTTCCTGAACGGAATCCGGCGCGACCTGGCGGCCGCCCTGGATGAACAGCCCGTACGGATGCTGCCGCTCCGCCGGGGCACTGCGCAGCCCGTTCCGGCGCCGGAGACATCGACCTATAAAGACAACCTGGCGAATTCCATGGCCCGGGAGATTTACCGCGAGCGCGGCGCCATTCACATGGAGGATGCCTATGAACTCACCCACCGTGACGGCATCGAGTATATGCGAACCAAGTATTGCATCCGTCACGAACTGGGGCTTTGCCCCAGGCAGCGCCCCGGCACCCGCCCCGATCCGCTCTTCCTGGTGAACAACGGCCGCCGGTTCCGGCTGGACTTCGATTGCCGCGCCTGTGAAATGACTGTCAATCAATCCACATAAAACACTGAAACGATATGGAAAGAAGAGACTTTCTGAGAATGTCCGCCCTCGGCGCCGCCGCGGGTCTCGTGCTCCCCTCCGGGCTGGTGCACGCCGCCCCGGCTCCCGCGAAGAAGAATTCCGCCAACGGGAAGGTGGGAATGGGCTTCATCGGCCTGGGCCAGCAGGCGATGTACCTGCTGAACGGCTTCATGTCCATGGACGACGTCCGCGTCATCGCCGGCTGCGACGTGTACGACATCAAGCGGGACCGCTTTGTCAAGCGGGTCACGAAGTATTATCAGGGGAAGGGTGAGAAGAAGGTGAAAGTCGATGTCTATGAGGATTATCAGGACCTCCTGGCCCGTCCGGACATCGACGCCGTCGTCATCGCCACCCCGGACCACCAGCATGCGATCATCGCCATCGCGGCCTGCAAGGCGGGGAAGGATGTCTATCTGGAGAAGCCGCTCACGCTCACCGTTTACGAAGGCCAGCAGTTGGTGAAGGCGGTCCGCAAGTACAACCGCATCCTCCAGGTGGGCAGCCAGCAGCGCACCAGCGAGGAGTTCATCCACGCCGCCAACCTCGCCCGCGAGGGAGAACTGGGCCAGATCCGCAAACTCAAGGTCTATGTGGGCAGGAACGACATCAATCCCACCTCTCCGGCGCCCGCTCCGTGCAAACTGCCCCGGATGGCCGTGCCGGCCGGACTGAATTGGGACAAGTGGCTGGGTCCGCTTCCGACGTCCGTCTATTACCATTCCGACCTGGACCCCATCGTCTCGGACGAGCACGACGAGCAACTCTGGGGTGCCTGGCGCTGGTACAAGGTCTCCGGCGGCGGCCTGATGACCGACTGGGGCGCCCACATGTTCGACGTGGCGCAGTGGGCCCTGGGCAAGGACGGTTCCGGTCCCGTGGAGATCATCCCTCCCGGATACAGTTACTACGATCACTTGACCTATAAATATGACAACGGCATCATCGTGACCGAGGAGCCGTTCGACGGAACCACCCCCGGTGTGCAGATCTATGGCGACGACGGATGGGTGAAAGTCTCCCGCGGCAAGTTCGAGGCCTCCGACAAGCGGTTCGACATGGGCGCTTCGGTGGGGGACGACAACGTCCCGTACGAGACGAAGGTGGGCCACCACCGGATCTTCATCGAGTCCGTCAAGTCCCGCATCGACCCGAACGTCCCCGTGGAAACGGGACATACTTCCTGCACGGTGTGCAACCTCGGCAACATCGCGATGGAACTCGGCCGTCCTGTGGTCTGGAATCCCATTGTCCAGAAATGCATGCATGACGAAGAGGCCACCCGCCTCCTCCACTACGATTACCGTCCCGGTTACAGCCTGGAGGTATAGTCCGGGGCCTCAGATCAGTTCCAGCACCAGATCCACGTCGCCGAAATGCCCGGTGACGCCGTTGTTGCGTTCGATGTAGGTCCGGGTGAGGGCGCCGCGCCAGATGATGTCGTCGCGGGCCCTGAGCGGAATCTCGATTTCAAACCCATAACTCCGGGAGTTGTACTTGACCATCGCCGAGCATTTCCAGGTGGTCATGGTGCCGCCGTCGTCCTCCACCATCATGAAGGCGCAGTTGTCCAGCATCCCGGTCCATTCCGACACGAGGACGGCGTTGAAATCCAGGACTTCGCCGATCTGCCTGCGCCGCACGACGATGAGGAAGTCCGTGACGGAAGGGGAGTAGAGGCGCAGTTCGGCGTCCGTCGTCGCGGTGAAATCCTCGACGGCTCCGCATTTCACCCAGATTTCGGAACCGCCGCAGAACCAGGTGTCGAACTGGCGGTTCGACTGGAAGGAGCGGAGGACGAGGGTCTTGAAATCCTTGCCGTCGGCACGGGTGGCGGGCGTCCTGCCGGCAGCCTTGGGCTGGACAAGGATGCTGCCGCCCTGGCCCCATTCCGGGTCCGCCCGCCGCCTCATCTCCAGGGTCTCGTATTCGGAGTCCCGGTTCCGGTTGATGACCCAGACGGGCCGTTCCCGGGCCATTCCTTCATCCACGATGACTTCTTCCACGGTCCCGTCTTCCTGCCGGATCCAGCCGATGTTCTTCGTTTCTCCATCGCCAGGGTCGAAGGTGATGACCGGCGTTTCATCGCCCTCGAACTCCTCGGAGAAGGGCCAATAGATTTGCACGTCCGAGCCGGACAGGGCGTGGAGGAACGAATCGGCGTCCATGGCCCGGGTCCCGTAGTGCCGGCGGACTTCGGCCGTGAGAAGGTCCCGGAGCGGCCGGGCATACCCCTCCACCCGGGTTGCCGGCACATCTCCGATGCCCGCCCCGGGCGATTCGAACAGTTGCCGCATCGGGTATTCCTCGTCATACCCGTTTCCGGTCGATGCCGAAACGGCATTCCGGACCTCCGCCACCTGGGCCTCTCCGACCGGAATGGCGGCCATGAGGCGCGCCACTTCATCCAGGGTGAATGCAAGGGGTTCTTCCTCCTCGTCGAAGGGAGGGTTCAACCGGCGGTCCAGCCGCTCGCAGGCGGAGACCGCGAGGGCGCCGAAAAGGCACCCGAAAAGGATCAGTCGTTTCATCTTTCCACACCGGATTAACAGCCCGGCTCCACGGATACAAAGTACCGGAAAACGAGCCGCGTTCGCAAAAAGGGACGCGGATAAAGTTGAAAAACGGCCTTCAAGGGCGACAGGAGGCCGATTCCGGGAAATCATTTCACGCGAAAATGCCGAATAATCCGTAAAAAAGGTTATCTTTACGCAAATTGTATGGACCACATGCGTAACCTTTTCCTTTCCCTGGCCTTTCTGGCCACCTTCCTGCCCCTCGCGGCACAGACCAGGATGGAACCCTGGCAGGACCCGAACGTCTTTGAAGAGAACCGGATGCCCATGCGGGCGACCTTCGTCTCCGCCCAGCAGCAGACCCTGAACCTGAACGGACTGTGGAAATTCCACTTCAATCCCACCGTCGAAGGCCGTCTCAAGGGCTTCGAGGCCGTCGGTTATGACGATTCCACCTGGGATGTAATCCCGGTTCCCGGCCTCTGGGACCTGAACGGCTACTGCGACCCGCTCTATGTCAACAATGGCTATCCCTGGAGCGGCCACTACAAGAACAATCCGCCCTATCCGGCCCTGGAGCACAACTATGTGGGCCAGTACCGCCGTTCCTTCACCATCGACAAGTCTTGGATCGGGAAGCAGATCTGCCTGAACATCGGCTCCGCCACCTCCAACGTCCGCGTGTGGGTGAACGGCAAGATGGTGGGCTACAGCGAGGACAGCAAACTGGAGGCCCGATTCGATCTGACGAAATATGTCCATGCAGGCGAGAACACCATCGCCCTCGAGATCTTCCGCTGGTGCGATGGCACTTACCTGGAAGACCAGGATTTCTGGCGCTTCTCCGGCATCGCCCGCGGCGTGGAAATCTACACCCGCGAGAAAGAGCGGATCGAGGATGTCCACGTGACCGGCTGGGCCGACGGCCGCCTGAAGGTCCATGTCGAAGTGACGAAGGGCATCTCCCGCGTCGACCTGGAAGTCCGGAATCCCGTCGGCCAGTATGTCTTTGCGGTGGACGGTCTCAAGCCCGTGAAAGGCGTGGTCGATTATGAAGTGACCGTGCCGGATCCGTTGCTTTGGAGCGCCGAGACCCCGTGCCTTTATACCCTTGGCGTCCAGGCCGACACCCGCAAGGCGGTCGCCGAGAACACGGAGGTCTCCTTCGGTTTCCGCACAGTTGAGGTCGTCGGCAACCAATTGATGGTCAATGGAAAGCCCATCCTCATCAAGGGCGCCGACCGGCACGAACTGAGCCCCTCGGGTGGCTACATCGTCACCGAGGCCGAGATGATCCGCGACATCCGGATCATGAAGGAACTGAACATCAACGCCGTCCGCACCTGCCACTATCCCGACGATCCGCGCTGGCTCGCCCTCTGCGACAAGTACGGCTTGTACGTCGTGGACGAGGGCAATATAGAGTCCCACGGCATGGGTTACGGCCCTGCTACGCTGGCGAAGAATCCGCTCTTTGCCGCGGCGCATCTCGCCCGCGACAGCAGGATGGTGAAACGCGACTTCAACCATCCGTCCGTCATCATCTGGAGCCTGGGCAACGAGGCCGGCGCCGGTCCCAACTTCGAGGCCTGCTACGACTGGATCAAGGCCTTTGACCCGTCCCGCCCCGTGCAGTACGAGCAGGCGGTCATCGGCCGGGAGCGTCGCAGCCTCCGCTACACCGATATCTACTGCCCGATGTACAGTTCGCCGGACGGCGACCGCGCCTATCTGCAACATGCCGACAAGCCTCTCATCCAGTGCGAATACGCCCACGCGATGGGCAATTCCATGGGTAATTTCAAGGAGTACTGGGACCTCATCCGCAGCGAGCCGGCCTACCAGGGCGGTTTCATCTGGGATTTCATGGACCAGGCCCTCCGCTGGCCGTCCGACAAACCCGGAACGGACCACATCTACATTTTCGGCGGCGACCTGAACGACTATGACCCGTCCGACGGTTCCTTCAACTGCAACGGTGTCATCGCTGCGGACCGCAGCCTGCATCCGCACGCCTACGAAGTCCGCTACCAGTACCGAAACATCCTCACGACTGCGGGCGACAAGCCGGGGGTCGTGAACATCTATAACGAGAACTTCTTCACGGACCTGTCCGGCTACCGCCTCGTCTGGACGCTGGAGGCTGATGGCGAACCATTCCGGACCGGTATCGTAGAGAACCTGGATGTCGCCCCGCAGGCGACGAGGACCATCGACCTGGGCATCGGCGACCGGCCGGATGAAGGCCGGGTAATCACCCTGACCGTCCGGTATCAATTGAAGGAAGCCGAGCCGCTGCTTCCCGCCGGCTTCGAGGTGGCCTATGACCAACTGGTGCTCGCCGATGCACCTGCCCTCCCCGTCGGCACCTCCGAGTCGGTAAGGGGAACCGTGAAGTCAGCCGAGACCGCTTCTGCCTATGCTTTCTGCGGTACTGTCACCCGCCCCGGTACGCTGAATCCCCGGTCCGCTACCTGGGAAGTCACCATCGACAAGAACCTCGGTGCCTTGACCTCCTACAAATTGGAGGGCAAGGAAATGATTTCCGAGCCGATGATGCCGTGCTTCGACCGCGCCCTTGTGGAAAATGACCTCGGCGCCCGTTTCCAGAACCGCTTCGCCCTGTGGCGGAACATCCAATTCCAGGTGGCGTCCGTCGCCGCGAAGCCGGTCGGGAATTCCTGCCAGGTGGATGTGACCTTCGCGCCCATTGACGGAAAGGGAATCGTGAAGGTGGCCTATCTCGTAGACCCGGACGGCACCGTGGCCGTTTCCGAGTCCCTGGAGGATGCCGGCGGCCTGTCCGAGGCGCAGTATCTCTTCCGCTTCGGCATGCGCTTCGCGATGCCCGGACAGTATTCCGACCTGGATTTCTTCGGCCTGGGCCCTTGGGAGAACTATGCCGACCGCCACAGCGCCGCCCTCCTGGGCCGTTACCGCCAGCGGGTGGAAGAGCAGTACCACTATGGCTACGCCCGCGCGCAGGAGTCCGGTACGCACACCGGCATGCGCTGGATGAACATCCTGGACGAGTCCGGCACCGGTCTGAAACTCAGCGCTCCCACGCCCTTCTCTGCCTCCGCCCTCCCGTTCAGCCTGGAGGACCTGGACACGCATGTCCACTCCCTGGAACTCAAGGCCAAGGCCCATGAGAACGAGCGTTCCCGCGGGACGACCTATGTCCACATGGATCTCGCCCAGATGGGCGTCGGCGGCATTACATCCTGGGGTACCTGGCCGCTGAAGGAGTACCTCCTCCCCGCGCAGCCCTACGACTTCGTCTTCACCCTCGCTCCGGTTTTCGACGACATCCACTAGTCACCAAACACCCTTGATATGAAACGAATTGCACTCCTTTCCGCCGCGTGCGTGCTGATGCTGGGCACCGCGTGCAAGAGCGGCCCGGTGGCGCCCGTGGCCACCCAGTCCAAGGTCGTCGAAGACGGCGGCACCGGCCCCTACAAGGTGCTGATGCTGGAGGATCCGTCTCTCGAGGCGCACACGATCTTCGCGCCGCAGGATCTCGCTCCGTTCGGCAAGAAGAACCCGCTGCCCGTCCTCGTATGGGGCAACGGCGCCTGCACCAACTCCCCGTGGGAACACTACAAGTTCCTGAATGAGATCGCCTCGCACGGCTTCCTCGTGATCGCCACCGGCTACATTCCGATGGAAGAAAAGCCCTATCGCGGGCCGATGTCCACCTCCGCGCAGCAGATCGAGTCCATCGACTGGGCCATCGCGCAGAATGCCGATAAGAACAGCCCGTACTACGGCCGGATCGATGTGGACCACATCGCCGCGGCCGGCATGTCCTGCGGCGGCCTGCAGACGCTGGACAACGCCACCGACCCGCGCCTCACCACGATCATGATCTGCAACAGCGGCCTGTTCATCAACCCGGGCACCGCCGTCCCGAACATGCCGATGCCCAATAAGGAGCGTCTCCAGGAAATCACCGTCCCGGTGATCTACATCCTGGGCGGCCCCGAGGACATCGCCTATGAGAACGGCATGGACGACTTCCACCGCCTCGTGAAAGTCCCTGCCTTTGCTGCGAACTACCCGGTCGGGCATGGTGGAACCTATCGCCAGCCGCACGGCGGCGAGTTCACCGTCCCGGCCCTTGCCTGGCTCCAATGGCAGTTGAAAGGCGACAAGGAGGCCGCGAAACTCTTTGTCGGTGCCGACCCGGCCCTCGCGAACCGCGAAGGCTGGACGGTCGAGAAGAACGGTCTGATCGATTAAGCGTCAGGACGAAGGCATAAAAAAGGCCGGTCCCCGCACGGAGACCGGCCTTTTCTGTCATTCAGAACCTGCGAAGCAGGGAAGGAATCTCCTTTTACTTCTGCAGGGCACCGAGTTGCTGGGTGGCCTGGGCAGCGTACTTGGCGTTGCCGGAGAGTTTCTTGTAGTACTCGATGGCGGTAGCCTTGTCACCGGCCTTCTGGGCGGTGGCGGCGATGGTGAACATCACATCGGCGGCATCCTTCGCGTTGGGATCGACCTCGAGATACTTCTTGTAAGCCTCGATGGCGGCCTTGCTCTTGCCGAGTTTGGTGTTGGCGCTGGCGATGAGTTTGTAGGCGTTGGCGTTCTCACCGAAACTGTTGGCCTTCTCGAGGGCGGTGATGGCCTCGGCGCTCTTGTTCGCCTTCACGAGGGCCATGCCTTCCTTCAGGTACACGTTGGAGAGGAGTTTCTTGGCCTGCTCTTCCTTGCCGTTGGCGGCGGCGGCCTCGAGGGCGGTGATGGCACCGGCATTGTCACCGGCCTGCATCAGGGCCTGGCCATAGAGGAGTTGGTTCTGGCCATCCGTGGGGTCGATGGTCACGGCGCCCTTGAAAGCGGCGGCGGCACCGACGAAATCCTTGGCCTTCAGCAGGGCGGCACCCTTGCGGGACCAGGCGGTAGGAACGAGTTCTTTGGCGTCGGCGGCGATTTCTTCCTGTCCATAGCCTTCGGCGCAGGCGGCGGCCTCCTTCAGGGTCTCGAGCGCCTCGTCATACTTGGACTCGTTGATCTGCTCCTTGGCGATGGAGACCATGGTCTGAGGGATGATCTTCTTGCACTGGGCGATCATCTCGGCGGCCTCTTCGGCGTCACAGGCCTCGAACTGGGTGAGGGCGTTCTTGAACTGGGCGAGGGCCTCGGCCTTGTTGGACTCAAGGGTCTGGGCGCCCATGTTGAAGGTTTCCACAGCGGCGCTCATGTCCTGGGCGGAAGCGATTCCTGCGGCGAGTGCGAACGCCGCAACGGCGACAAATAATCTTTTCATCTTTCGTTCGGGTTTATTTGTTAATACTTATTGTAATCCTGTCGTTGCACGTATTTTGCAAAAGTAGCAATTTTTATTGTTATTTTTGCATTGCCATTGCGTTTATTCTATGTCAAGCCGACTATTCCATATCCTTTTCAGCCTGGCTCTTCTCACTTTTTCAAGAATTGTGCCAGCGCAGACACTACCGTCCCTGCCCATGGACGGCAAGATCCAGAAAGGGACCCTGCGCTGCGGCGTGGCTTACTATATGGTCAAGAATGACGAGGTCAAGGGATTTGCCGACATCGCCGTGGTCCGCCGGGGCGAGGCGCCTTCCCAAGCCTCCGTCGAGGGATTGGAGACGAAATATCTCTCCCGCTTCGGCATCGGCCCCCGTCCGGGCGGCTATTTCCGGGACAGCGACGGCTCCACGGTCCTGCATCTGGACCGCGTCCCGGTATATGATGCCAATGTGCTGGACTCCACCCTGCTCGTAACCTTCGCCCAGGTGGCGGCGTCCCGGGCTCCCGAAGCCGTCATCGTGAGCGGCGACATCGACCCGGTGGAGGTCAAGAAGAAGATGGACATCTTTTCGATGATGGTCCCACAGCATTTCGTGGAGAACAGCCATGGCCCGGACTATGTGTGGGAGCCGTCGGTGATGCCGTCCATCGTGCTCCGCAGCGAGCCGATGGGGGACCGGGGCATCGTCCGCGTCGCCTATGCCGCCCCACGCACCCCCCAGGAGCAGATGAATACGGCCCAGGCCCTGGTGATGGGCATCTTCAGCCGCGAGTTCCGGACCATCGCCGTCCGGCGGATCGAGCGGAACCTCCGGGATGCCGGCATCCCGTACGGCAGGCTGGATTTCCGATATCTGAACAGCACCGAGACTGGCGGTGACGAAGAGTATGCCGTGGAGGTCCAGACGGACCGCGACCATCTGGAGGCAGCGATGAAGATCGTTTCCGGGACGCTCGCGGGCCTGGACGGATTCGGCATTCCGGAACAGGAGTTCGTCGATGCCAAGAAAGTGATGATGGCCGAGATGCTCCCCCGGGGTACCCGTCTGCTGACGAACCGGGAATATGTGGACCGATGCACCGCCCATTTCCTGTATGGCGCCAATCTGGCCCCTTACAGCGAGGAAACGCGTCTTTTCGCCCGCAAAAACCTGCCTGACAGCACGGAGACGCGCCTGTTCAACCAGTTCGCGACCTCCCTTCTGAGCCAACTTTCCAACCTGACGCTGGAATACCGTGCCCGCCTGGACACGCTGGACGAGGACAACGCCCTGTTCCAGTACAACCTGGCCTATCTGTACGGGTCCACGTTCAAGGAGGCGAAGGATTACTCCTGGCAGAAGGACACCTCCGGCCTGGAGGTGGGCTGTCCGAGGGTGAAACTGAAGGAGACCAAGCCCGAACCCGTCTCCGGCGGCGTTCTCTGGACGTTCTCCAACGGAATGCGGGTGGTGTACAAGCAAGTGCCCGGCCGGCAGACTTTCCAGTACGCGCTTCTCCTCGGCGGCGGCCTGTCCGGCGTCAGCGGCCTGACGGAAGGGGAGGGCGGCTATTTCGGCGACATGCTGTCCCTGTATGACGCGGGCGGCCTGGCCGCTCCCGATTTCCGGGACCATCTGGCCGTGAACGGCATCAGCATGGACACCCAGGTCGCCTTGACCTATACATCCATCCATGGAGAGGCTCCCTCTTCCAAACTGCCTACGCTCATGAAGGCGCTGCTCGCCCTCGCGAACGGGCGGACGGTGAACCGGGGCGAATTCGACATATATCTCCGGAATGCGAAATGGGCGCAGGAGCCTGTTGATAACCGGCTCTACGCGATGATGTATCCCGGGTTCAACTATTCGGCGAAGAAGTATGTCTCGGGACTGAATCCCGGGACGCAGGCGAAAGCCGCCCAGTTCTACGAGGCGCTGTTCTCCCGGATGAACGACGGGATGCTGATTGTCGTGGGGGATGTGGATGAGGCTACCGTGCGTAGGACATTGCTCCGATACATCGGCGGGTTCCGTACACAACGCGGCACTGCGCCGCGCAAGACACTCCGTTACCAGCCTCGCGCAGGTGTCGTCACGCACCGGGAGCCGGGTGCCGGTAAGGGGGTCTATGTGCGCCTGGATGCGGAGTATCCTCTTTCCGGTGTCAATTATGCGACGGCCGAAGTTGCGGTCGAGGTACTTCGCCGCAACCTGGTGGCAACCCTGGAAGGGACCGGTATGTCGGCGGAAGTGACGACCGGTTTCCATACCTATCCCCAGGAACGGCTGTGGATGTTCCTCTCCTGTGAGGGAGGGACCGACCTTGACGCCGTCCGGAAGGGAATCAGGCAGGCGGCCGCATCAACCGTCTCCGCCAGGGACCTGGCCGCCCTCAAGGCGATGGCCCTTGCCGGAATGAACCAGGAACTGGCCGAGCCCGAGACCGTCCTGACGGCCCTCGTCGTCCGCTATGGCGTCGGCAAGGACCTGGTCACCCATTATCAGGAAAGCGTGAACGGCGTCACCGCCGCCCGCGTGAAAGAGATGTTGTCCACCCTCGCGGTCGGCTCGACCGCGGAAATCGTCATCGAGTGATGGGACATAAACGACCTTTCGGAACCATTGTCGAGATCGGGGACATCCTGGTATCGGAGGATGTCATCCTGGAGTATTTTGCCTGCGATTATCCCGTTTGCAAGGGACAGTGCTGCATTGTCGGTGACAGCGGCGCCCCGCTGAAGGAGGAGGAATTGGATCCCATCGAGGTCAATTATGACGCGTTCGCCCCCCTGATGCGCCCGGAAGGCAGGCAGGCGGTGGAGGAGAAGGGCTTCTTCGAAATCGACCGGGACGGAGACCTTGTCACGCCGCTCGTGACCGGCAGCGAGGAGTGCGCCTTCTGCCATTTCGAGGACGGCAACTGCTTCTGCTCCATCGAACGGCAGTTCTTCGCGGGCAAATCGACCTTCCGGAAACCCATCTCCTGCCAGTTGTACCCCATCCGCGTGGTGCAACTCCGGAATGGCGGACAGGGCCTGAACCTGCACCGCTGGGACATCTGCCGATGCGCTTTCGAAAAAGGGCGTCGCGAAGGCATCCGCGTCTATCAGTTCCTGAAGGAACCCCTCATCGCCGCCTACGGCCAGGATTTCTACGATGCCCTCTGCGCCGCTGCGGAGCAGGTGATCGCCCAGCAGTGATTCCCATGGACACGCTCGATATCCGTTGCGGTGAACAGGTCGCCCTGGTGGGGGAGAATGCCTCCGGCAAGAGCCGGCTGGCGTCTGTCTTTGCGGGCCGGACCGGTGCGAAATACATCTCTTTCCGGGATTCGTACGGCAGTTACGGTGACCGCAGTTTCTTCATGCAGCAGCGCTGGAACCTGTTCACGCTCGAAGGCGACCCGCCTTCCGCGGGCGAGGCGCTGCGTCAGGAAGCCGCCGAAAGCAAGGACCCTGAGGCTGCACTCCTTCGGGTGCATGAACTGACGTCCCTGTTCTCGATGGAGCAACTGCTGGACAAGCCCCTGGTGACGCTTTCATCCGGAGAACTGCGCAAGTATCAATTGACACGGGCCCTGCTGGGCGGACTGGAGATCCTTGTGGTGGACAATCCCTACATGGGCCTGGACCCACGGACACGGGCTTTGCTGACGGACCTTCTCGCCGCCTTGGCGGCTTCCATGACCATCGTGCTGGTCCTGTCCCGACCTGCGGAGATACCGTCTTTCATCATCCACGTCATTCCCGTCGTGGAAGGGAAGGCAGGGGAGAAGGAGCCAAGGGAAGCATACCTGGACCGGGTCCTTCCGCCTGCCGTCATCCGTCTGCGGAACGTGACCATCCGCTATGGCGGGCGGATGATCCTGGATTCCCTGAACTGGACGGTGCGCGAGGGCGAGCACTGGGCGTTGACCGGAGCCAACGGCAGCGGCAAGAGCACGCTCCTGAGCCTCATCAATGCCGACAATCCCCAGGCCTATGCCCACGACATCGAACTCTTCGGCAGGCCCCGCGGCAGCGGCGAGACAATCTGGGACATCAAGCGTAGGATCGGCTTCGTAAGCCCCGAACTACATCGTGCCTTCCGGCTGGACGCTCCGGCACTGGATATCGTCACCAGCGGACATTTCGATACGGAAGGCCTGTTCCGGCACCCTTCCGCCGAGCAGCGGGAGATTGCCCGGCGGTGGATGGAGGAGTTCGGAATCGGTCAGTTGGCGGACAGGCCTTTCCTGAGGATTTCCAGCGGGGAGCAGCGCCTTTGCCTGGTGGCCCGCGCCTTCGTCAAGGACCCGCCCCTCTACATCCTGGACGAACCCCTGCAAGGGCTGGACGAGCCGCAGCGGCAGCATGTGAAGACCCTGTTGGACCGCTACTGCGGCGCCCCCGGCAAAACCCTCGTGATGGTCACGCACTACCCGGAAGAATACCCCGGCTGCATCGACCACAGCCTGACTTTATAGGTCGGCATGAAAATCGGCATGAAAAATTGAGCCTCCGGCACTTGCACTTCCGGAAAAAATGCTTACCTTTGCAGTCCCGATTTCCCGGGACACGTATTGGAGAGATGCTCGAGTGGCTGAAGAGGCACGCCTGGAAAGCGTGTGTACCCCAAAAGGGTATCGCGAGTTCGAATCTCGCTCTCTCCGCGACATAAAACTCCGATTATCAATCGGTTAAGAGATTTGCACAACCGCTTTGCTTCAATAAAAAAAAGGCAACAGTTGTGCATTTTCGTGCAAAAACGTGCAAAATAGGCACTTTCTGTTTGCGACTTGTTTGCGACTTTCTCAAACATCTTCTCAAACCATGATCACCACGAAATTCTATCTCGACACCCGGAAGACCGCGCCCGGGAAATCCGCCCTCCTCAAGATCTCCATCACCAAGGACCGCACGGTCTCCTACCTCTCCACCGGCATCCGCCTCCTCCCCTCCGACTGGGACGCAGGCGCACTCAAGGCGAAGTCCGCTGCCGTCCAGGTCTCCGCCGAACTGAAGAAGGCCGACGTCGACACCATCCTCCTTGACCTGCAGCGCAGGCGGAAGCTCGACGGACTCACGGCCCGCGAGGTCCGCGACAGGATCCTGGAGGAGATGACCCCCGGCGAGAGGGAGCCTGACCGGTTCCTCGGCGTCTTCAGGAAGTTCGCCTCCACCAGGCCGAAGCCGAGGACGACCGAGATCTACATGGCCACCGTCGCGCGGATCCTCGCCTTCGACCCCAGGGCCGAACGGCTGTCCTTCGCCGACATCAGCATCGGATGGCTCGACCGCTTCGACTCGTTCCTCGCCGTGACCTCGCCGAAGAAGAACGCCAGGAACATCCACCTCAGGAACATCCGCGCCGTGTTCAACCACGCACGCAAGCGCGGCATCACGCAGCACTACCCCTTCCTGAACTACGAGATCCGGGGCGAGGCGACCGCGAAGCGCTGCCTGCCCGCCGAAAGGCTGCGCCGCCTGTTCTCCGCCGACCTCCCCGCCTGGAAGAAGAGATACGTCGACTTCTTCGAGGTCTCCTTCCTCCTGATCGGCATGAACACCGAGGACCTCGTGCACGCCACCGGAATCGAGGACGGACGCCTCGAGTACCGGCGGGCGAAGACCGGCAGGCCATACAGCATCAAGGTGGAGCCGGAGTGCATGGAGGTCATCGAGCGGCTGAGGGGGAAGGACTGGCTCCTCAACCCCCTCGACACGTACTCCTGCACCCACCACTGGACGTCCAAGGTGGACAACGTCCTGAAGGAGGTCGCCGCAGAACTCGGACTTCCCGGATTCTCCATGTACTGGGCGCGGCACTCCTGGACGACCATCGCCGCAGAACTGGAGATCCCGCGGGAGACCATCGCCGCCGCAATGGGGCACTCCGGAGGGACCGTCACCGACATCTACATCAACTTCGACCGCTCGAAGATAGACAGGGCGAACCGGCAGGTGATCGACTACGTCCTCTACGGGAAGAGGCAGCAAACCGTCCAGGACATCCTGAGCCGCAGCTTCGAGGAACTGAGGAAGCAGATTGCCGGAAACGCCGGATAAAATTCCGTATTATGCAAAGAAATTGCACATTTCGTCAAGAAATTGCCGAAAAATGCAGTTTTCTTTCCATTTCCCAAAGAAAAAGCCCCGGATTTCTCCGGGGCCGCCTTCATGATAGACGATTACCAAACAGTCAGAAGATGAAGGCAAGACGTCGGCTGATGGCCTGTATTCCGTCGCTGATGCGCTGCTGCATGGCCGGCCTGGGATGGCGCTGTCCGTTGGCGTAGTGGCTGAGCTGCTGCTCGGCGATTCCGGTCTCACGGGCCAGGGCCTTGCGGGTGATGAAGTTGTCGGCGTACTTGAGTTGGGCGCGGGTGGAGAGCAGGAACTCGGGCTCCCATTCCCCGAGGAACTCCTCGGGGATGGCCTCGCCATCCTCCCGCATCCCGTCAAGATGGAACTTGAGCGCCTCAACGATGTTCTTTTCCACTTCCTCCAGGGTTTTGCCGGTGGCCACGCACGCGATGTCCTCGTTTGCAGGAGCCGCCCCGAAATTGTTCGGAACCCAGTCAACATTGATGATAACTTTTCCCATATTGTCGTTCTTTTTTGTTGTTGCTTGTTCTATATCCATTCCGGAAAGGTAGGGTGGTTATTTCCACCCTGCCTGCTTCCAGATGCTGTTCAAGAGTTCCTGACTCAAAGTGTCGCTCTCTTTCCCGTTGACGGTGACGGTACCACTCTTTCCTCTCGCGTTCTTCAGTTGGCGGTGGTCGCCTTTCGTCCGTATGACCTCCCATCCGTCTGCTTTCAGGAGGTCGAGGACCTGTTTGACTTTGTATCTCTTCATCTTCCGTGTTGTTTGGTACCGCAAAGATATATAAAAATATATCATTTTGCAATTTTATCTGCCTTTTTCACGAAAAAAGTTTGCAAAAACAAGCCCGGACCTCACGGCCTGGGCTTGCGAACGAAAACTTAACACTGATTACAAACCCCTCGGCGGGGATGTGGGTCTCAGAAGGAGTATCCGAACGTGACGCCGGCGCCGGCGTAGGGCTGCACCCCCGCGGGGGTATAGCCGATTCCGACCTGCAGACCGACGGTGAAACTCCAGCGCTTCCGGTAATAATAATGCAGTTGCGCCGAATTGTTGATTATGGCTATCTGCGAGGACCCCCCGGGAGTGCCCCGAGTTAG
>JAEEGJ010009826.1_pt1 | contig 25308 bp, 22 predicted proteins | sample 8958761 | NCBI WGS metagenome assembly JAEEGJ01 (sample SAMN16246546, study PRJNA631951) | gut metagenome | biome: gut microbiome; feature: rumen; material: RS-attached | host: Bos | place: Iran: Karaj | collected 2018-10 | reverse complement strand
TTCCCGACATGGAACGCGCCGCTCCACCGCGAAACGGCGCAGCACGGCGCGCTCGTCAGCGAGTACCCGCCGGGGACGCCGTCGACCCGCGGCAGCTTCCCCGCGAGAAACAGGATAATCGCTGGCCTTTCCCGCGGCGTTCTCGTCATCGAAGCGCCGATGAAGAGCGGCTCTCTCATAACCGCGGCCCGCGCCCTCGAGGAGGGAAGAGACGTTTTCGCCGTGCCCGGGCGCATAGACGATCCGAACTTCCGCGGCTCGAACGCGCTGCTGCGGGACGGGGCCGTCATAGCCCTTGAGCCGGAGGACGTCATAGGTTCTGTAAACGCCTCGCTGCCCGCCGAGCTGGCTCTCACTTCGCGCTCGGAGCCTCATGCGGAGGCCGGCGTCAGCTCCCCGGAGCGACAAAAAGCCTCAAAAAAAGAGGTTGACAAGCCAGAAGGCTTAGAATATATTGACTTAAAAGAAAAACTGGGAGTATTTTCAGACAGCGAAAGCCGCGTCCTCGCGGCGCTCAACGGCGGCCGAAAGTCGGCCGCGGAGCTCGCCGCCGAGCTGGAAATGCAGATGCAGGATGTGCTCGCGGCTCTGACGATGCTCGAGATAGGCGGTTACGTGCTCTCGGGCGACGACAACAGATACGGGCCGACCTCGCGGGGGATGCTCTGACGCGGGACGTCCATTTTTACCACCTTCAAGTGAGGAAAGATATATGGCAAAGAAAAGCCTTGTAATAGTCGAATCGCCCGCCAAGGCGAAGACGATCGAGAAGTATCTCGGCGACCATTACGTCGTGACGAGCTCGATGGGCCATCTGCGCGACCTGCCCAAGAGCACGCTCGGGGTGGATATCGAGCATGACTTCGAACCGGAGTACAAGCCCATCCCCGGCCGCGAGGAGACGATAGCCTCCCTTAAAAAGCGCGCCGCCGAGAGCGACAAAGTATATCTCGCGACCGACCCGGACCGCGAAGGAGAGGCTATATCGTGGCATCTGAAGGAGCTTCTTTCCCTCAGCGACAAGAAGGCCTGCCGCGTCACGTTCAACGAGATAACCAAGAAGGTAGTCAACGACTCCATCGCCGCGCCGCGGCAGATAGACATGAACCTGGTCGACGCGCAGCAGGCCCGCCGCGTGCTCGACAGGATAGTCGGCTATAAGCTCAGCCCGCTCCTCTGGCGGACGATACGCCGCGGTCTCTCCGCGGGCCGTGTCCAGTCCGTCGCGACCCGTATGGTCGTCGACAGGGAAAATGAGATCCGCTCTTTCGTCCCGGAGGAATACTGGCCGTTCGACGCCGAGCTCGAGTGCATGGACAAAAAAGGCCGCTTCACAGCGCGCCTGACCGGCAATGCAAAGGGAAAACTCGAACTGCACAGCGCCGAGGAGGTCGAAAAGGTCAAGGCGGCCGTCTCCGCCGCGCCGTTTATCATCACGGGCGTCAAGCGCGCCGACAAGCAGCGCGGACCCTACGGCCCGTTCATAACCTCAACGCTCCAGCAGGATGCCTCGCGCAAACTGAATATGGCCCCGAAGAGGACGATGTCCGTCGCCCAGAAGCTCTATGAGGGCATAGAGCTCGGCGAGCTCGGCTCCGTCGGACTTATTACCTATATGAGAACGGACTCCCTGCGCGTATCCAAGGAGGCGCAGGATGCCGCGAAGCAGTACATCGTCGCCAAATACGGCCCCGAGTACTATCCCAAGTCCCCGCGCGTTTTCAAGGCCAGAGCCGGCGCGCAGGACGCGCACGAGGCTATCCGTCCCAGCGATATCGGTCTCGTCCCCGAAAGCATCAAGCAGTATCTTACCAACGAGCAGTACAGGCTCTACAGGCTCATCTGGAGCCGCTTTATGGCCAGCCAGATGGCCAACTGCGTCAACGACACCGTGACCATCGACGTCACGAGCGCGGGCTACGTCTTCAAGGCGACGCATTCCAGCGTCAAATTCCCCGGCTTTACCGTCCTCTATGACGACGCGAAGGACGACGAGGTCAAGGGCAAGACCCTTCCCAAGCTCGCCGAGGGCGAGGAGGTCAGGCTCCTTGAGATAAAGACCGAGCAGAAGTTCACCCAGCCGCCCTCCCGCTATACGGAGGACACCCTCATCCGCGCCATGGAGGAGAAGGGGATAGGCCGCCCGAGCACCTACGCCCCGACGATGTCGACTATCCTTGAGCGCGAGTATGTCGCCAAGGAGGGCAAGACCCTGCGCCCGACCGCCCTCGGCGAGGCCGTCAACGGCCTTCTGCTCGATAAGTTCCCCGACATAGTCGACCTGAAGTTCACCGCCCGCATGGAGCAGTCGCTCGACGAGGTCGGCGACGGCGAGAAGCAGTGGAAGCAGGTCATCAGAGACTTCTATAAGGGCTTCGACGAGTCCCTCGGCGAGGCCGAGACGACGCTCAAGGGCACGCGCATCAAGGTCCCCGCCGAAGAGACCGACGAGATATGCGACGAGTGCGGCCGCAAAATGGTCATCAAGACCGGCCGCTTCGGCAAGTTTCTGGCCTGCCCGGGCTTCCCTGAGTGCAAGTTCACCAAGCCCCTCGTTGTCGAGATGCCGGGCAAGTGCCCGAAGTGCGGCGCGCGCATGCTCAAGCGCCAGTCCAAAAACGGCAATCCCTACTATGCCTGCGAGATGCTCAATCACGGGTGCGACTTCCTCACGTGGGACGTGCCCGTCGCCAACGTGTGCCCGGAATGCGGCCTGACGATGTTCAAGCGCTCCGGCCGCGGCTATACCAAGCCCTTCTGCATCAATCCCGAGTGCAAGGCCTTTGTGCCCGAGGATAAGCGCGGCTACAAGCGCAAGACGGCCGAGGCTTCTGCCGAGGCCGCGAAAAAGCCCGCCGCGAAAAAGAAAAATGGCTGACGTCACCGTAGTCGGCGCCGGCCTTGCCGGAAGCGAGGCCGCGTGGCAGCTGGCCAGACGCGGCGTGAGCGTGAAGCTTCTTGAGATGAAGCCGGGCAAGAAGACCCCGGCCCACGTCTCGGACGGCTTTGCCGAGCTCGTCTGCTCCAATTCGCTGCGCAGCAACGACCTTACGAACGCCGTCGGTCTCCTCAAGGAGGAGATGCGCCGGTTCGACAGTCTCATAATCTCCTGCGCCGACGCTACCCGCGTCGAGGCCGGAGGCGCGCTCGCGGTCGACCGCGTCGGCTTTTCAAGGCTCGTGACAGAGCGCCTGCTTGCCCTGCCGAACGTCGAGTACGTCAGCGGGGAAGTGACCGAGATCCCCGAGGGCGAGACGGTCATCGCGTCCGGTCCGCTGACCTCCGACGCTCTCGGAGACGCGATAGCGGCCCTCTTTCCCGATACGGCCCGCCTCAATTTCTATGACGCCGCCGCGCCCATCGTCACGCTTGAGAGCGTTGACATGGAAAGCGCCTTTTTCGCCTCCCGCTACGACAGAGGCAACGCGGATTATGTAAACTGCCCGATGGAAAAGGACGAGTATCTCCGCTTCGTAGCCGAGCTGCGCGAGGCAAAGCAGGCCGAGGTGCACGGCTTTGACGACGGAGCCGTCTTCGAGGGGTGCATGCCCGTCGAGGTGATGGCGCGCCGCGGCGAGGATACGCTCCGCTACGGGCCGCTCAAACCCATAGGGCTGCGTGATCCGAGGACGGGGCGGGAATGCTACGCCGTCGTCCAGCTCCGGCAGGACAACGCCGAGGGCACCCTCTATAACATAGTCGGCTTCCAGACGCACCTGACCTTCGGCGAGCAGAAGCGGGTCTTCTCGATGATACCCGCCCTGAAAAATGCCGAGTACGTCCGCTACGGCGTAATGCACCGCAATACATATCTGGATTCCCCGCGCCTGCTTGACGGGCAGTACAGGCTCAAAGCGATGCCGCGCCTCTCCTTCGCCGGGCAGATGACCGGCGTCGAGGGCTACGTCGAGTCCGCCGCCTCCGGCATGCTCGTCGGCATACAGACCGCGCGCCGCCTTTCCGGGCGCGAACCTCTTGATTTTACCTCCATGACCGCGACCGGGGCGCTCGCCGCCTATGTTTCGGGAGGGAGCGTGGGCAATTTCCAGCCCATGAATATAAACTTCGGCATCATCTCGCCGCTTGACCGCAGGGTAAAGGGCAAGCGCAACAAGAACATGGAACTGTCCCGCCGCGCGCTTGAGATCATCGACTCGCTCGCCGCACGGGACAGGGAAGGGAGATAGAATGAAGATCGTCGTAGACGCCATGGGCGGAGACAACGCGCCCATGGAGATAGTCAAGGGCGCCGTCAGAGCCGTTGAGGAGCTCGATACCGACGTGATCCTCGTCGGCGTCGGAGAGGAGATACTTCGCTGCATCCAGTCGCTCGGCATGAGCAACCTGCCCAAGGGCATAGAGATAGCACATACGAGCCAGGTCATATCCATGGAGGACGAGCCCACATCGATCCTGCGCGAAAAGCGCGAATCCTCGATGGCCGTCGGGCTTGACCTCATAAAGGACGGGACGGGGGACGCCCTTGTTTCCGCCGGCAGCACCGGGGCCCTGCTCTCCGGCGCGACTCTCATCCTCAAGCGCATCCGCGGCATCAGGCGCGCCGCGCTCGCGCCCGTTCTCCCGACGGAGGACGGCGGCGGCTGCATCGTCATCGACTGCGGCGCCAACGTCGAAAACACAGTCGAGTATCTGACGCAGTTCGCATTCATGGGCGCCGCCTATGCCAAAAGCGTTTTCGGCCGCGACAACGCGCGCGTGGCCCTGCTCAATATCGGAACGGAGTCGACAAAGGGAGATCCGCTGCATAAGGAAGCCTACGCCGCCCTGACCGAGCTCGACGAGAAAAAGGCGATAAATTTCGTCGGCAATATCGAGGCAAGGGACGTGCTGTTCGGCGCGGCGGACGTCATCGTGACCGACGGCTGGAGCGGCAACGTCATGCTCAAGGGCATCGAGGGCGCGGGCGTATTCATGACCAACGCGCTCAAGGCGACCTTCAGGAAAAACCTCAGGACAAAGCTCGCCGCCGCCATAATGAAAAAGGACCTCTACGCCATGCGTTCAAAGCTAGATTACTCCGAGATAGGCGGGAGCATACTGCTCGGCGTGGCCAAGCCCGTCGTGAAGGCCCACGGCGCATCGAACGCCAACGCGATCAAAAACGCCATAGGTCAGGCCGCAAAAGCCGTCAGAGGTGGCCTTGTCAGCGAGATAACGTCCTATCTGGGCGACCTTAAGTGATAAAACCGGTTGACAACCGGATATTATATGCATACGATATACGCAGAAATCTATTCACGAGGTGACATTAAATGATTTTCGAAAAGCTTCAGAAGATGCTCGCCGAGCAATTCCTGGTCGATGAGGACAGCATCACGATGGATACGGCCTTCGTGGACGACCTCAACGCCGACTCGCTCGATCTGGTCGAGCTGTCCATGGCGGTCGAGGAGGAATTCGGGCTTCCTGAGATAGAAGAAGAGGAGATCGCCAATCTTGTGACGGTCGGCGACGTTGTGAGGTACATTTCCTCCATCATAGAGTAAGTCAGCCAAAGGAGCCCGCCGCTCTCAGCGCAGGGCTCCGCTTTTTTAGCGGGTGAAATATGGACGTAAAAGAGCTTCAAAACCGAATAGGATACGTTTTCCGCAACGAAGAGCTGATGGAAAACGCGCTCACGCACAGCTCCTATGCAAATGAGCGCGGGAAGAGCCGCGTCTTTTCCAATGAGCGGCTGGAGTTCCTCGGAGATTCCGTCCTCGGCTTCGTGACGGCGGAGTATCTCTTTGAAAAATACCCCTCCCGCCCGGAGGGCGAGATGACGCGCATCCGCGCCGAGCTCGTCTGCGAGCATAGCCTCGCCGCGACTGCGGAGGAGTTGGAGCTCGGAGCCGTCCTCCTGCTCGGAAAGGGCGAGGAGCAAAACGGCGGGCGCAGGCGCAGATCCATCCTCGCGGACGCGGTGGAGGCCCTTCTTGCCGCGATATACCTTGACGGAGGCATGGAGCCCGCCCGGGCCTTCGTGCTGGACCATATCCTTGCCGAGAAGCCGACCGAGCTGACGGATTACAAGACCGCCCTGCAGGAGCGCGTTCAGGCTGCAGGCGGCGTCTCTCCGCAGTATCGGATCATAGACGAATACGGCCCCGACCACGCCAAGACCTTCGTTGCCCGGGTCGAGATAGACGGCGAGCCCGCCGGCGAGGGCTCCGGAAGGACAAAGAAAGAGGCTGAGCAGTCGGCGGCCAGAGCCGCTTTGGAGAGTATGGACAAATGACGCCGAAAAGACGCATTATCCCCGTTTTCGTGCCCCATGTGGGCTGCCCCAACAACTGCGTGTTCTGCGACCAGAAGAAGATCTCGGGCGCTCTGTCGCCCGCTTCTCCGGAGGACGTGTCGCGCGCTATAGAGAATGCCGCGGCGGTCATCCCGGAAGGGGAGACCGCCGAGCTTGCTTTTTACGGCGGAAGCTTCACGGCCATTCCCCCCGCCGAGCAGGAGGCCCTGCTTGCCGCCGCGAGGCGGTATGACCTTGTCGGCCCGATCCGCGTCTCGACCCGCCCCGACAGGATAAACGGGGAAGCGCTCGCGCTGCTGAAGGCCTACGGCGTCGAGACGGTCGAGCTTGGCGCCCAGTCCATGGACGACGAGGTCCTGCGCCTCTCCGGGCGCGGACACAAGGCTCTCGATACGCAGCGCGCCGCGGAGCTCGTCAAGGCTTCGGGCTTCGGCCTTATCCTGCAGATGATGACCGGGCTTCCCGGCGACACGGCGGAAAAGACCCTGGCGACCGCGCGGAAGATAGCATCACTCGGCCCCGACGGAGTGAGGATCTATCCGACCGTCATAATCCGGGATACGCCGCTGGAGGAAATGTGGCGCGCGGGAGCATATAAAGAACACACGGTCGCCGAGGCCGTGGAGTGGTGCGTTCCCGTTGTGCAGACCTTCTGGGAGGCGGGGATAACGATAATCCGACTCGGACTGAACCCGACGGACGACCTCTCCGGAGGCACGGCCGTTGCCGGGGCGTACCATCCAGCCCTGGGGACGCTCGTATATTCGCGCCTTTACTATGAGCGCGCGAGAGAGCTCCTTGCGGGAGCGGGAAAGCTCGAAAGAGCGACGCTCGGAGTCGAGCAGAGAGCCGTATCCAATATGGCCGGACTGCGGCGGGAGAACGTTCTCACCCTCGAGCGGGAGTTCGAGCCCGTAAAAATAAAGATAATTCCCGCAAAAGTGGGCATGGGAAATGTAAAACCGATTGATTTTTTGCAGAAACAGTGATACAATATATTGGTTAATTTTTGAGCAAAATCAGGATAATTCATCAATATACGGAGTTTGCGAATGTATCTGAAGGCTTTGGAGATCCAGGGCTTCAAATCGTTCCCGGAAAAGGTCACGCTGACCTTTGAGAAGGACCTGACCGCAATAGTCGGGCCGAACGGGAGCGGAAAGTCCAATATATCCGACGCGATAAGCTGGGTCATGGGCGAGCAGCGGAGCAAGGCCCTCCGCGGCAGCAAGATGGAGGACGTCATCTTCGGCGGCAGCGAGGAGCGCTCTCAGCTCAGCTTTGCACAGGTGTCGCTCATCCTCGACAACAGCGAGGGAATGTTCGACGTTGACGCGCCGGAGCTCATGATAACCCGCCGCTACTACAGGAGCGGCGAGTCGGAGTACTACATCAACAAGAAATCCGTCCGCCTCAAGGACGTGTATTCCATCCTTATGGACACGGGCCTCGGCCGCGACGGCTATTCCGTCATCGGTCAGGGCAGGATAGACGAGATAATCTCCGCCAAGAGCGAGGACAGACGCGAGGTATTCGAGGAGGCGGCGGGCATCTCGCGCTACCGCTACTCCAAGGAGGAGGCCGAGCGCAAGCTCGCGAGGACGGACGAGGCTCTCCTGCGCGTAGGGGACAAGATATCCGAGCTGGAGCTCTCCGTCGAGCCCCTGCGCGAGCAGGCCGAGACAGCGAAGAAGTACCTCATCCTCCGCGACGAGCTGCGCGGCCTGGAGATATCCGTCTGGGTCGAGAACCTCGAAAGGCTTTCGGTCAAGACCGTCGAACTCGAGCGCGAATTCGACGAGGCCTCCCGCCGGCGCGACAGCGGCAGGGACGAGCTTGAAGCGCTTTATGCCGACTCCGCGGAGCTTTCGGAGAAGATACGCGCCAAGGATACCGAGGCAGAGAGCCTCCGCAGCGAGATAACGGCCATGGAGGCGCTCGCCGCCGAGTATGAGAGCGGCGCCGCCGTCATCGAGGCCGGGATAAAGTCAGCCGGAGAGGAGATCGCCCGCACCGAGGCCGATCTTTCCGACCGGGGCGACAGGAACGAAGAGATGAACGCCCGAATCCGCGCCAGGACCGAGCGCGTGGGCGAGATAGACGCCGCACTCGGGGAGATAGCCCTCGAGCTTGATGCGGTGATAAAGGAAAACGAATCCGCCGCGGCCGCCGGCAGCGAGCGCGACCGCGAGATCAACGACCTTGTCGCCGAGGTCGCGGCGCTTTCCTCCGAGGCCAGAGCGGCGAGGGCGAGATCCGAGGCCGCGGCCGCCTCTGTATCCGAGCTCGGGCCCGCGCTCGAGTCCTCCGAGGCGGACGCCGCAGCGGCGAAGGAGCGGGTAGGGCAGGAACGCGCCTCTCTCGAAGAATGCGAAAAGAGCATAGCCGACGCCGATTCCCGAAGGACAGAGTGCGAAAACGTCGTCTCCGGCAACAGGCTCAGGCAGACCTCCCGCGAGAAGAAGGCCGCCGAGCTTCGCGACAAGCTCTCTGAGCTGCGCATGCAGAAGGGGCGCCTCGCCTCACGCATATCGCTGCTGACAGAGATGGAGAAGGAATACGAGGGCTTCTCGAAGGCCGTGCGCACTGTAATGCAGGAGGCGGCCCGCGGCGCTCTCAGAAACGTATGCGGAACGGTCGCCGACATTATCAAGACCGGCGACGAATATACCATAGCCACTGAGACGGCGCTGGGCAATTCCCTTCAGAACATCGTCGTCAATACCGAGGAGGACGGCAAGGCCGGCATCAACCTCCTCAAGCGCAGAGACGCTGGCCGTGCGACCTTCATCCCTCTGAGCGGGACGAGGGGCAGGGAGCTAAATGAAAAGGGCCTGCACTCCGAGCAGGGCGTGCTCGGCACGGCGTTCGAGCTCGTGCAGTTCGAGGACAAGTACAGAAACGTCATATCCGACCTGCTCGGCAGGACGGTCGTCGCCGAGGATCTGGATACGGCCATCCGCGTTTCGAGAAAGTACGGCGGAAGGTTCCGCATCGTAACGCTAGACGGACAGGTCATGAACGCAGGCGGCTCCATGACGGGCGGCAGCGCCGCGCGCAGCGTCGGCATCCTATCAAGAGCCAATGAGCTCAAGGCGCTGACCGCCGAAGCGGAAAAGGCCGAGCAGATAGAAAAGGAACTCTCCGCGAGAGCCGCCGAGGCCGAGAGAGAGCTTGAAAAGGCCAATTACGAGACCGAGACCGCGCTGACGGAGCTTCGCTCCGCGGAGGACGAGCTCGTCGCGCTCCGTGCCGCCGAGGCGCAGAGACGAAGGCTCGTCGAGGACGTCGAGAAGTCGGCCGCCCAGCTTGCCGAGCTCGCCGCCCAGACGAAGCAGAGGCTCGAGACAGCCCGCGCGGACATCGAAAAATACGAGTCCGAGGCCGTGAAGTTCGAGTCCGAGGCCGAAAAGACCTCCGAAAAGGCACGCGAGCTTTCCGAGGGAAGATCGGAGCTCGACGCGCGCCTTGCGAAGATGCGCGAGGATATCGAGGGTATCCGCGCCCGCATAGCTTCGCTCGAGGCGGAAAAGCTCTCCACGCTCACGACCGTCGAGGAATGGAAGTCCATGCTCGCCGGAATGGAATCCGACCGCGAAGCAAGACTCGGAGAGCTGGAGACCAAGCGCCTCTCGCTCGGCGAGATGCGCGCGTCTCTGGAGGAAAAGCGCGCCCGGGCGGAGGCTCAGCGCGGCGCCGTCGCGAAAAAGAGGGAGGTCCTCTCCGGCGTGACGTCCGAGCGCCTCGAATTCGAGGGCCGCAGGGACAAGCTCGACAAGGCCGCGCAGGATAAAAACAGAGAGCTGCTCGACAGGGAACGGGAATTCTCGCTTCTTGAGCAGAGAAAGATATCCGCTCAGATGGAGGAGCGGCAGATAACCGACAAGCTATGGGAGACCTACGAGCTGACCCGCAGCGCCGCCGAGCGCCAGCGCATCGAGCTGGAATCGCTCTTCAAGGCAAACCGGCGCATAGGCGAGCTCAAGCGCTCCATCGCCGCTCTCGGAACTCCGAACCTCGGCGCCATAGAGGAATACGACCGCGTCAGCGGGCGCTACACCTTCCTGACCGAGCAGCGCGACGACATCCTCAAGGCCAAGGACGAACTTGAGGGCATCATCCGCGACGTGACGGGCGAGATGGAGGCCATTTTCGTCCGCGAGTTCTCCGCTATAAACGACAGCTTCGCCGAGACTTTTGCCGAGCTTTTCGGAGGCGGCAAGGCCGAGCTGGTGCTCGAGGACGAGAACGACGTCCTGAACTGCGGAATCGAGATAAGAGTCAGGCCGCCGGGAAAGACGCTCAAGACAATTTCGCTCCTCTCCGGCGGCGAGCGCGCTTTCGTCGCCATAGCGCTTTATTTCGCGATAATGAAGGTCAGACCGACCCCGTTCTGCGTGCTCGACGAGATCGAGGCCGCGCTCGACGAGAAAAACGTCGACCGCTTCGCGCAGTATCTGCGCCGCATGTCCGATAAGACGCAGTTCCTCGTCATAACCCACAGACGCGGCACCATGGAAGAGGCTGACGTGCTCTACGGAGTCACGATGCAGCACGGCATATCCAAGCTCCTCTCGCTCGACCTCTCGGAGGTCGACCTGAAGGAAGCCTGATCCGTTCCCGGAGGAAAACATGGGTTTTTTTGAAAAACTGAAAGCGGGTCTCGCCGCTTCGGGCGAGAACTTCACAAAGAAGCTCCACGGCATGTTCGACGCCTTCACCGGCGCCAACGACGACTTTTTCGACGAACTCGAAGAGACGCTCATAACCGCGGACCTCGGCGTAAACCTCGCCTGCGATACGGTCGAGGAGCTGCGCGGCCGCGTAAAGAGCAAGGGCCTTCGCGGCGCCGAAGCCATAAAGGGCGAGTTGGCCGAGATCCTCGTCGGTTACCTCTCTGGAGATACCGGCCTCAAGCTCGATACGAAGCCGTCCATCATCCTCATGGTCGGCGTCAACGGCGTCGGCAAGACGACGACGATAGGCAAGCTCGCGAGCTCCTTCACGGCGCAGGGGAAAAAAGTCCTGCTCTGCGCGGGGGACACCTTCCGCGCCGCCGCCGCCGAGCAGCTCGACATCTGGGCCAAGCGCTCCGGCGCGGACATAGTCCGCCACAGCGAGGGATCAGATCCCGGCGCCGTCGTTTTCGACGGCATCTCCGCCGCCAAGGCAAGAGGCGCGGATATCATCATCTGCGACACGGCCGGCCGGCTGCATAACAAGACCAATCTGATGAACGAGCTTTCCAAGATAAACAGGATAGTTTCCCGCGAGCTGCCCGACGCCTCGCGCGAGTGCCTGCTCGTCATCGACGCCACGACCGGGCAGAACGGCCTCATCCAGGCCCGCGAATTCGGCGAAGCCTCCGGCGTGACGGGCATCGTGCTCACCAAGCTCGACGGGACCGCGCGCGGCGGCATAGTCTTCGCCGTCGCCAACGAGCTGGGCATCCCCGTCAAGTATATTGGCGTCGGAGAGGGAGCGGACGATCTGCTGCCCTTCGAGGCGGAGAGCTTCGTCTCCGCACTGCTCAAATGAGCGCACCGGTCTTCCTTCTGGCCACCAACAACGCCGGAAAGCTTGCCGAGCTCCGGCCCATATTCGCGTCTCTCGGTCTGGAATGCGTCTCCATGCGGGAGGCGGGAGTCTCCAGCGACCCGGAGGAGACGGGAAGCACCTTTGAGGAAAACGCGCTCATTAAGGCGCGCGCCGCCATGGAGGCCTCCGGCATGCCCGCCGCGGCCGACGACAGCGGCCTCATGGTCGACGCGCTCGACGGCGCGCCCGGAGTCATGAGTGCGCGCTTTGCCGGCGGGCACGACGTCTCCGACGCGGATAAATGCGCCTTTCTTCTTCAAAAAATGGCAGATAAGGAACAACGCTCCGCGAGATTCGTCTCATGTATAGCCTGCGTATTCCCGGACGGCGGCGAGATCACCTCCCGCGGCGAGTGCGAGGGAAGCATCATCCGCGCCCCGAGAGGGGAGAGCGGCTTCGGGTACGATCCCGTGTTCGTGCCGGAGGGCTTCGGCAAGACTTTCGCCGAGCTCGGTCCGGAGATAAAAAACGGCATTTCACACAGAGCGAGAGCTCTCCGCGCATTCGGAGAGGAGCTCGCCCGATATCTGGGGAGGCAGACATGCTGACAGGAAAACAGCGCGCATATCTCCGCGGCCTCGCCAACGGCGAGGATACCATACTCTACATCGGCAAGGGCGGCATCACCGAGAACATCGTGACGCAGGCGTCCGACGCGCTGCTCGCGCGCGAGCTCATAAAGGGCCGCGTGCTCGAAAATGCGCCGCTGACGCCGCGCGAAGCCTGCGACGAGCTGGCCGAGAGGCTCGGCGCCGAGCCCGTTCAGGTCATCGGCAGCCGTTTTTCGATCTATAAGCCTAAGCCGAAGGACCCCGTCATCAAGCTCCCGAAATGATGAAGACCGGCCTTTTCGGCGGGACTTTCAACCCGCCGCACATCGGGCATATCTCGGTCGCCGACAAGGCCGTCGAGAGCCTCGGCCTGGACAGACTCATCGTCATGCCGACTGGGACGCCTCCGCATAAGGAGCTCTCCGACGGCGCGCCTGACGCCGAGGCGAGGCTCGAGATGGCGAAACTCGCGTTCGCGGACACTCCGCGCGCCGAGGTATCCGACATGGAGATACGCCGCGAGGGAAGAAGCTACACGGCCGATACGGTCCGCGCCATCCTCGCCGAGTCGCCGGAAACGGAGCTCTGGCTCGTCGTCGGCGACGATATGTTCTTCTCCTTCGAGCGCTGGTACGACAGCCGCTGGCTGCTCGCCAACGTCTCGCTCGCGGTCTTCGCCCGTTCTGACAGAATGGATGAGATCAGGTCCCGCGCGGAAAAGCTGAGCGCGGGCGGGGCGAGAGTCCGCGTCGTGGAAAAAGAGGTCGTTGAGATATCATCGACAGAGATACGCGACGCGCTCCCGAAGCGCGGGGGGAGGAAATATCTCTCCGACGCGGTGTATTCGTATATTATCCGCAATCGGCTCTATAACGCGCTGCCGGATATAGACTGGCTGCGCGGCAGGGCCATCACGCTCCTCAAGCCCTCGCGCGTGCCCCACGTGCTGGGGACGGAGGAGACGGCCGCCGCTCTGGCTCGGCGCTGGGGCGTCGACGAGGCCGACGCAAGGACGGCCGCTCTGCTCCACGACTGCACAAAAAGAATTAATGCGGACGAGCAGTTGAATTTTGAATCTCTGCATGTTACAATGCAGACTAATCCCGTTCCGGAAAAGCTTTTCCATGCCATAACCGGCGCGGAGCTCGCGCAGCGGGAGTTCGGCGTCTCGGACGAGATACGCAGCGCGATAAGATGGCATACCTCGGGCAAGCCCGGGATGACCGATCTTGAAAAGATCATATACCTTGCGGACATGGTCGAGCCGAACAGAACGTTTCCAGAAGCTTTGCGGATCAGGGACGTCTGCTTCGAGGACCTTGACGCCGCGATGCGCGACGCGCTGGAATTCAGCGTCAAGAGCGTAAAAGAGAGAAACCTGCCCCTGGACGAGACGACAGTCCGCGCCCTGGAGTATTACAGAGGAACAGCGAAATGAAACTATTCGGAAATACCAGCTCGAAAAACAGAAGAAGACCTCCGGAGCATATCAAGGAGGCTCCCGTCAGAGAAGAGTCGATAAAGGAGCAGCCCGTCGAGCTCGACGAGACTCCCGTCAGGGAAGCTCCCAGGCAGGCCGAGTCCGCTCCCGCCGCGGCGAAGGCTGAGGCCGCTTCCGGCCGCACCCCCGAGGAAAAGGCCGCGATCGAGGCCATGATAGCCAAGTATCAGAAGAAAAAGATGATACGCCGCTTCATCATCCTCGGCGTGCTCGTAGTCATCGCTCTCGGCGTTTTCATCTTCGTCAAGGCGACAGTCAAGCCCCCTGTGGTAACGGACGATCCGGGCATGAACGTCAATACTCCTACCCCGACCGTGACCGTCGCCCCGACGCCGACTCCGACCGCCGACGTCACGGCCGAGCCGACCGATTCCCCCGAGCCCACGGAGAGCCCCGAGCCCTCCGACGATCCCGTCGTCCCTGTCCGCAAGGAAGGCTTCTATACCTTTGCCCTCATCGGTCAGGACCAGCAGTACGGCAATACAGACACGATACTCATCGGCGCCTATGACGACGTCAACAAGACGCTCGACTTCGTCTCCATCCCGCGCGATACGATGGTCAACGTCCCCTGGGACGTCAAGAAGGTCAATACGGTCTATGCCTATTCCGTCCGCTACGGTCTTGCCGACGACAAGATCGAGGGCTTTAAGGCCGGCATGCGCGACTTCACGGGCTTCACGATCGACAACGTCATCATGGTCAATCTCCGCGGCTTTGTAAACCTTGTCGACACGATAGGCGGGGTGTACTTCGACGTTCCCGTCAGCATGAACTACGACGATCCCATCCAGGACCTGCACATCCATGTCAGCAAGGGCTATCAGTACCTCAACGGCACGCAGGCCGTAGGCGTCATGCGCTTCCGCAACAATAACGACGGCTCCGGCTATTTCGATACCGGCCGTATCCAGACCCAGCAGGCCTTCCTCAAGGCCGTCGCCAAGCAGTGCATCCAGACGATAAGCGTCTCGAAGATCAACGATTACGCCAAGATCTTCAAGGAGGACGTCACGACCGACCTCACCGTCGGCAACCTTGTCTGGTACGGCGAAAAGCTGCTCGCTCTGAACCCGGACAACATCAGGTTCCATACGCTGCCATCCGAGGTCAACGATACCGTCAAGGGCCTCAGCTACGGGACGGTCTACGTCGACGACTGGATCGAGATGATCAACGCCTATCTCAATCCCTATAACGTCGATATCACCGTCGACAACGTAAACCTCCTCTCCAGACCGAACATCAAGGATCCCAACAGAAGCAACTGGGGCGACATCTACGCCACCTCCGGCGTTATCTCCGGCGGCTATGAATCCTTCTATGACGTGAGAGCGCACAGCTCATCTTCGAGCTCCTCATCCTCCTCGAGCTCTTCGGGCTCCGGGACGACGGCGCCCGACGACACCTCGTCAGAGCCTGATTCCGGAGGCGAAGCCCAGACCGGTAGCGCGCCGGACGACGGCGGGGGAGAGACCTCCTCCGGGGGAGACGGCGGAGATGCAGGCGGAGATACCTCCGAGCCATAAAACAAAAGAAAGAGTGATCGAATGTTAACACCGGCCGAAGTCATGGGAACTGCCGTCAGGACGCTCGACGACAAGAAGGCGTCGGACATATGCGTTTTGCGGACAGGACCGATTTCCGTCCTCGCGGACTATTTCATCATCTGCACCGCGAGCTCCTCGACGCAGGTCAAGACCCTGCTGGAGGAGACCTCGAAGCGCCTGTCGGAGCTCGGGGAGCCGCCGATCCATACCGAAGGATACAGAGGCGGCGGCTGGGTCCTGCTCGACTTCGGGTGCGTGGTCGTGCATATCTTTCTCGAGGACGTGCGCAAGTTCTATGACCTCGAGCGCCTCTGGGCGGACGCGGAGCGTATGGACGTCTCCGAGATACTCAAATAAGTAAAATCACGCGGCAGCGGCCTTAAAAGGCCGTTTTCCGCGTTTAGTAAGGAATGTTTTTCATGAAGTACGATTTCACGGCAATAGAAAAGAAATGGCAGGAGCGCTGGGAAAAGGAGAAGTGCTACGCCGCCGTCAACGGGGGCGACAAGCCCAAGTACTACGCGCTCGTCGAGTTCCCGTATCCCTCCGGCGACGGACTTCACGTCGGCCACCCGAGGCCGTATACCGCGCTCGACATAGTCTCGCGCAAGCGCCGCATGCAGGGATATAACGTGCTTTTCCCGATGGGGTTCGACGCATTCGGCCTCCCGACGGAGAACTACGCCATAAAGAACCACATGCATCCGCACGACGTGACGAAGAAGAACATCGCGCGCTTTACCTCCCAGCTCAAGATGCTGGGGTACAGCTTCGACTGGGACAGGGTCGTCGACACGACCGACCCGAACTACTATAAGTGGACCCAGTGGATTTTCCTGCAGCTTTTCAAAAAGGGCCTTGCCTACAAGACGAGCATGCCCGTCAACTGGTGCACCTCCTGCAAGTGCGTCCTCGCAAACGAGGAGGTCGTCAACGGCGTGTGCGAGCGCTGCGGCTCCGAGGTCATCCGCCGCGAGAAGAGCCAGTGGATGCTCGCCATAACCAAGTACGCCCAGCGCCTCATCGACGATCTCGACGGGCTGGACTACATTGAGCGCGTCAAGATCCAGCAGAAGAACTGGATCGGCCGCTCCACCGGCGCCGAGGTGGATTTCGATACGACCGCCGGCGACAAGATGCGCATCTTCACGACCCGTCCCGATACGCTCTTCGGCGCAACCTATATGGTCATGTCGCCCGAGCACGCGCTGCTCAGAAAGTGGGCCCCGCTTCTGAAAAACATCGACGAGGTCAATGCCTACGCGGCCGCCGCCGCGAAGAAGTCCGATTTCGAGCGCACGGAGCTCGCCAAGGAGAAGACCGGCGTCCGGCTCGACGGCGTGCGCGCGATCAACCCCGTGACGGGCGGAGAGATCCCCATCTTCATCTCGGACTACGTCCTCGCCACCTACGGCACGGGCTGCATCATGGCCGTCCCCGGCCATGACGAGCGCGACTGGGATTTCGCCAAGGTCTTCGGTCTGCCGATAATCGAGGTCGTCAAGGGCGGCAACGTCGAGGAAGCGGCGTTTACCGACTGCGAGACGGGTATAATGGTCAATTCCGGCTTCCTCAACGGTCTCTCCGTCGAGGACGCCAAGGTCAAGATAGTCGAATGGCTCAAGGACAAGGGCATAGGCGAGCCCAAGGTCAACTATAAGCTGCGCGACTGGGTCTTCTCCCGCCAGCGCTACTGGGGCGAGCCCATTCCCATCGTCTGGTGCGACAAGTGCGGCTGGGTCCCGCTCGACGAGAGCGAGCTGCCCCTGCGCCTGCCCGACGTCGAGAGCTACGAGACGACGGACGACGGCGAGAGCCCGCTTTCCGCCATGACCGACTGGGTCAACACGACCTGCCCGCACTGCGGAGGCCCCGCCCGCCGCGAGACGGACACCATGCCGCAGTGGGCCGGCTCAAGCTGGTATTTCCTGCGCTATATGGACCCGCATAACCCCGACGCGCTCGCCTCGCCCGAGGCCCTCAAATACTGGGGCCAGGTCGACTGGTACAACGGCGGCATGGAGCATACGACGCTGCATCTGCTTTATTCTCGCTTCTGGCACAAGTTCCTCTATGATATCGGCGTCGTACCGTTTGCCGAGCCCTACGCAAAGCGCACGAGCCACGGCATGATCCTCGGCATGAACCCGCATAACTTCGATAATCTCCCCGAAGAGGAGAGGAACGCGCTCGTCGCTCAGTACGGCAGCGAAAAGGCGGCGAAAAAGCATCTCGTCGAGAAATACGGCGAGATGGCAAACCAGCAGATAGTCAAGATGAGCAAGTCCCTCGGCAACGTCGTCAATCCCAACGACGTCGTCGATACCTACGGGGCGGACACGCTCAGGCTCTATATCATGTTCATAGGCGACTTCGAGAAGGCCGCGCCCTGGTCGGATACGGCCGTCAAGGGCTGCAAGCGCTTTCTCGATAAGGTCTGGAACCTCTGCGAGGCTCCCAAGCCCGGCGACAAGCCGGCTCACGAGGCGTCCGTCCACCGCACCATAAAGAAGGTCGGCGACGACATCGAGGAAATGAAGTTCAATACCGCCATAGCCGCCATGATGACGCTCGTCAACGAGCTGAGCGAGGGCGGTGCCAACCGCGCCGAGGTCAACGTCCTGCTTCGCCTGCTCTCTCCGTTCGCCCCGCATATCTGCGAGGAGCTCTGGGAGATGAACGGCTTCGAGGGCCTCTGCTCGATGCAGCCGTGGCCTGAGTACGACGAGTCCCGCATGGTCGAGAGCGAGAAGCAGATCGCCGTTCAGGTCGGCGGAAAGCTCAAGACGACCGTCGTCGTCCCGACCGATGCGACGGACGAGCAGATGGTCGACGCGGCGCTTGCCGATGAGAAGATAAAGCACATCGGCGAGGGTATGGAGCTCGTTCGCAGCATCGTCGTGAAGAACAAGCTCGTCAACCTCATCTTCAAGCCGAAAGCCTGAAGGATTTAGTCCAAAGTTAATAATTATCGGCTTGACAAGAGGGACCCCTTAGATTATAATAACGCGAGTAAAGCCTCTTGAGGGCCCTTAGCGTCACATGGTGGCGCATCGGAGGGAGGGAAACAAAGTGTCGGAAGTCAGAGTTAAGGAAAACGAGTCGCTCGACAGCGCTCTCAAGCGTTTCAAGCGCAACTGCGCGAAGGCCGGTGTCCTGGCGGATCTCAGAAAGAAGGAGTACTACCAGAGCCCCAGCGTCAAGCGCCGTAAAAAGTCCGAGGCGGCCAGAAAAAATAAGAACAAGAGATACTATTGATCTGACGAAAGCAGACGGCGAAAGTCGTCTGCTTTTTCATTTTCCCGCAGCGGCCAGAGCCGCGCGCAGAGTGTCCGGCGTGTTCTCGGAATAGAGCAGCACCGCGCTCTCTGTCCCAGCCGCGCGCAGAGCCCGTATTTTCGCGGCGACGGACGCCGGCGTATCGAAAAGCAGAAATCGCGGCTTTCCGCCCGAAAAGAGCGCGGCATAGTTGACACAGAGCTTTTCCGAGAAATAGGACCTGCCCGCGCAGGCGAGCAGCTTCGCCGCTTTCGCTCTTGAAAGCCGCGTACAGCGCCCGTCCGGGCAGGGCGGAGCATAGAGCCTGAAGCCGACTGAGAGGTCCGCCGCCGCGCGGAAGGGAGCGTCTCCCGCCGCGCCGCGTACGGCCTCGGCAAAGCTCCCGCGGAATATCTCCGTCGATATGAACGCGCCGTAATTTCGTCCTCCGCCGCCGTACCTGACAGGTATCTCCGCCCCGAGCCTCTGCGCGAAAGGGGAGAGCGGCGTACCGTCCGCGCTTTCGAGAAGAAATCCCGAAAAGGAGCGGACGCGGCACTCCCGCAGCACGTCGCGCGCGAGCTCCGGCGCGGCTTCGCCCGTAACGCGCAGCGCCATCATCCCGCCGACTGCGTCGAAAGACGCATCGCGCATGAAAACTCCGCCCGCGATACGGTACGCCATGTGTGCCGGCGGAAGACCCCATTTGCCCGCCTCCCGCAGGAGCTGAGGCGGCGCCGCAAGATATAGACGCATATGCGTTTCCTCCTGTGGACACGGACGCAGCCGAGTGCTATAATACTTCCGGAAAGCCACGCGTGCCGCCATGTCGGCGCGCGCTCAGAATAAGTGAGGTGCAGATCATGGACAATGTAAAAAGGATCACCGACGCGCTGACCGATCTTGAAGCGATACTTCTCATAAGCCCGACCAACCGCCGCTATGCGACGGGCTTTCCCTCCACGGAGGGGACGGTCCTCATAACGAGAAAGTCAGCCCATTTCTTCGTCGACTCGCGTTATATCGAGGCGGCACGCAGCGCCATAAGCGGAGCCGAGGTCGAGCTCGTGACCAATAAATACGACTGGTACGCTCAGGTCAACGCCGTTCTCGAAAAAGAGGGAATAAAAAAGCTAGGCTTTGAGGACGGGTATATAAGCTGCGCTGAGTTTGCCCGCATGAAAGAGAAGCTCGGGGCCGAGCTCACAGCCGAGGGAGGGCTCATGTCCCGCCTGCGCGCCGTCAAGCAGCAGCCCGAGGTGGAGGCGCTCATCGCCGCGCAGAGGCTCGCAGAGAAAGCGCTGGACAAGGTCCTCGGCATCATCAGGCCGGGCATGACCGAGAAGGAGGTCGCGGCTGAGCTCGTATATAATATGCTCAAGCTCGGCGCTGAAAATGTATCCTTCGAGCCCATTGTCGTGACGGGAGAAAAATCCAGCATGCCCCATGGGGTCCCCGGCGACAAGGTCATAAAGAAGGGCGATTTCCTGACGATGGACTTCGGCTGCATCCTGGGCGGATACTGCTCCGATATGACGCGCACCGTCGCGATAGGCAAGGTGACCAAGGAGATGCGCAAGGTCTACGACATCGTACTCGAAGCGCAGCTTGCCGGCATAGCCGCCGCGAAGGCCGGCGTGACCGGCCGCGAAGTGGACAAGGCCGCGCGCGACGTCATCGACGCCGCGGGCTACGGCGAATATTTCGGCCACAGCTTCGGCCACAGCCTCGGTCTGGATATCCATGAGCCGCCCAACGCCATGCCGACCAACAACGATCCGCTTCCCGCCGGAGCCGTCATTTCCGCCGAGCCGGGCATCTATCTTCCGGGCAGATTCGGCGTGCGCATCGAGGACGTCATAGTCCTGCGCGAGGACGGCTGCGAGGACATCACGAAGGCGCCGAAGGAGCTTATCATCCTGTAAAGGATGCAAAGCAAGAAAAATCTTGCAAAAACGCGCCGAATAAGGTATAATACTTCGAGTTATATTACATTCTATTGAGAGGAGACTCTTTATGATTACAGCCGGCGATTTCAGAAACGGTGTTACTTTCGACATGGACGGGAACGTTATGCAGGTCATAGAGTTCCAGCATGTCAAGCCCGGCAAGGGCGCCGCCTTCGTCCGCACGAAGATGCGCAACGTCATTACCGGAGCCGTTACCGAGACGACCTTCAACCCCAGCGATAAATTCGAGAACGCGTACATCGAGCGCCGAGAGATGGAATACAGCTACAACGACGGCGATCTGTACTACTTCATGGACACCGAGACCTATGATCTCACGCCCATCGACTCCAAGCACCTCGGCGACGCCTTCCGCTTCGTCAAGGAAAATACCATCTGCAAGGTCATGAGCTATAAGGGCGTCATCTTCGGTGTCGAGCCGCCCAGCTTCGTCGAGCTCGAGGTCACCCAGACCGATCCCGGCTTCCGCGGCGATACGGCGACCAACGTCACCAAGCCCGCCATTCTTGAGACCGGCGCTGAGGTCAAGGTGCCTCTGTTCATCAATACAGGCGACAGGATCAAGATCGACACGCGCTCCGGCGAATACCTTGAGCGCGCCAAAGGCTGATACACAGGAGGTTTAGTTATGACCATTTCCGAGAGAGTAGCTTATCTTAAGGGCCTCATGGAGGGCATGCAGATCGACGCGTCGGAGAATACCGGCAAGCTTCTGACCGTCATGGCCGACATCCTTGAGGACATTGCCCTCGAGATAGACGATATCAACGAGAACGCCCTCGACCTGGCCGAGGAGATCGACCAGCTTTCCGATGATCTGGGAGACGTCGAGGATTTCCTCGACGAGGTCTGCGAGGACGATGACGACGACGAGTGCTGCTGCTGCGACGATGACGACGATGAGTGCTGCTGCGACGACGAAGACTGCTGCTGCGATGACGACGGCGAGCCGCTCTTCTTCGAGATCAAGTGCCCCTCCTGCGGCGGCGAGTTCACCGTCGACGAGGACGTGATCGCCCTTGATTCCATCAAGTGCCCCAAGTGCGGCGAGACCCTTGAGTTCGACTTTGACGAGGACGACGGGGACGATTGCTGCTGCGGCCACGACCACGACGACTGATCAGAACGGATAAGCAAAAAGGAACTCACATTTTTGTGAGTTCCTTTTTTTACACAAGTTAGTTTACATAATATAAGCTATCTCAGGAAAATCGCCCCGAATATACCCGCCGCGACGACGAGCAGGGCGGGGCTGACCTTCGTCTTCAGCATCAGTACCGTCATAACTGCCGCTACGACGAGGACGTGCACGTCGAGCGCGGCGAAGGAGAAGACGAACCCGCCGGGGAAAAGCGCGGACGACGCGACCGAGACGAGCCCGGACAGCACGAGCGCCGCGACAACGGGCTTTATCCCGGAGAGGACCGACTTGACGAGCGGCGAGCCGTTGAACTTGAAGAAAAACCTCGAGACTATGAGGCATATGACGATCGACGGCAGCGCGACGCCGGCTGTCGCCGCTATCGCGCCGGGGACGCCGTAGAGCCGCATCCCCGCGAAGGTCGCGCAGTTGGCCGCGAACGGGCCGGGCGTCATCTGGGATATGGCGACCATGTCTATCGTCTCGCTCATGCTCATGAGGCCGCGTCTGACGAGCTCCTGCTGGACGAGGGGGAGCATAGCCATGCCTCCGCCTATCGTGAAGAGCCCGATCTTGCAGAATATCCAGAAGAGGGTAAGAAGCTCAGCCATCGATCTTCGGCCCCCTTCCGCGCCTGAGTATGAAGTAGTAGAGGACGAGCCCGATGACGCCGCCGCCAAGGATGACGAAAATGACGTTCAGCGAGGGAAATACGAATATGAGCACGGCCGCGGCGACGAAGATGACGACCGTGTATATGTCGACGAGGCCGCTTTTGATCATCTTGATAAGAGACTTGATGAAGAGAGCTATCACGGCGCCGGAGACTCCGCGCAGAGCGCCGCGCACATAAGGATTCGTCACGAATGCGTTATAGAAGACCGCGACTGCGCAGAGGATAACGAGGCTCGGCAGGACGCAGCCTATCCCCGCCACGATTGCCGCAGCGGCTCCGTCGGCCCTGTAGGCGGCGAGCATGCTCGCATTGACGGCGATCATGCCGGGGAGCGTCTGCGCGACGGCCGTGATGTCGCCTATCTCGTCTTTCGCGACCCAGCCGCGCTTTTCGCAGTATTCGTGCTCGATGACGGGTATCATGGCGAGCCCGCCGCCGAACGTGACCGCGCCCATTTTCAGCGCCGAGAGGAAAATGAGCAGCAGCCTTATAAACTTTTTCTGTTTTTTTCTCTCCAAGACGATTTCTCCTCGGAAAAAACAAGATATTCATATTAAAAACAAGATATTCCAATAAAAGATATAGCAAGTATACCATATAATGTGCTATAATCAAACAACAATGCAAATAACGATGCAACTTTTTGCCGCTGCATTTCGTCAAAACAATTAAGTCATAGTATGCTTTTCAATAAGCTGCGGCGCCTGTGCCGCATACGGAGGACGTCATGGAACGCAAAAGATCCGGGAAGAAAAAGAAGACGGTAAAGCGCATCATCGGCATAGCGATCGCCGTCGTCGTATTGGCCGCCATAGCCTTCGGCCTTTTCAAGCTGTTTGGGAAGGAGAAGGTCACGAAGACCCTTATGTCCGATTGGACGTACCGCGGTTCGATCGTCAAGATGATCGAGGGCAGCGGCATCGTCCAGCCTGCCAAGAGCGAGACGATAGCTGTCACGCAGAAGGGCGTCGTCGAGGAAGTGAACTGCGAGGTGGGAGACTACGTCGAAGCCGGGCAGCTCCTTTACAAGGTCGAGCCGACCGAGGCGCAGAAGGCGGTCGACGCTGCGAACAAAGCTCTTGACGCGGCGCAGAAGTCGCTCAACGAGGCCAACAAGCGTCTCAGCGAGCTGTACTCAGAGCAGGCCAAGCTCGTCATAACTTCTCCCGGAGCCGGCAAAATAATCGACTGCGAGGTGCGCGAGGGCGACAGCGTGGGCAAGGGCCAGGTCGTCGCGACGCTTATCGACGATTCGCAGGTCAGACTCACGCAGTATTTCAGCTACGCTTACGCCGGAGAGATAAGGCCCGGCATGTATGCTGCGATATCCATTCCCGCGACGATGAGCGTCCTTGACGCGAAGGTCGAGAGCGTGACGATGATAGAGCGCATAACCCCCGAGGGCGGCAAGCTCTTCGAGGTCGTCCTCGTGGCGAACAATCCCGGCACGCTGACCGAGGACATGATCGCCTCCGGAAGCGTCCCGACTCCTGCGGGAGAATTGATGTATGCCTACGAGAGCGGCAAGCTCGAATACATAAAGCAGATCCCGATCAAGGCGGAGGCCTCCGGGACGGTCCTGCGCGTGGATGCGAAGAACTATCTGCGCGTATGGTCCGGCCAGCAGCTCATCAGGCTCGATTCCGACAGCTATTCCGACCAGCTCAGCTCCCTCAACGAGGCCGTCATGGCCGCGCAGGAGAGCGTCGATCAGCGCCGCAGGGAGGTCGAAGAAGCCATGCAGCTCTTTGAAGGCTACTCTGCGACCGCGCCCATATCCGGGACGGTAATGGCCTGCACGCTCATACCGGGCGAGGAGGTGCCTGCCGGCGCCGCGATAACCATTTCCGATACCACCAAAATGATACTCGACGCCCAGATCGACGGGCAGGACGTGGCGAACGTTACGCCCGGAACGTACGTTGACGTGACGCTCTATTCCGGGACGGAGCTCTCCTACTCCGGGACGGTCATCTCCGTCAGCATGGAGGGAAAGAGCGATTACGGCGTGGCGTATTTCCCTGCGAAGATCGAGATAGAAAACTACGACGGCAACATGAAGAGCGGCATGTACTGCTCTTACAGCATCATGGGCAGCCAGAGCGACGACTGCGTCCTCGCCCCGACGGAGGCCGTCAAATATACAGAATACGGCCCCTGCCTGTTCGTGCGCGGAGAGGGCTGGGAAGGCGCCGTGGAGCTTGAAGAGGGTATCGTGCCCGAGGGCTTCTGCGCAGTTCCCATCGTGACGGGACTTTCCGACGAGCGTGTCGTCGAGGTCATCAGCGGAGTGCCGGAGGACTGCGAGGTCTTCACGGCCTACATAACCGAATCCGCCAACAGCTGGGAAGCTCCCGGCATGATGATAGGATAACATGAGCCTTATCGACATCAAAGACGTATACAAGATATATAACGAGGGCAGGGACAGCGAGGTCCGCGCGCTCAACGGCGTCTCTCTGCAGATAGACAGACGGGAGTTCGTCGCAATCATCGGCGCGTCGGGCTCCGGCAAGAGCACGCTCATGAACGTCCTCGGCTGTCTGGATATCCCGACCTACGGCGAGTACACGCTCGACGGGGAGGAGATAACCGAGATGAACGACCATGAGCTCTCCCGCATACGCAATAAGGAGATAGGCTTCATCTTTCAGGGCTTTAATCTCATAGACGACCTGACTGCTCTCGAAAACGTCGAGCTGCCCCTCATTTACAGAGGGACGAAGCCGTCCCTGCGCAGGGAACTCGCGGAGAAAGCTCTTGACAGGGTCGGCCTGTCAAAGCGCATGCAGCACTACCCGAAG
>JAEEGJ010009824.1_pt1 | contig 25309 bp, 16 predicted proteins | sample 8958761 | NCBI WGS metagenome assembly JAEEGJ01 (sample SAMN16246546, study PRJNA631951) | gut metagenome | biome: gut microbiome; feature: rumen; material: RS-attached | host: Bos | place: Iran: Karaj | collected 2018-10 | reverse complement strand
ATAGCCTGTTGCTCTTCTGTCCTGTCATAGTTGTATAACGTATGACCAAGATGCCAGTCGCTCGTATGTAGTATCTTCATAAGCTTTTGCAATTATGCTGCAAATATACGAAAAAACTTTGAGAAGTTGTAATCTCTATACCTATAAACTTACAATATAATTGCATTTTAGTTGCTAATTTTGCAGCATCTTATAAATTTTGATGAAATGATAGCAGATCACAACACGATGCCTCATATGTTCTGGGAGTGCAACCGCCGGTATTTTGAGAATCAGTTGCGAACACCCAAGTTTGGTCTCATGCATACCAATCGTAAGCTGGGGAAGTTTGAGTATCGCTGTGGCGAAAAGAAAAAGCCTGTCAAGAAGCGTTATATGGCGATTCTTATGTCCGACTACTTCGACTTCGATGAAGAGACATTCAGAAACATCATGGTTCATGAGATGATCCATTACTATTTATATCTTAATAATCCACGTGATTGTTCGGTCTTTCGCCGTTTTCTTCGGTTCTTCAGTTTCAAGGACTACAGTCATGGCCCTGAATTCATGGCGATGGCTCAGAAGTTGAACGAGCAATATGGGCTGAACATCACTGTGACCTACGATGCTTCGTCCATCCCATTGGCACCCAATGCTCCCAGATAATCATAGTGGCGTTAAAGAGGGTCTACGACATCTCCTTCCAAGAAACATAATCCGAATCATATAAGGAAAAGCGCCTAGTCAACATGACTGGGCGCTTTTCCTTATCGTCTACTTCTCTCTCAGAAAGCGTTTCAACAAGAAAGCAAGGAAGTATGGGAACGTATAGAACTGTCCGTTCCATCCAATGTTCTTGTAACCTAGTTTTATGCCGTATGTAACTTCTGGATAGGAGTCCCATTTGATAAGGTTATTCAATGAAGCCGTAGCCCCATCCTTAGCTTTTACCTCTACTGGAATCAGGGAATCAGCATCGCGCACAAAGAAATCCATTTCAAGTGAAGGACTCTCGTGTTTGTAGAAATACAGCTGTTCATAACCAGACTTACGGAGCATCTCGCCGACAACGTTCTCATAGATTGCACCTTTGTAAGTTCCGAAGTTCTTGTTGGCGCGTAGGTCTTCCTGCGCTTCTTCGTCGAGCGAGGCAATAAGCAGACCAGTGTCATGATAGTAAATCTTGTAATAGTCTGTTTCGTAATTGCCTTTCAACGGTAACTCCACATTGCTCAAACAATAGCACACGTTGATGACACCAGCTTCCTTCAACCATTCCACAGCACCGATGTATTCTCTGCTTCTGGCACCTTTGGCAATTTTCGTAATCTGGTATTTCTTGTTCTCCTTAGCCAGGAATGTAGATATGTGACCGTAAACGGCAAGGATTTTTGCTTTGTCCGTCTCCTTTGCATATTTTGTATTATCCTCCTCGTAGTCTTTCAACAACTGTCGCTGCAATTTCAGAGTCCCACCGAAATGTCCATTGTCAATAAACATCTTTACCACCTCAGGCATCCCTCCCAGACTCATATAGTCGCGGAATATATCGGTCATCGTGTCAAGTTCGAGCTGGGAGAAAGGTTGCAGGGCAATCATGTGCTGGTAGAGGTCTTCTATCTGTTCCGTCGAATACCCCTTTGCCCACAGGAACTCCTCGAAGTCCATCGAATGCATTTCAAAGTCATCTTTAAAACCTACGGCATTGGATTCAATTTCCTCATAATAGATGCCCATCATTGAGCCTGAGCAGATGACATCATATCGACCATCTTGGCAGAATGACTTCAGCGATGTAGCGCAGTCAGGGCATTTCTGCAATTCGTCGAAAAAGATCAGTGTCTTGTTCGGAATAAACTCCCATGAAGGCTCAAGCATAGAGATGTTCTTGATGATCGTATCTACCTCGTAGCCCATATCAAAGATGGCCCTGAACTTTTTCTGAAGCACAAAGTTAATCTCTATAACCGACTCATAGTTGGCTTTGCCGAAGGCTCTGATAGACTCCGTTTTCCCAATCTGCCGAGCGCCTTTCACTATCAGCGGCTTTCTTTCTGGATTGTTTTTCCAATCCAGAAGATACTTGTCAATCTTTCTTTTAAGCAGTTCCATATTCGTAAAAACACATTTTCGGCTGCAAATATAAGAAAAAAATCACATTTTCGGATATATTTTTCTAAGAAAATCACATTTTCGGTTATGTTTTTGGCTCAAAAATCACATTTTCCTTGTAATTTGGATAATATTTGTACGCTGCTATCACATTTTTCTTGACGAATGTCCTTATAACTTGTACCAGATTGAATAGGTCGTCTACATTTATGAATTGGCAAGTTTTTGTCCGTTTTCCAATTAATTAACAAATATATTCATCCCTCAGCCATCTTCCTTCTTCCCTCCATCCTCCTTCTTCCATCATTTAGTGTCAGCGGTATCTGTCTTTTCTACCATTATGAGCAGCCAAATCAATGACTGCTCATAATAAATACTCATCAGAGTAGCTCCAGGGATGTTTTATTTGTTTACGGCAGGAACTCCACTGGGATATCCACCGTATAGTCCGGCTTCTCTTCCATTGAGACCTGATCGTCCACAGAGTAGCGAGCGCGGATCCATCTGAGACCGCTGCATCGGATGCGAGCCATCTCCTCGTCGTACCATTCATAGTAGAGATTCTCATCGAAGTCCTCATCATCAAGGTTGTAATCCTTCAGAAAGTTCTGACGAAGTTCATCCTCATCGAATTCGATAAACCCCTGACTGATACCATCCTCCACAAAGAAGTTGAAGATAGCACTACCCACTGCGCTCTGCATTCGCTCATAGAGCTCAGGCGCACCATTACGCAGCACAGGCATGATGCCCTCACTATACTGTTCCTCATCCAGCCGAGACACCAGATATCGGATATCGCTCAGTTCCTCCAGCGAGAACTTCACCTCCACCTCGAGATCATTCACCACCGCACACCCCGTACAAGTATAGCCCTGAAAAATCTCCATCTCGAAATTGATGGCAGTCTGGTCATACTCCTTCTCCAGTTCACTAATCCGTCTCGTCAGTGCATTCACCTCCTCGTCCTTCCACGAAGGATCAATGCCCTTAAACTTCTGTACCAGTTCATCATATTCTTTGATGACCTCTTCCATCGTGTGTTTGCTCTTGTTTGCTTCGTTCTTCATATGAAGGCATGTATATATACATGGTTAAACCTAAACCTTAAACCTGTTTTTTTTCTTGACCGAATACAGGTCTTATGACGCATCTGTTAAAAGATACCCTCAGATTCGCATATTTACCCGAAAAAGTTTGGAAGATTGGAAAATAATGCTTATTTTTGCAGCGTTAAATATCAAAAAAGTGAAGATAAATAACAAAATAGATATATAAATATCAGTTTATTGAATTATAAATATGTTAATTATGGCAGACTTTTATGAATATTCTACGCCAGAACTGGTTCGATTGCTTGGTTCACGGTTCAAGGATTACAGGATGCGCTGCAACCTCACCCAGAAGGAGGTGGCAGAGCAGTCTGGCATCGGTTTGACTACCATCCACAAGTTTGAGAATGGTACGGCAAACAGTTTGTCTTTGTCCACCTTCATCTTGCTTCTCAGGGTGGTTGGTCAGGTGAATGCTTTGGACGATGTGCTGCCAGAGCTGCCTGAGTCACCTTACCTTGTTCGCAGGGAAGAGAAGAAGGCACAGAGAATACGTCACACAAATAAGAAGTAGGCTGTTATGACAAGTTCATTGAAAGTAATCCTTTGGGGAGAAGAGATAGGCCGTTTGGCATGGGATAATCGCAGACGGCTGGCTTATTTCATGTACAACCCTGAGTGGATCAAGCGAGGACTGAATATTTCTCCCTTGGTTGCACCCATCGATGGAGCACGGAGTCTTACGCCAGTTTGGGGCGAGGATGCCAGGATCTACCAGAAACTACCCGCATTCGTTGCGGATTCGTTGCCTGATGCCTGGGGCAATCAGCTTTTCGACCTGTGGCGACAACAGAACCATCTGGCCAATGCCGACATCACGCCTTTGGACAAACTCTCGTTCATTGGCAAACGTGGCATGGGAGCCTTGGAGTTCCAGCCAGAATACGCCCGTGAACAAAAGGCTCAGAAGATTGACATGAAATCGTTGGCTGACTTGGCAGAACGTATCTACACAGAGAGGGAACAGGCTCGTATCATGCCTGATGAAAATATCACCATGCAGTCATTGTTGACTGTCGGCACATCTGCAGGTGGCCGTCAGCCGAAGGCCATCATTGCCATCAACCGAAAGACGGGTGAGATTCGTAGTGGTCAGATATCCGGCTTGAAGAACTATGACTACTGTCTGCTGAAGTTCGGCAATACGCAGTACAGTTCGGCTGAACTGGAGATGGCCTACTATGAACTGGCTACGATGGCAGGAATCCGCATGATGCCGTCGGAACTATATACCGTTGACGGTAACAACCATTTTATCACCAAGCGTTTCGACCGCGATGGTGAGAGGAAGATTTATACGCAGACTTTGGCTGCCATTAGTCCTGATGCTGACAGCTATGAGCAGCTGATAGCCGTTTGCCGTAAGCTGCATCTGCCTGAATCCGACTGCCAGGAGGTGTTCCGCAGGATGGTATTCAATATTCTGGCCAACAACACCGATGACCATAACAAGAACTTCTCGTTCATCATGGAAGAAGATGGCAGTTGGCGACTGTCACCTGCCTATGATATCACCTATATCATTGATAATGGTGGCTTCCTGCCTAACGAGGATCACTGCCTCTACATCAGGGCCAAGCTCCGTGGAATCACTCGTGAGGATGCCATCCAGTTTGCCCGTGATAACGGCATTCGTCGGCCTGATGCCATCATCCGTGATGTTGTTGCGTCCCTGAAACAGTTCCGTACCATTGCTACGAAATACGGTGTTTCTGAACAATGGACGGGTAGGGTAGAGGCAACAATTATCAGCCACCTGAAAGTATGGGGAGAATGGAAAGAAGATGAGTAGCCTTGTTATAGCCATATTCCTGCTGAGCATCGGAGCCAGTTTCGTGCAACGCACCACGGGCTTCGGCTTTGGCATCTTCATCATGACGATGCTGCCGTTCTTCCTGCCTACATACGGCGAGGCCACAACCCTTTCAGGACTTCTGGCCATTACCACCTCGGCTGTCATCGTTTGGCGAATGAGAAGTTATGTCACTTGGAAACGGCTTTGGCCGATACTGCTGACGTTTATTGTTATATCGACAGTAGCCATTTTTGCCTTGACCCACATTGAAGACCACATATTGAGGCGGATTCTCGGTGTTGCATTGATAGTCATCAGTATCTATTTCGCCTTGTTTAGCCAGAAGATCAAGTTGCCGACAACCAAACGAGTACAGGTTGGTGCTGGTACACTCAGCGGACTGATGGGAGGCTTCTTTGGCATGCAAGGCCCGCCAGCTGTGCTTTATTTCATCCAGAGTGAGCCTTCGAAGGAACATTACATGGCGATGGCGCAGACTTACTTTCTGATTGGCAATGTGATGATGACCTTTGTTCGCGCCTATAATGGCTTCTTTACCACGACCGTCCTGACAGACTACTGCTTCGGACTTGGTGGAGTCGTCATCGGCACAACCCTTGGAGCCTACGTCTTCAAGCGCATTCCCAATCGCATCTTCCGCTACATTGTCTATGCCTATATCGCCATAAGCGGCGTGATTATTCTAATGACAAATTGAAATGGCAAATGGGGACGAATGGAATGAACAAAGTACGAATCACAGCCATACGCCAGACGGTCTATCCTGACCTGATGGCGAAGTATGAGAATCCCATTGAGCATACTTGCGATGTCAGGGAGGGGCAGCAATGGATATCAGAGAATGGAGAATGTCCTGAAGGGATGTGCCCTTCTGCCTGGTCATCCATGCGGGAGTTTGTAGAGTCTTTGGCCAGAGGTGAGGGGAACTTCTACGATGGCTGGATGAAGAATCCAATGAGTGCGATGATCAGCTGCAACGACGGCTTCCGTCCGTTCAGTTTCTATATTGAGGTGATTGAATAATGATCAATCGATCTTTATCTCTCTTATGACATCAAGTGGGACTCTCTTACCATCTGTAAACTCGATGCACTTTTCAAATTCATCGATGCGCTTCACATTACCGGTATAAGACTGATAGGAACCTCCCGCCTTATGCTCGTCTGGCACGAAATACTCGATGGTCACAGAAGGATGCTCTGGCAACATGGAAACAATCAATTCCATTTTGCGGTTCATTTCCTCATTGCTGGAATCTCCCAAGTCTATCCATTCATCTGTCAAACGACCTGACTCCTGAATGGCAGCATCATAGCCTGTCAATGCGGCAAAGGGCGCAAACTGGGCTGCACGGTTCCACATCGACATCCTCGGATGATGCTTCAGCAATTCGAGTGAACTCGATTGCATTCGACTTGCACCGTCCTTGCACCCGCAAAACAAAACGTCGGCATAGCTCAGCTGGTTAGAGTATCACCTTGACATGGTGGGGGTCCTTGGTCCGAATCCAAGTGTCGACACTCAATCTCAATCTTTCTTGATATAGTCGGTTGGGCGGATGCCAAACTGTTTCTGGAAGCACTTCGAGAAGTAAGAAGGGTTGGAGAATCCTACCATATAACCTACTTCGCTTACCAGGTGTCCCCCTTCATGCAGGAGTTGCGCAGCGCGTTTCAGACGAACAATCTGAATCATCTCGTTGGGCGTTACATCTGCCAAGGTCTTAATCTTGGCAAAGAGTCCACTGCGACTGATGTTCAGTCTGTCGGCCAGGAAATCGACGTTCAGATCGGAATTCGAGAAATTATCCTCGATGATTTGATTCATCTTGATGAGGAACTCATTATCTGTGGGATTCTGTGCAATCTTGGTCACAGGCTCAAGAGGCTGAGTGGAGAATTTCTCCATCAGTCGGCGACGCATCAGAAGCATGTTACGAATACAGGCCTCAAGATATTGCAATGAGAAGGGTTTCTCTATATAGGTGTCGGCACCTACGTCCATGCCCTCTACCTTCGAATCATCGTCGGTCTTGGCTGTCAGCATCACAAAAGGAATATGACTGGTAAGCTGGTTCTGACGCACCCGACGGCACAACTCAGCACCATCCATACGCGGCATCATCCAGTCGGAAATAATGATGTTCACCTCATGTTTTGAAAGAATGTCGAGTGCCTCAATACCATCGCTGGCAGTCATCACCTCGTACTTCTCCTTGAAGTTCTCGGATAGGAAACCTACCATATCCTCAGAATCATCGACGATAAGCATGGTTTCACCTTGATGGTCAGAAGAAGGAGAAAGGTGAAGGGAGCCTGACGATGTACGGCTGTCGGCCTCAGAGTATGGCTCTTTTTCTTCGGTCAGCTTCCCGACATCCTCCTCTATCACCTGCTGACTCACTGGCAGCACTACGGTGAACGTAGAACCCTTTCCCACAGCAGAGGCAACAGAAATGGTGCCATGATGCAGATCGACAATGTTTTTTACGATGTTGAGTCCGATGCCTGTGCCTGGCTTGTTTCCCTCGGCCTGGAAGAAAGGCTCGAAGATGCGTTGCTGATCCTCTTCCTTAATACCGATTCCGTTATCGGCAACAACTATCTGGAAATGGTCTTCGTCGGGACCTGCATGGCAGGACAGACGCACCTCATCGGTGGTGTATTTATTGGCATTTGTCAGAAGGTTACTAACCACCTTCGTCACCGCCTCGCGGTCGATGATGGCCGTAAACTGTTCGTCGGGGAACTCTACTGAGAAGTGCTTCCCGCCCTGCTCAAAGGTGGGGGCAAAGCGCTCACTGATCGACTTGATCAGTTCATGAATGTTCTGTGGGGCAAAATGTATCACCAGACTCTGCTGTTCTACCTTACGGAAGTCGAGTAGCTGATTGACCAGTTCCAACAGCCGATGGGCATTGCGGTTAATCACCCGCAGATCGTCGGTGGGAGAACCTACCTTCATCAGTTTCTCCAAAGGACCTATGATAAGCGACACAGGGGTGCGTATCTCGTGGGCAATCATCGTAAAGAAATTCAGTCGGGCCTCTCTCACCTCCTTCTCCTTCTCCTCGTTCAGCCGCTGCATCTCCAATTGGTGACGATGCTCGGCCCGTTTCAGTCGGGTATGTACATAATACCAGATGATCAGACCGATGAGCAGCAGGTAGAACAGCTTGGCATACCAACTCCACCAGAAGGGAGGATGCACCACAATCTTCAGCGTAGCCTCGTTGGTTGACCAGAGGCCATCGTTGTTGGTGGCCTTCACACGGAAGAGGTAGGTGCCGGCAGGCAGGTTGGTATAGGTAGCCCGGTTCTGGTTGCCCACATAGTTCCAGTCGCGGTCGAAACCTTCGAGCATATAGGCATATTGGTTCTTCTCGGGCGAGCAGTAGCTCAACGAGGCAAACGAGAAAGCAACCATCCGGGCATCACCATAGCCAAGAATCAGTTCCTTGGTCTGTGAAAGGTCGAGTGGTAATCCCTCGGCTGTATGCTCCTCGCGATTCATGATACTCAAGGACGTGATATAGACAGGTGGCATCACACTGTTTACCTTAATCTGATAAGGATAGAAAGTGTTGAAGCCATTGGTGCTGCCAAAGTAGATACGCCCATCGCTGGCCTTCAGTCCGGCACCTGGCTGGAACTGTTCGCTGACAAGACCGTCATGACGTGTGAATCGCTGTGTCTGAGGTCTTTGCATATTATCAGTGCCAGTATCGGCTCCCGGTTCATATCTGACGATACCCCGTTCGGTAGAGAGCCACAGGGCTCCATTGTCCTCAATGATTCCCATGACATTACGACTGGGCACCTCAAGACGTATATGCTCAAAGCGATCGTGCTCTGTATCATAGTGACACAAACCATTCTGGGTACCTATCCATAGCCTTCCACTTTCATCGACCATTACATTGTTGACCTGATCGTCGGGCAAAGAATAGTCGTCACCGTCTTTGTGGCGGTATTGGCGGAACTTCTTGGCAGTGGGGTTATACTGCCACAGGCCGCCCCCCTCGGTCGAGACCCACAGACGACCCTCCCAGTCCTCATCGATGTCGATGACCATAGCATCGGTCTTGCCGATACGTTCGAAATGGTTGGCTAAACGGTTGTAGAAGTTCAGACCTTCCATCGTTCCTACCCAGACGTCACCGCTTATGTCGGTATAGAGGGCATAGCAGCTGGGGTTGTCGAGCGAATGGAGATCCTGAGTCTGCATATACTGGCGCAGGCTGCCCGTCTCGATGTTCAGTACCAACACACCGTTGGTATAGGTACCCACCCACAACTCATCGCCACTGAAACAGAGGGCATGAGCATTCTGGCGGGCCAACACATCCTGATGAGGGTAATCCACAAACCGATGCTCTTTCGGATCATAGCACATCAGTCCACCGTCATCGCTGGCAATCCAGATGCGCCCGTGCTTATCCTCACAGAACCGGGAGATGACATTTCCCCGCAGACCCGTCTCAATGGTATGAGCTTCGAAACGCTTTCCTACGGGTGAGATATAGTGAACGCCTCCATAGAAGGTACCCACCCAGAGACCACCCTCCTTATCGCTGGTGATGGCATAGACGAAACGGTCGCTCTGCCGGTTTTGCGGTATCTGCAGATCCTCAAAGAACCGCTTCCATTCACGGGTCTTCGGATTAAAACAGATGACACCGTCGTCGCAACCGATACTGATACAATCATCGGCCCGTTCATAAAGTGTATGGATATGCTGGCCCACCCGTGCCAAGGCAGGGTTGAGTACCTGTTCAAGTCGGCCGTCGCCGTGCATCAGCAGCAGTCCATCTTCCCAAGAACCTATCCAGATGCGCCCGTCGCGGGTCTGGAGCATCCGCAAGCCACCACTGTTGCCGTCATAGCTAATGCCGACCGGTTCAAACTGGTCGTGCAGACGATTCAGTCGTTCGATAGCAGGACCGCCCCAATTGGTGATGGTCCATATCTGGTTGGTATTGTCAATCAGAATCTGTGCAGCAGCATTATTGACTGACGTCAGCTTGTATTGTCGGGTCTGACCCGTCTTGATGCCATAGTGCCATACCCCATTCTCCATCGTTGATACCCAGAGGTCACCACTTTTATCTAACGACAGACTGGTTACTGCAGAGCTGATATCCATGGGCAGTCTCGTAAACTGCTGCGATGCCTGCTTCAGTTGGAACACACCTTTCTCTGTACCCACATAGATGGCGTCCTCTGCTGTGAGCAGGGAAGAGATATATTGGTTCATTCCCAATTCAGCAATGCGGTAGGTCTGCACCTGTGTGCCATCGTAGCGGCAAAGGCCGTTGTCGGTACCTAACCAGATAAAGCCGTAAGGATCCTGCACGATATTACGCACGGTATTCGCCGCCAGTCCGTCGTTCATCGTGATGTTACGGTAGCGGTATTCGTCTCTTGCCGAGAGCGGCAAGAGCAACATGACACCGGTAAACAGTAATACGATTCGTTTCATTGCGTGCAAAAATACACAAAATAATCCGAACTTGCAAGAAGAAGACTCTTCATTTTACATTTTTCACCCAGAACTCATAGGGGTAGTCTTCCAGCTCAGCCTTTGGCTCAGGGTTTTCCTCAGTAGGCATGGGGATCATATAGTGCTCCTGGGGGGCACCCATAACGATGAGATACAGGTGCTTCAAAGTCTTGCCTTTGGGTATGGTGAAGCGCGTGGCATTCACATCGCTGTAGATTTCCTCGTCGTCAGTGGTGATGCCGACAAAGCCATAGCGCAAGTTGTCACCACGAAGCCTGAGGTCGAATGACTTTGCCTTCAGGTTCACGTGACTGTCGAGCCTGATGGCATTGAAACCGTATTCCTCTGGATAGTTATCAGGGCGTAGCCACGCCCCACCCATCGTAGGGTTAGGGCGACACTTTGTTTCAAACGTACAGGCATATCGCCTTGTTTCTTTCCTTGCATGCTTGAAATCGAAGTTCACTAGGTGTTGATAACCACGGAACATCTCGTCGCAAAACTGCTGCTGACTGAGTCCGTACAGCCGCTTATAGGTCATCACTGGGTCTTCCCCAATCCTGCCCTGACGGTAAAGTTCTGCGATTGACTGCCGCCCATGCAGGTCGCTCCACCACTGGATAACATAAGGCGAGTGATAGATGTTCTCCAAGTGCAGGAATGCTTTGTGGGTAAGTGTCTTGAATGCCTCGAAGTGGTAGTTCTCATCGGTTATCCAGTCGGGGTTCACCTGCCAGAGCATCCACTGTGAGGTCATCTCGAAGAAGCCACTGCCACCCCACGCATCGCCTACCGAGTCGGCAGGAATCTGAAGCTGGAAAGAATGACCGAGCTCGTGGGCCATGCAGTTCATCTTCGTGTCCTGAATACGGTTGGGAGCCACCCAGAGGCTACCGATGAAGTTGTCGTAGGTGCCGCCGTAGGCCGTACCGTCGAGCGAGTACATCACCATGACCATCATCTTATACTGGTCTGCCTTGCTGCCAGGTTCAGAGAAAGCCAACGTATCGCGGAAGAAGGTGTAGAACGACTGTACGCAGTCGATCAGGTTGTTGAGGTTGAAAGCCATCGGTTTTCCTTCAAGCATCGGAGGATTGCTGACATCCTGTCCGAAACCGCGCTCCCACATGAAGATGAGGTCGTCGGTCTGCGCTGACCGTTTGAAACTCCACTGCGAAGTGTCGGCCTGCAAATCCATTCCCCGTAGGTCTTCAGGGATATAAATCTTCTTCTGAGCCAGGATGGTACTCAGGCATAAAGAACAAACGGATAGTAAGATAAGTCGCTTCATTTTAATTGCCACTTGGGTAGTTGTTAATCATATAATCCATATACACAGCACGGCTGTTCAACCACTTCTCCATGCGGTTGATCTCCGTCTGATAGTCTTTGTCGATAGGCCATCGCTGGGCATCACGCGCCATGGCCTCAGCACAGGCCTCGGCATAACGCTTTGCCTCGGGCCAGAACTCCGCCATGATGTGTGGCTTGATCTGCTTCCAGCGCGACTTGACCTCGCTGACAAACTGTCTGTTCTTCCACATGTCGGTGAAGAAACTAGACGTATAGGCGTAGTCGCTGATGTGACGGGCTGGGTCGGTGCCAAGCACCGTCTCGCGATAGTCTTTGAAGAAATAGTGCCCCGTCGTCATCTGACTCCAGTCGAAGTCAAAACCCGCATCGAAGTCCCATAGGGGGCCAAATGACCATTTGGCATCGTTGCCTTTGTCCTTAAACAAGAAGATGCTGCGAGGAGCAGCCACCTCCACATTATATATAAACTCTTGTATCAGCAGATAGTCGATCATCACGGGAATGTCCATCATTCCGGCCAACACGTCGTAGTCATGGCTCTCAATGGCGCGCTCGAGTTCGGCGAGGGCAGTGCGGGCAAGAGATGTCACCTCCACTCCTGGCTCAATGGAAGGGCTCTTCACACAGACAGGCAACCCATACACCTCTGACCAGAAATTGTCGTCTGCCCCTGGCGAGTTTTCAGGACCATCGTCAACATCAAGTGTCAACAGCAATCCTTCCTGCTTGTCGATATTCACACGGTTCTTACCCTGTTCTACCTGTTCCGTCAGTTGATAAAGGCCCTTGTAGTCGCCATTGATCGTCAACTCCACATAGCGTGTATGGTTAGGAAAGGGAATACCGAGCCGCTCACCCATTTCGAACACGAAGGTGTTCATCAAGTGTGTCGGATCACGGTAGTTGGCCAACAACACCCAATCCTTATCGGCTGCCAGTCCGAGTATCTCGGCCTTCTCGTCGAGTTTGAGGCGGTAAGGCTTCTTCGGATACCACTCCCATGTCGAGTTACCGCGCCCACGGATACGACCCCGACCCTCATAGTTCCAGACGGCAGTGTCGGACTCAATCTTAATGGTACAGGCGAGATAGTCGGCCTTGTCTTTGCTCGTCACTGCCCTATTACCATCTACAGTAATATCCATCTGCGCCACACCATATCTGGCGGGATAGGTCTTCACAATGGGAGTTGCCGGTGCTTCTCCTGTTGTATCGGTCAGCTCATCAGGTGCCGATGGGGCGACAGGTGTGACGGGTTTCGTCTCGGGCAAGTCTCCTTCCGAGGAACACCCTGCTATCAACAGGACAGCCAGACCGAAAAGTAGTAGTTTCTTCATTCCCTTTCTGTTTAAGTCAGGGGCAGGCACCGAAGTGTCCTGCCCCCTCCTCTAATACTAACCAAATTAACCTAAAAAACGCGGTTAGAACTGCAGATTCAGCGTGATGACAGCCTTGTACTGCTTACCGCCCTTGGTATAGACCAGTACGGGCTTTATCACATACTTCTCGCCAGCCTTGCTCACACCGTAGCGGTGACCATAGCTGAGTACGAAATTGTCCTTGTCATACTCGAAATAGACGGGAGCCGTATCGCCCCAGTTGTCAACTTTACCCTCGGCACTGCACCAGAAACCGACATTTGCCGTGTAGTTATAGGCGATGGTTCCGTCGGGCTGCAACAGTCCGAGTGCCACCTTACCCTCTGCAGGCTCTGCCGTTGATCCGGCGGCGATGGGCAATGTGCTGCCAGCCAGAGTGGCGGGCTGCATGGCAAAGGCTGTAGCTATCTGCTCCAGCGCACCATTGGTGGCAAAGTCGAGACGGCCCAGTTCATAGATGTCCTGAGAAGTATCACACGTCAGGTCATAGTTCAGTTCAACATTCTTTGGCTCGGCATTCTCATCGATATTGATATGTCCGCTGACGTTCGTGCCGCTAAAGCTAACCTCGTACGGCCACTGCTCATCGTCGCTCTCGTCATCGTTCCACGGGTGGCGGTTGTAGGTGTCGGGTGTGGCCACAACGAGCAAGTATAGTTTATCTGTACCGGCAGGTATGGTAATTTCTGCCTCACCCTCGGCACCCTTCGTCAGTTTGCCGTACTCGATGGCCTTGCCGTCCTTGATGGCTACAAAGCCGAAGCGGTAGTTGGCCGTCTTATTCGACTGACTGTTGTAATTCCTCACATTCTTTACCACCTGGTTGTCACCGTTCTTCATCTCACCGGGGTCGTCGGCAGCAAGTGCTGACCCTGGTGCCAAAGCAGCCAGTGAAGCCTTCACGGTAGTACCAGCGGCAGGCACATTCAGCTGGATGGCATTGAAGCCTGTTGTTCCAGGACAGGCGGAATAGGCAGGACGGAACTTGCCGTCAACCTCGAACACCTGTGTCTTGAAAGCCTTCGCATTGTCGTCAGCATACTTCTGGATGTCGCCGAAGTCGTAGGTCAACACCTTCTGGGCATATTCTGCGTAATCGTCGTAGAATGTCTGCAGGTCATTGTTGCAGAAAAGTCGCATATAGGTCTGCAGGGGATCCTCAGGGTATTTCGACTCGTTCCAGATTCGACCATAGGACTTGACTCCGTACTTCTGTGTGAAGTAGAACTGGAAATAGACACTGGCATAGCGCATCCACTCGTGGTTGAAGTGGCGGTGGAAGTTCTGCTGCCAGGCATAGAAGCTGTCGCTGAAGGTCACTTCAGGATAGTCCTGGAACGACTGCCACTGAGCGCACTGCTCCCAATAGGCGCAGCCGCCCTGTCCGTTGGGGCCAAAGCCGTAGCGGAAGCCACAGTCCATACCGTAGCTGGTCTCCTGACCTTCGCCCGTCAACAGTTTGTCGCACGACACCTGATATTGGAACGAGTGGCCGATCTCATGGGCAATTACTGAGCCAACAGGCTTACAAGTGGAAGGTGTCACCCAAAGGGCACCGATCTTATTGTCATAGCCAGAGCCTGTGGCCACCCACCATTCGGGTGTCGGGTCAAGCAGATAGATCTCCATCTTATAGGTGTCGAGCATACTCTTTCCTTCGCCCGTCACCACCATACCGAGTTTGGTGATATTCGTGGTATAGAACTGCTCTGCTTTCTGCAGCAGGTCGTCCACATCCACACGGTCGCCCTCAGCCAGAGATGTAGAATTGGGATCGTCGCCGAAATAGGCATCCCAGAACACGAAGAAGTGCTCGCTCTGCTTGGAGCGGAACCACGACCACTTGGCATCACTGCGAAGCATGTCGATATTACTGAACTCAGCCGGTTTGTAGTACTTGTCGAAGTCCTTTACCTGACTCTGATCCATAATCTCGACAGACGAGGGAGCCTGAGTCACCTCCAGACTGGTACTGGCTGTACCGCTGGTTACCTTGATCACAGCTACACGGGGTGACTTCGTGGTGTTCTTCGTCATCTCGAGCGAGAGTTTCTCGCTGGCACCGCCTGTGCCCTTTCCACTCACAAGTTTCAGCCAGTCGCTGCCATTCTCGATGGTGGCCGTCCAGATGGTGCGTGATGAGACCGTCAGGCTGTAGAAGGTGACGTCATACTCCACATGGACTGATGTCTCCGAGAGTGTCGGAGCCACAGCCGTCGTGCTGTCATCATCACTGCTGCTGCAAGCGGCGAGGTTCGCCGTTGCAAGCAGCAGGAAGAGGTATCTGAAAATACTATTCATCTTTAGTCCTTCAATCATTGTGCAGCCGTGATTTCGAATGTGATATTATACGTCGCTGTCACGCCGTTGTACTCGATGATGTACTTCGTCTTGATGGCCTGTCCGTTGGGCGAACAGTTATCGGGATGGTTGCCGCCGTAGAATGTCAATGCATCTTCAGCGATACCAAGGAATACGTAAGCCACAGCCTCATCGCCCCAGGCGACGGGAGTTCCCTCGCCATTGAGCCACCAGCCAGGAGCCTCGCCCGTATAGGCAGGCAGGCCAGTCTCCTCGTCAGCCTTGTTACCAACCTCGTTAACCCACAACTTCATCTCGCCGCTCTTCAGGGCAGAGAAGATCTGATAGGTGGTCATCTTGAAGCACTGGCGCAGCTCTTCCTTCACGTCGAGTTCCTCGGTAGCACCCCACTCGGCATCATACACCTTTGTCAGGGTGATATCTTTCTCGATGGAAGCGGGCTCGCCCTCAGGAGCGGTCTCGGGATCCTCATAGGCAGAGATAATGACGGTGATGGTGTTCTCAACAATCTTATTGTCATACATGGCGCTGAAGTTGATGGTAACAGTGCTACCGGCAGTCATCTGTCCTGGCATCTGTCCGATGAGGATCTGGCCCTCCTGGAAGGTGGCAAACACGCTGGCGTCATCGCCCCAAGCACCAGAGAAGCCTTCCTTATCGTACCAGAAGCCAGGTGCGTCGGCACTGTACTCTTGGGCGTAAGAACCGTCCGCATTGGTACAAACCCATGCTACGTCAGCCCATGAGCCTGCTCCGAGCGCTGCCAAGGCAGCATCGGCATCGAAACCTTCTACAGCGACTGTAGCGTAGGTATCGTTAGGAGCTGTCTCCAGTGTCAGTTGGTTCGAAGCCACTATGGTAGCCTGTACCTCACCACGCTCACGGCCAATGGCTGTGATGACGATAGCCACACGCTTGTCCTGATACTTCAGGGCCTCGATGAACTTCACCTGCTGGTCGGCTACCAGATGGCCAGGATACTGACCGACGTTGAAGATACCTTTGCCTGTCTCGGCATCGTAATTGAACTCGGCAAAGACCATAGCCTCATCGCCCCAGTTCTTCACGTTACCGTCCTTATCCCACCAGTGGCCCCAGTAGGCACCAGAGTTAGAGGAGGTCATATTATCGGCATGAGTGCTGCCTTCGATGGCAAAACCTGCTACGTCGGGGCCACCTTCTCCATTCAAGGCAGCGCCTAACTCATCCTTGCTGATACCAAACTCGCTGGCAATCTTGTCCATATCAATTTCAACAGGTGCACCATCGTAAGAGTTAGCGCTAAGATAGAACTCCACGGTGTATTCCAGGATCAGGTCGGCATCGATGCGCTCGCGCTGTTGGCGCTTAATCTCCTCCTGACGTTCCTGTTCTGCGATCTCATCATCTGTCAGGGTGTGAGGGCCCCAGAAATCTTCGTTGTCTCCGCAACTGCTGAAGATGGCCGAAGAACCGGCAATCAGCAGAGCGCTCAGGATATATGATAACTTTTTCATAATCATCTTCTTTTTTCAGTTTTTCAATTCTTCAATTTTATTCAGCGCCAGAGTAACCTGGATTCTGCTTCAGACTGACATTGGCCTTCATAGCCTCGTTAGGAATAGAGAAAATCGAATAGGTGGTACTGGTCGTGGCATCCTTGCAGAACCATGACTTACCATTCCATACGCTGCGACCATCAGACATCTTGAAGCGAATCAGATCCTGACGACGGTGCAGTTCACAACAGAACTCCCATCCGAGGTCGTCGAGCAGACCACCGAGTTCGATGTCAGCACCGCCCTCAAAGGTTGTAATGTGGTTCGACCAGTCGGTATACCCCGTGGTAGCATCCTCTGGTACGGTGTATTCATCGTGACCATACTGATAGACAGAACCTCCTTCAAGGTCAGCCACGGTACGGGTAGCCTTGGCTACATTAGCACCGAAGGAGCGCTGACGAACTTGAGTGACGAGTTGTGCAGCCGTTTCCTTGTCACGTCCAAGACGGAGCAGGCACTCAGCCTTCATCATCAGGGCATCGGCATAGCGGAAGATAGCCACGTCGTCAGAGGTCGTACCATCGTTTGTTCCACCAACAATCTCATACTTGTGCAGACGATAGCCCTCCTGCTGATAAGCACCAGGCTTGTCGATAGAGTGTACGTTCAGGTTGTAGGTCAAGATACCTGTGCCCGTCCAGTCGTCAGCCTCAAAGTAGATGGGATTTTCCAGATCAGAGTTGGGGATATAGGTATCGCCCTGTTTCGTAGCATGATACTGTGGACCACCAGCCCATGTGTCGGCCAGACGACCGTCGGCCTCGTCATAGGTACGAATCCACTGGGGAATACCACAACTGCCATTATAACCAGCAGCGGTTGAACCGTAAGCCTCGATGCCCGACTGTGGGAAGCAATAGCTTTGCAAGCCAAATTGTACGGTGTGCGTACGATCGCCAGGAATGACGAAGATAATCTCCGGGTTGCCGCTAAGGTCTTCCTTGAAACAATCTTTATAAGTAGCAGCCAGACTATACTTGCCACTGCTGATAATGCTCTCCACCTCGGCTAAGCACTTCTCATAGCCATCGTTGTCGGCGGTACCCAGATACACGTTCTTATTCAGATAGAGCTTGGCAAGAGCCATCGAGCAGGCATACTTATTACCATAACCATAGAAATCGTCATCTCCAATACCGGCTTTTGCTTCTGTAAACTCTGTCACGAGGAAATTGTACATCTCCTCGGGGCTTACCTGCTGTGGCAGATAGCCAGGCTCAACCTCCTGAGTGGTCTGCAGAGGCACGTTACGGAACATATCGAAGAGATGATAGTAGAACATGGCGCGGAAGAAGCGGGCATGCGCTAAACTCTTCTGGGTAGAAGGATTGGCGGGATCAATGGCATCAATCACCTTGTTGGCATAACCGATACCACGATAGGCAATCTGCCAAGGGTTGTAAATCTGATCCACAGAGGGACCCCAGTTGTGCTTGTGTAGGTTGATATAGGCATCGCCCCAGCCCACACCGACACGTGCAGGAACCATATACTGGTCTGTACTCTCTTCAAGTAAGTGATACATGCCAAACCAGTCCTCCACCAGATAACGGTACTGGGCAGTGGCGGCACCGAGCAGCAGACTAAGGTCGGTCTCATTGGAGAGGTCGATATTGCTCTCATTGAGGTCGCTGTATAGTGTCTCATCGAGATTTGTACAGGATGAAAGGCTGATGCTTCCTGCTGCAAAGGCTATCAGAACTTTGTTTATTATCTTTTTCATAATTGACTTCAATTTTTCAATTCTTTAATCCTTCAATTCTTCATTAGAAGTTAAGTGAAAGTCCAATGGTATAACTGCGAGTGGTAGGATACTTATCGCGATAGTCAAGACCTGGTGTCATGAAGTTGTTATCAACCTCAGGATCCAAACCAGAGTATCCTGTGATACAGAAGAGATTAGTAGCATTGGCATAGATACGAGCCTTCTTGATGTACTTTGAAAGAATGCCCTTTGTGTTATAAGTATAGCCAAGCGTGATATTGCTCAACTTGAGGAAATCACCATTCTCCAGGTGATCGCTCCAGATACCTTGCTGCATAGAGGGAGACAAAGCAACCATCTTCTGCTGACCAGTCTCTGGGTCGATATACGGTGTGCCGTCGGTATTGATAGCAGAGTGCAGGTCGGCAGCGCTCTTCAGACGGTTATAAGCAATTGAGTTGTTCTCATAGAAAGCACGCTGTGCATTCAGAATCTTATAGCCGAGCTGGCTGGTAAACTGCATCGACAGGTCGAAGTCCTTATAGCGGAAGGTGTTGCCCCAACCGAGAATGACTGATGGTGTACCACTGCCAAGGCGCTGACGATTTTCCTGAACATTCAGGTTCGGGTTGAACTGCTTCACGGTCCAGCCGCCGTTGCCATCGCTAGCCTCCACGAGGGCGAAGCCGTCCTTGTCGTAGCCCACGAACTTCAGGCCCCAGAAGTCACCGAGAGTTGTGCCTACCTCCATGCAGTGTGTGGTGGTAGAGATAGGATCCCAACTACCTGCTGATGGCCACAGTTCCTGGAAGTTATCGGTCTCATAAAGATCATTACTCAGTTTAAGCAGTTTGTTAGAGTTATGTGAAGCGGTCAGTGTGGTGGTCCATTCGAAGTCCTTTGTCTGAACAGGAATGGCCTCGATCATAAACTCAATACCCGTATTGCGCATGTCACCTACGTTGACCAGAGTCTGGCTATAGAGGTTTGGCGGCATCGGCACATTGTACCAGAAGAGCAGATCCTTGGTGGTCTTTACATACACGTCTAATGAACCGTGGATGCGATCGTTCAGGAAACCGTAGTCGAGACCGAAGTTCCACTCGTTGGTGACCTCCCATTTCAAGTCCGGGTTCGGGTTCTGACCCACCTCAAGCGTCTTGATCCACTTGCCATCCATCGAGAGCACATCCCCATAGCCGGCGAAGTTGTAGATGTTCTGTGCCAGATAAGAAGAACCTGGCGTGATACCTGTTACACCGTAACCAACACGGAGGCGCAGGTTGTCGAGCCAACTGCGGGTACCCTTCATAAATGCCTCGTTCATGATGTTCCAACCAAGAGATACTGAGGGGAAGGTGGCCCACTTGTGATTGTCACCGAACTTAGAAGAACCTTCATGACGGATGCTGACCAATGCATTATACCTGTCGGCATAGCCGTAGCTGATACGTCCGAAGAAGCCGACGAGTTTGTCATCGTTTCTGTAACTACCCATGGAAGCATGATTGTCCTTGTCGGTCAGGAAAGAACCATTACCGAGGTTGTTCCACAGGAAAGCGGTAGTAGAGAAGTCTGTGTTCGACGCATTGAAGCCGTCGTACTCGTTGTAGAGATAACTGTAACCGACGATGGCGTTGAAACGATGCTCGTTCCACTGCGTGTCGTAGCGTGATGTCAGTTCGAGATTCTTATTCACATAAGTGCCTTCACTCTTAGAAGCAGAACCATTATAACCTTGGCGGACGATAGAGTAGTGCTGAGGAGATGTCCAGTTCTCACTGTCATCAACACCCTCTCCCCAAGAGATCATCAGGTTGGTTTTCCAACCTTTGATAGGCTCCAAGGTGACATTACCCACCAGTTGAGAGAATCGGCGACGGGTGTTGCCATAGGCCTCGTCTTGCAGTTCTACGGGGTTGTAGTACTGCAGTTTGTTGAAGTTCTCATAATAACTGCCGTCCTCATTATAGACAGGCTCCGACGGGTTGCGGATGACAGCCTGGCGATAGGCGTAATTAGCATCGGTGTTCGTGTATTTCTGACGAGTAACAAGTGCATTCAGGTTGAACTTCAGGATGTCGTCCCAAATAAACTGTGTATAGTCCAACTGCATTTTAAAGTTCTCGTTATCCGTGTTACGGATGACACCTTCTTCCTTAGCATAACTGACATTGGCAGAATAAGTAGCATTCTTGGTACCACCGCTGATGTGCAGGTCGTGATTGTGCTTGAAGCCTGCCTTACGGCTGATGGCCTTCAGCCAGTCTGTATCATAGCCGAGATATTCCTGAGCGGTCTTACCGTAGATGACATCATGTGTATCCATGAAATCAGCCGTCTTTGCCCACTTAGAGAATGTGACGTAGCCATTGTAGGACACCGATGCAGGCGTGTTGCGCTTGCCAGTCTTGGTGGTGATGATGATCACACCATTGGCACCCCGCGTACCATAGATAGCTGCTGCAGAAGCATCTTTCAGTACGTCGATAGAGGCGATATTCTCAGGGGCTACCGTTGTCAGATCACCTTCAATACCGTCAACGAGGATCAGCGGGGTAAGGCTGCCCACCAGTGTGGTTATACCACGCAGACGGATGGACGAGGTGGCACGGGGGTCACCGCTGGAGTTGATGACTGTCAGACCGGCAATCTTACCTTTCACGAGTTCTGCGGCATCGCCAATCTTACCAGCATTGAAGTCCTCGGCCTTCACAGAGGAAACGGCTGAGGTGACATCACCCTTGCGCTGGGTGCCGTAACCGATGACGACAACCTCGTTCAGCAGGGCATTGTCTTCCTGGAGGGTCACATCATTACCTGCCTTGATCTCCTGGGTGGTAAAACCGATGTAAGAGACAACGAGCGTTGCATTGCGGTTAGCAACGTTCAGGGTGTAGTTGCCGTCATAGTCAGTGACGGTTGCATTCTTGGTGCCCTTTTCAGTCACGGTGGCTCCGATAATCGGCTCGCCCTTCGCATCCTTAACGACACCCTTCACTGTGACGCCTTGCTGTGTGACAGCAGCCACGTCAGTCGATACGTCCCCTGCGGCATAGGCAGTCATCCCACCCGAAGCCAGCAGAAGCAAACATAGAAAATGTTTCTTCATACCAATTTGTTTTTTAGGTTTGTTTGAATTGTTAGACATTATTGAATTATTTGTTTACTTTCCATTCGAGTACGCCTCCACTCTCGCCTTTCTGGAGCTTGGCGAGGATCTTCAGGCCTGTGGTCTTCACAGGGGAAAAGTCGACACTATTATAGCAGTCCTTGCGCACGGTGTAGGGTGAGTGATCTGTGACCTCCTGCCATTCGCCCTGGGCATCCTTATAATAGAGCGTCCACGACTCGGGAGTGCGGAAATTGCCATCGTAGTGGTCGAAGTCGAGCCAATAGACCTGTACGTTGCTCACCTCGTACTCCTGATCAAACTGATAGGTGATGGCCTCCGTAGTACCTTGCTTCAGCCACCAGTAGTGGTAGGGCTTCGAGGTGTCAGAAGAGCGACGGGGCTCCCACTGGTCGTTGGTGCCGCCAGCATAGGAGTCAACAGGTGCCGTCTCAGGGGCATCGTTCTGGATAGGACCACGATTACAGAAGGTCTGAGCCTTCGAGGCAATCGTCGCTGCTGGAGTTGCAACGGCCTTGACAGGAGTGTTGGCAATCCAGATCTCCATCTGCTCGTTGCCACGATTGTTCCAAGTAGAATAGGGGATAGCACGGAACTTCACGTCTTTCACCTCACCGTCTTGCTGCAGTTCCTTTGCATTGCCTTCGAGCACCATCACACCATTCAGGAGGTTCTGCTCGTAGTGGGCAGTGATGGAAGCACTGTTGAGGATATACTTATTGAAGACCTTGTGATCAGCCTGATCCGAGCCTTCGAGGCAGAACACAATAGGACCGCGCTCTAAGGCCACCTTACCGTGATTGTCCTCAGCATTGTCGTTTGCCACGATGCGGCGCACGTCCATCGGGAAGTGGAGTTCGATCGTGTCGCCCTTCTTCCAACTGCGGTTCAGGGAGATATAATCACGGTTCTCTGGATAGAGCGCCTGACCGTTCACGCTGACGCTATAAGTCTTGGCCTTGTCCTGATACTGATAAAGGTCATTGTTAGTGGGCGAGGTCTTCAACCAGGAAGGGATGCGGAGCTTGATAGCGAATTTTCCACTCCCTTTCGTGACCTTGATGCGAATCTTACCATCCCAGGGATAGTCGGTGGTCTGTTCCAGTTCCACTTTACCAATCATGGCCTTGCCCTGTGCATAGAGGTTCACAAAGATGTCCTTGCCCTGCTGGGCATAGATATAACCAGGCACGGAAGCCACAAAACGAGTGATGTTGCCTGGACAGCAGGCACAACCAAACCATTTTTGGCGCTCGTGCTCACCATCACTTTCCAGAGGATTGTCATAGAAGAACTTATCGCCACTCAGCGAGACACCACTTAATACATTATTATATAAAGCACGCTCGCAGACGTCGATATACTTCGATTTGCCTGTAGCCAAGAACATGCGATAGTTCCAATACACGTTTGCAATGGCGGCGCAGGTCTCGCAGTAAGCTGTGTGGTTGTTCAACTCATAGTTAGGACCGAAGCCTTCACCCTGAGGACGGCTACCGATACCACCAGTGATGAAGAGTTTTTTGCTCGACATATTCTCCCAGATACGCTCCAAAGCCTTGAAATAAGCCTTGTCGCCAGTGAGAGCGGCAACATCGGCCACACCACTATAGAGGTAGCCTGCACGAACGGCATGACCTACGATCTCATCTTGCGAGAGAATGGGCATGTGATCCTGAGAGTACTCGCTGGGCTTATGACCATCTGTACAGCGGCCTGTCTCATTAACAAAATACTTGGCACCTTCAAGGTATTTCTTGTCGCCAGTTACCTTATACAACTTACAGAGTGCCATCTCGATGATAGGATGACCACCTGGACGGTGAATCTGCCCCTCGTTAGGACCGAAGGTCTTACACACGAGGTCAGCATTCTTAATGGCTACGTTGAGGAAGGTCTTCTTGCCCGTAGCACGATAATGTGCAACGGCACTCTCGATGAGATGACCAGAGTTGTAGAGTTCGTGAGAGTTGATCTTCTCCCACTTGTGAGTGCCCCACCAACCGCTCAGGCGCGTACATTTATTAGTAACACATGTCGTCAGATAGCCATCGGGCTCCTGAGCCTGGGCAATGATGTTGATCACTGAGTCGAGATAGTGGTCGAGCCTGGCGTCGTAATGGACGGCCAGCGAATAACTGGCACCCTCGATTACCTTATAAGGATCAGTATCGTCGAACGAGAAATCGCCCTTGTGCTCTCCCTTAATAAGTCCAGCTGCCAAAGCAAAGTTGTCGAAACGGCCATTCACCTCACACTCATGGAAGGCTGAAGGGATAGAGACCGTACGATTGATCTCTATACGTGGCGACCAGAAACCGTCGTTGAGATGTACCTGCGTGAACGGCACCTCCTGAATTGGAGCTGAAGGCTGTTTCTGTTTGCCTGCACTGGCACAGATGGTCAGTGCGGTCATGCCTATCAGAAAGAATGCTCTTTTTTCCATTTTCTTATTGGTTTTGTTCGTTATGTTAGCGGTTTAAAATTCTGCTGCAAAATAATAAAATAATGTTGAGATGGGATGCCACTATCGTCCAAGATCATGCAAATATCGTCCAAACCCACCTGAAAAGGGCATATTTGGACGATTTTCTCAGTGAGTTTGGACGATATTGTCATCCTGTTTGCCGGAATGTTGCTATCTTTGCACCAGAAATGAACAAGCGTATGAAAATGAATCTGAAAAAACTACTGGCACTCGCCACCTTATTTATAATATATGGCAGTAACCTATCTGCCAAGGACTATACGGTGAGCTCGCCCAACGGCAAGAATGTGGCAATAGTAGATAAAAGTCTTAACATCACAGTATCCCACTCAGGAAAACAAGTGATGACAATCAAGGCTGACCAAACCTATTGTTTATTCCCACACTGGGAACAAAGCGTTCCCACACTGGGAACAAAACATTCCCACGCTGGGACCGTCAAGGGAGCCAGAACCTCTCGTATCGCCGAGTCCATTCAGACACCATTCTACAGGCAGAGAAAGATTGATATCGAAGGAAAACAAATCGACCTGAAACTGCGTGATGGTTTCGGTATGCAAGTGAGAGCCTATGATGAGGGCGTAGCCTACCGTTTCTATACAACGAACAAAAAAGGGACGATCATTGCCGATGAAACTGCAGATTTCCATTTCCCGGAGAATGCTAAAGCCTGGCTCGCCTACTCCACCAACGACGAAAAACCCTTTGCGATGGCCTTCCAGAACTATTACGACGAGACTCATCTCTCTAAGGCCAAGGATAAATACATATTCCTACCTGCTACCATCGAGAGCGGCGACGTAAAGGTAACTATCCTCGAGAGTGACCTCCGTGCCTATCCAGGTATGTTCGTCAAGGCTGACGGCTTACATCTGAGAGCCGCCTTCGCAAAATATCCAAAAC
>JAEEGJ010009823.1_pt1 | contig 25312 bp, 13 predicted proteins | sample 8958761 | NCBI WGS metagenome assembly JAEEGJ01 (sample SAMN16246546, study PRJNA631951) | gut metagenome | biome: gut microbiome; feature: rumen; material: RS-attached | host: Bos | place: Iran: Karaj | collected 2018-10 | reverse complement strand
GGCCGAGCGAGGGGTGGGGTCTGTAATATCAGTAATATCCTGTCAGCGAAGAGTGTGGGCGAAGAAGTTTCAGCGAAGAGTGGGCTGCAAAGAAGTGGCAGCGAAGGAGTGGCAGCAAAGAACATTATCTGTTTCCTACATTACGGGACAAACACATAGCAGCCGCAAAAGTAACTCATTCCCCCCCTTGCAAAGGGGGGGCAGGGGGGATTCACTCTGCGCAGATGGATCCCCCTCTAACTCCCCCTTTGCAAGGGGGAGAATTAAGTTACCGCAAGCCTTGCTTGTATCTATCATGATACATTCTTATGAGAAGTCGGCTTGCTTCTATATTGGCGTGCACACTATCGGGTAATTGCGGATAATCATTTTTTAAAAACACGAATTATCAATAATTTATCACGAATTAACCATTAATTTTTTTATTTATGAATAATTCGTGTTTAATTCTTGCGTCCCTTTCGGTAGCAAGCGGCAGAGCCGAGCGCATGGCCATTCGTGTGAAAAAGAAAGAGTTAACGGCATATAGTTTAATTGCCATGAATAATTCAGGTTAAAGGCATTACCAACGTAGTTTCCGGGCAGGGGGCACCGCTTCGGAACGACAAAAAAAGTAAAGACTTTTTACCCTGAAAACAGGTCTCTGAAAAAACTCATTCTGGAAAAAATGAGGGTAGCTTCGACACCGATAAACGCACTCCGTTTTTGTTTGCCACGGACTATCATGGGCTCATTCGGGCTTCAGAAACAAGAAAATTTGCGCACTTTACGGAAAATGTGCAGCCTTTGGACATCACAACTGGCCTGTTTGTGAATTTTTCAGGCCCATTTACACTCAAAAGGAGGCTCCGCAGAAAAATTCCCAGGCTGGGAATTTTTCTGCGGAGCCTCTATTTTTTAGCGGGGAGGCTCGCCGCAAATGCCCAAAAACGTTAAACAACTATCAGTCAGCAAAATAGCGAACAACCCTCATTTTTGCAAAATTTCCGGCCAAATGTGTATTTGGTGAATTCCAATCGATTCTCGTTGTCCTAACTTTTTACTTTTGTAAAGAAAAACGACAAAGCATTTCGACCTGTGCGCAGCCCTTCCCCTCCTTTTCCAAAGGAGGGCTAGGGGTGGTTTGTCAATACTGTCACAACCTATTTCCAAAGGAGGGGTTAGGGGTGGTTTGTCAGTACTTTTGTCCGTAAGCGGACAAAATGTTCAGGCTGGGGGGGGGGGGCTACTTCTACGCAGATGGGACACTCCTCCAGAGTGCTTTCCATTGTTTCTCGTTGTCTGCTGGTCCTACGGACACTGGCGCTATTAAGCGTGCCGTAGGCAAAGGAAAAGGAAGTGGATGGAACACCATATCCGCAGCAAATGTAGGTTAAACGTCTCTTTTTTTATAGATTTTGTTACAAAATCGCCATGCCAGACAATTTTATCAGAAAGGATGCGCACGAGTTGGAACTTTTTTCATAACTTTGCAGTCTGTTTAACATGATAAGTATGATAGCTTCTACCTTAGCAACAGCAGTATTGGTCATCAACGAACTGATGGCTTCCAATGCGGGAGCCGTGATGAGCCCCGCCATCAACTTCGACAGCTGGATTGAGCTGTATAACCCTGGCGACAAGGCCGTCAACCTCAGCGGCATGTACCTGAGCGACGACGCGTCGAACCTGAAACTCTGGCGCATCCCGTCCGGTGTGGGCAGTGTGCCGGCGAAGGGCTTCAAGGTCATTTGGTTAGGGTCTGACGACATCAAGCCGACGCAGGCGCCCTTCCATCTCGACTGCGACGGCGGCTCCATCTACCTGAGCGACGCCACCGGCCAGCTGCTGGTCAGCGAGGTCTATCCCGAAGCCATGAGCCGCACCGCCTGGGCACGCACCACCGACGGCGGCGAGCAGTGGGGATGGACGGCCACACCGACGCCCGATGCCTCCAACGCCACCGCTACCTTTGCCAGCGAACGCCTCGATGCGCCAAAGGTCAGCGTGGACAGCCGCATCTTCAGCAGCGGGACGCTGCAGGTCAAGGTCGACATTCCAGAGGGCGCCACACTGATGTACACCACCGACGGCAGCCTGCCGGTATCCTTGGCCGAGGTGACACCATGGACCAACTGTGTGAAGAACGGCAACTGTGAAGGCAGCGATGCCTCATGCCTCGTCAGCAAGAACGGTGGCAGCAGCAACTATGTGAACACCATCACCGACGGTGCCGGCGTCGACGGCTCGCGCGGCATCAAGGTGAAAGCCGTGGCTAACGCCTCCAATGAAGAGGCGGCGCAGTTCTATGTCTACACCCCCGACCGAGTGTGGACCAAAGGCGAGAAATACCGCTTCCGCATGAAGGTGAGAGCCGACAAGGCTGCCACCGTCAGCATCAGAAACTACAAGAAGCCCGGCGACAAGATAGGCAAGAGCATACTGGGTGGCACCCTGCAGGTGACCACCGAATGGAAGGATTTTGAGTTTGAAGGCACGCTCACCGCCGAGCAGGCCGGCGAGGAACAGCAAGGATGGGGATGGTGGACGACGACGGTCTACACCCTGCAGGCCATAGGCTTCAACCTGAACAAGGCAAAAGAAGACAACAACTTCTACTTCGACAACATTTCGTGGGAAGTGTACGACAACAGCATCACCAGCCAGGAGAGCAAGGACGGAAAGTTCAGCTTCTCCAACACCACGGCCCTCACGGTGCGCCTGTTCAAGGATGGATTCCTGCCCAGCGTGCCCGTCACCCGCTCCTACATCAAGACCGGCCTCAAGTACACCCTGCCGGTGGTCAGCATCGTGGGCGACCAGCGATTCTTTACCGACCCGAAGATAGGCATCGACTGCGACGGCGACGGCACCAATGGCAAGACCGGCAACGGACAGGACCAGCCACGCAACTACAACCAGGACTGGGACCGCCCCGTGAACTTCAGCTACATCAGTCCCAAGGGTGAGATGCTGCTCAACCAGGACGTGCTCATCAGTGTGAGCGGCGGCTGGACACGCTCGCAGCGCTACCGCTCGTTTAAGCTGAAAGCCAACAAGGTGTTCGACGGGCAGAACCGCTACGACTACTCCTTCTTCGAACAGAAACCCTATATCCGCAACAAGACGGTGGTGGTGCGCAACGGCGGCAACGACGTGTGGACGCACAATGCACGATTCCTCGACCCCGCCCTCGAGACGATGATACTGCGCTCGGGCATCGATGTCGACGTGCAGTCCTACCAGCCCGTCATAGAATATGTGAACGGCGAGCTGCGCGGCGTCCTTAACCTGCGCGAGCCCAACAACGACAAGTATGCCTACGCCAACTTCGGCTACGACGACGAGGAGCTCGATGCTTTTGAAAACCTTGAGATGAAGAACGGCGACGACGTGGCGCTGAAGCGCATCTTTGAACTGAGCAAGGACATCAACGCTGACGGTGCCTACGAGGAGCTGAAGACCCTGTTGGACATCGACGAGTTCATCAACTACATGGCCTGCGAGATGTACTTAGACAACACCGACTGGCCCGACAACAACCTCAAGGCCTACCGCAGCCGCAATGACGGACGGTACCGCTTTGTCAGCTTCGACCTCGACTACGCCTTCGACCTCAGAGGGTCAAACAGCAGTGAAAATCCTTTTACCTTCTTCTACAAGTTCCGCAACGACGGCAACATCAACCAGGAGTTCGTCCAGTTCTTCCTCAACATGCTGAACCACGACGAGTTCCGCCGCAAGTTCATCGACACGTTCTGCATTGTGGCCGGAAGCGTCTTTGAGCCCACACGCGCCAACGCCATCGCTACCGAACTGCTGAACAAGGTCAAGCCCATGTGCCAGCTGATGAAACAGCAGGGCATCAACGACGGCCACGACCCCGACCGCGCCGTCCAAGCCATCAAGGACAAGCTGAGCGGACGCTCGTCGAAACTGACGAACTACATGAAGCAGTTCTCGCAGATGAAGCTCAGCAGCAGCACGCGCCAAAGCGTCAAGCTGAAGAGCGACACCGAGGGGGCACACCTCTTCGTCAACGGCATCAACGTGCCCTATGCCGAGTTCAACGGCCAGCTCTTCACGCCCGTCACCCTGCGTGCCGAGGCACCGGCGGGCTACACTTTCGCCGGATGGCAACAGAACGGCGCCATCGTCAGCACCGACCAGGAGATCAGCCTGCCTACCGGCAGCGTCATCCTCACAGCAACCTTCACACCCGACGCTCGTCCCGTGCCTCCTGTACGCATCAATGAGGTAAGCTCCGACAACGGCATCTACGTCAACGAATACTTCAAGCGCAACGACTGGGTGGAGCTCTACAACACCACCAACGAGCCTGTCGACGTGGCCGGCATGTACATCACCGACAATCCTGACAAGCTGCAGAAATATCAGATAGCAGGTGGCGACGGTGCTTCGACCGTCATTCCTGCCCACGGCTATGCCATCATCTGGTGCGACAAACTGGAGCCGCAGAGTCAGTTGCACGCCTCGTTCAAGCTGGCAGCCGAGGGCGACGAGATGGTGCTGAGCGCCGCCGACGGGTCGTGGGAAGACCACTTCGTCTATGGCCCGATGAAGAGCGACGAGACGGCGGGCCGCTATCCTGACGGCACCGACAACGTCATCACCATGAACGTGCCTACCATCGCCCACGCCAACATCACGTCGAGCTATGCTGTCAGCATCGAGCAGCCTGCCACCGACGGCATCAGCGACCTGGCCCTGTCGCCTGCCTTCAGCATCCAGTATGCGGCCGGCCGCATCATCGTCAGCGGTGCCGCCGACGGTGCTGTCCGCGTGAGCATCGTCAGCCTCGCAGGCCAGCAGAGGGCCGGCCTCAGCGCCAACGCAACAGGCGGGCGAGCCATCGTCAGCACCGGCCAGCTCACTGCCGGGGCATACGCTGCCGTCGTCACCGATGCACGCGGCCATCGCGCTGTTAGCAAGTTTGTCAAGGAGTAATAATAATAAAAGTACCATGCAAATAAGAATTGAAGACATACAACACATACACGACGCTGCACAGCAGTTTATCAGTGAGATAGGCCAGCACCGCGTCTTTGCCTTCTACGGCAAGATGGGAGCAGGGAAGACCACCTTCATCAAGGCCATCTGCGAAGAGCTCGGCGTCACCGATGTCATCACATCGCCCACCTTCGCCATCGTCAATGAGTATGAAGTTCCCCTCTTATCCCCCATAGAGGGGAAGGCCGCAGAGGGGATAAGAGGAGGGCTCATCTACCACTTCGACTTCTATCGCATCAAGCGCATCGAGGAGGTCTACGACATGGGCTATGAGGACTATTTCTACAGCGGAGCCCTCTGCTTCATCGAGTGGCCCGAACTCATTGAGGAGCTACTGCCCGACGACGCCGTGCGGGTCAGCATCACTGAGCAGGCCGACGGTTCAAGGGTCATCACCACTCCTTAGCACAACGACAAAGCGATGGATGCTATCAACGACTTCTTCTCCCTCGTCAGCGGATGGCTGTGGGACTGGCCCATGATTATCCTGCTGCTGGGCACACACCTGTTTCTCACCTTCAGGCTCTGCGTACCGCAGCGCAAACTGCTGACGGCCATCCGTCTGTCGGTGAAGAAAGACGCGTCGGCCAAGGGCGACGTCAGCCAGTTTGGTGCTTTGGCCACGGCACTGGCAGCCACCATCGGCACGGGCAACATCGTGGGTGTGGCCACAGCCGTGGCGCTGGGCGGTCCAGGAGCTGTGCTGTGGTGCTGGTTCACCGGCATCTTTGGCATGGCCACGAAGTATGCCGAGGGCCTGCTGGCCGTGAAATACCGTGTAAAGGGCAGCGACGGCCGCATGTACGGCGGTCCGATGTATGCCCTGGAGCGTGGCCTGAACATGAAGTGGCTCGCCATCCTCTTTGCCGTCTTCACAGCGCTGGCCTCGTTTGGCATCGGCTGCACGGTGCAGGCCAACAGCATCGCCCTTCTGGCTTACGAGACCTTCGGCGTGCCCACCTGGATAGTCGGCATCTTCGTCTGCGTGCTCACCGCCGTCGTCATCCTCGGCGGCGTCAAGTCCATCGCCCGCGTCTGCACCGTCCTGGTGCCCTTCATGGCTTTCTTCTATGTCGTGGGCTGCATCGTCATCCTCTGCATGAACGCAGCCTACGTGTGGCCTGCCGTGCAGCTCATCGTCAGCTCGGCCTTCAACCCCTCGGCTGCGGGAGGCGGCTTCGTGGGAGCCAGCGTGATGATGGCCGCCCGCTATGGCATAGCCCGAGGTCTCTTCTCCAACGAGAGCGGCATGGGCAGCGCTCCCATCGTAGCGGCAGCAGCACAGACACGCAATCCTGTGCGCCAGGCACTGGTCAGCAGCACAGGCACATTCTGGGACACCGTGGTCATCTGCGCCCTTACAGGACTGGTGCTCGTCAGCAGCATACTGGCCTATCCCGACATTTCATTCGCCGACGGCGCAGCGCTCACCAAGGTGGCTTTCTCGAAGATTCCCTACGTCGGCGCTCCGCTGCTCACCTTCGGCATCCTCACCTTCGCCTTCAGCACCATTCTCGGGTGGAGCTACTACGGCGAGAGTGCCGTCAACTACATCGAGGGGCGCCGCGTCAACCGCTTCTACCGCATCCTGTTCATCGTCGCCCTGTTCTTCGGCTGCATCATCAACCTCGACATCATCTGGAACATCGCCGACTGCATGAACGCCCTGATGACCATCCCCAACCTCGTCGCCCTCCTCCTGCTCAGCGGCGTCGCTGCACGCGAGACCCGCAAATACCTCTGGGCCGACAAGCTCGATGAGGAGATGGAGGAGTAGGCTCCTTTGGCGTATTTCGCTTCTTTCATGGCCGAACTGTCCGAAATAATCCGATAGTTTCGGACAATAATCCGAAGCATTCGGACAAGAATCCGCTGGCTTCGGCTTTTTCTTCGGACAAGCCTATGGAAAAATGTAACAGCCCGTCTCTTGCATGGCCACGCAAGGCTTGCGAAGAATTATTATTTGCAGGAAAGAAGAAAAAAGTGTATCTTTGCAGCACACTTTTCAATGAACATCAATTAAAGGCAAAAGAATGGACGATATACTCGACTTTGGTCCCGTGGAGGACCAGATGCAGAACATCATCAAGGTGATTGGCGTTGGCGGCGGCGGATGCAACGCCGTGAGCCGTATGTATGACGAAGGCATCCAGGGTGTTTCTTTCGCCGTGCTGAACACGGACAGTGCGTCGCTGGCTCATTCGCCGGTGCCCGTCAAGCTGCAGCTTGGCGCTGGCTTGGGAGCCGGTGCCAAGCCCGAGATAGGGCGTGCTGAGGCAGAGAGCAGCCTTGACAGCATCGAGCGATTGTTCGACGACCAGACAAAGATGGTGTTCGTGACGGCGACGATGGGCGGCGGCACGGGCACAGGAGCTGCGCCAGTGGTGGCCCGCGTGGCAAAGGAGCGCGGACTGCTGACCATCGGTGTGGTGACCATCCCGTTCTTTTTCGAGCACCGCCGCAAGATTATCAAGGCACTGAAGGGTGTGGACGAGCTGCGCAAGAACGTAGACGCGATGCTCATCGTGAACAACGAGCGCCTGTGCGATGTCTACAGCGACACGTCGATGACACTGAAGGACGCGCTGGTAGAGGCCGACAACGTGCTGAAGAACGCCGTGAAGGGCATCTCGGAACTCATCACCATCAGCTCGCCCGGAAACATCAACCTGGACTTCCGCGACGTGGAGACCACCATGCGCAACGGCGGCGGCGCCATCATGGCCATAGGACGGGCTGGCGGCAATCAGCGCGTGGAGCGTGCCATCCTCGACGCCCTCGACTCGCCCCTGCTGCATGGCAACGAGATCAACCGTGCCAAGCGCATCCTGTTTAACATCTATGCCAGCGAGCAGCATCCCGTCCTCATACCCGAGATGCAGGAGATATCAGAGTTCTTCGACCAGCTGGACCCCGACATCGAGGTCATCTGGGGCACGTCGACCGACGATTCCCTGGGCGAGGATGCAAAGGTCATCATCCTGGCTGCCGACATGGGCAACGAGCTGAGTGCCAGCAGAGCGGAGGACGAACAAGAGGACGACCACTACGAGCAGCTCATCGGCAAGCTCTATCAGCCCTTAGTGAAGAGCACGAAGAAAGAGAATCCCGTGCCCGACCCGACCTTCGTGGTAGAGCCCGCCCCCGCCGTAGAACCAGCCAAAGAGAAAGCCTCCGAGGGCTCTGAGCCCCATGAGTCCTATGAGACCCATGAGTCTTATGAGTCCTATGAGACCCATAAGTCCTATGAGACCCATGACCCTACCCCAAAGAAGCCTGCCGAGAAAGAAGACAAAGAGTCCACCACAACGCTGGGCAGATGGAAGAAATGGCTCAAGGAAAAAGTAGACGTGCTGACCAAAGAGGAGAACTGACCCATGCCCTACCTGAACCTTACACTTGAAGAGATGGCCGACGAGATGGGGCAGCTGGCCCGTCAGCTGCAGGCCGCAGGGCGCACCGACCTGGTGCTCCGCGCTCTTGGTGTGACGATGGTTGAAGACCTGCGCTTAGAGGCCGCCAAGGGCAATCTGAAGCCGCTGCGCATCACCGCCGACTACCGTTTCTTCGTGGGACAGCACGAGGTGGAGCTGCAGCCCGTGCACAAGGCCGTCTACCTGCTCTTTCTGGCACATCCCGAGGGCATCGAGTTCAAGCGGCTGTCGGAATACCGCGAGGAGCTGACCGCCTACTACATGAAGACAGCCCGCAGCATGGACAAGGGAAGCATCATCGAGGGCGTCAGCCGACTGGTGAACCCGCTCGACAATGCCATCAACGAGAAGTGTTCGCGCATCAAGAATGTCTTCATGTCGCTCATGGACACCTATTCCGCCAGCTACTACATCATCAGCGGCCACGCCCGGCAACAGATAGCTGGCTCGAACCGCATCTGGTACAACAGGCTGAAGGTCATCACCCTGCCAAGAGAACTGGTAAAGATAGAAGGAGACGACCTGCATTTGTGATTCTCCGTGCTGTGCGATGGGGTGCCCCGCACAGCTCTTCTTTTTTCTACATTTTTTATTGCGTAAGCTTTGCAGTTTGAAGGAAATAGTGTATCTTTGCCCTCAAATTGCAACAAACACAAGCGACATGAAGAGTATCATCTATTGGATGCTGGCCGCAGCACTGTTACTTGCTGTGCCGGCAAAGGCATGGAAGGGCACATCGCCCAACGGTAAGTTAACCATGGAAGTAAGCAACGGGCATCTGCAGCTGAGCTACGCCGCCCGGCAAGTGCTGGACATCGTCATTGACCAGCGGGCCACAGCACCGACGCACGTCGCTGCACGGCCCATCAGCGAGGAATACACCATGGTGGGTGGCAAGCGGCTGCACTGCACCAACGAGGGCAACGAATACCGTGTGGGCGGAATGGTGATACGTCTTTACAACGACGGGCTCGCCTTCCGCTATGAGACGCGCGAGACAACCGAGCCCACAGCCTACCTCATCCCCGAGGGCACGAAGCGCTGGATGCAGCAGTGGAGCGACGGCTGTGAGGGTTTCTATCCCTTGAGCACCACGTACAAGGTAGAGCCAGTGCGCTCGTTCAGCGGCACGTTCAAGTCGGCAGAAGGCTGGAACAACCGCTGGGACTATCCTGCCCTGTTAGAAGTGGCACCTTCCAACCTTCCCCAATCGAAGGAGCCTGTCTACGCCCTCATCACCGAGGCGAACATCGAGCAGGGTCAGAGCGCATCATGTATGTATAATGAGGGCGAGAGCTTCCGCGTAGTGCAGGACAAGCGCGACGAGAAAGGCAAGCCCTGGCCCGGACACACGCCCTGGCGCGTCGTCATCGTGGGCACACTGGCCGAGGTGGTGCAGTCGACGCTGGTCACCGACGTGAGCGAGCCTTCCAAGATTGCCGATACCAGCTGGATCAAGCCCGGCGTCGTGTCGTGGGTCTATTGGGCCTACAACCACGGCTCCAACGATTACAACATCATCTGCAAATATGTTGACCTGGCCGTCAGCCTCGGCCTGCCCTACGTGCTCATCGATGCCGAGTGGGACGAGATGAAGGATGGCAAGACTGTCGTCGATGCCGTGAACTATGCAAAAGCAAAGGGCGTCAAACCGCTGATCTGGTATAATTCCAGTGTGGGTTGGGTCAACGGTGCTCCCGGACCGAAGTTCCGCCTGAACAAGCCCGAGGACCGCGAGAAAGAGTTTGCGTGGTGCGAGAAGATTGGCGTGGTAGGCGTGAAGATTGACTTCTTCAGCGGCGACACACAGCTGAACATGGACTACTGCATCGACCTCCTGGAGAGCGCCGCCCGCCATCACCTGATGGTCAACTTCCACGGCGCCACCATCCCCCGAGGCTGGCAGCGCACATGGCCCAACCTCATGTCGACAGAGGGCGTCTACGGCGCTGAGTGGTACAACAACGTGGGGACGTTCACCAAAGCAGCCGCTGCCCACAACGCCACGCTGCCCTTCACCCGCAATGTCATCGGCCCGATGGACTACACGCCCTGCGCCTTCAGCGACTCGCAGCATCCGCACATCACCAGCCATGCCCACGAGCTGGCCTTGACAGTGCTCTTCGAGAGCACCTTGCAGCATCTGGCCGACCGTCCGGAGAGCTTCCTCGCCCAGCCTGCCATCGTGCAGTATTTCCTCGGCCATCTGCCGGCAGCGTGGGACGAGACACGCCTCGTCAGCGGTTTTCCTGCCGACCATGCCGTCATCGCCCGCCGCAGCGGCAATGTCTGGTATGTGGCAGGCATCAACGGCACCGACCAGCCGAAGGCCGTTGACTTGCCTTTAGGCTTCATCAATGGCAAGCGCATCACCTGCTTCGCCGACAGCGGTAATGCCGACGACCCCTGGGACATCACGCTGCCCAATGCCCTGCCAACATCCGTCAAGATGCAACCACGCGGCGGCTTTGTACTTGTCATACGCTAACATCAATACTTTTAAAACCATGAAACTAAAGCACATTCTACTGACCATGACAGCAACAGCGATGGGCGCAGCAACCCAGGCTCAGACGGCTCCACAGCTGACAGAGACAAACATCGATGAAGTAATCAAGGCCATGACCTTGGAGGAGAAGGCCAGGCTCCTCGTAGGAGGTGCCAACAACTTCTTCGGCGACCAAGCCGCGGTGGGTGGCGAGGCCGACCTCGTGGCAGGTGCTGCAGGCACATCGCCGGCCATTCCCCGCTTGGGCATCCCTGCCACCGTGCTTACCGACGGCCCTGCCGGCGTGCGCATCGACCCTACCCGCAAGGGCACGGACAAGACTTACTACGCCACAGCCTTCCCCATCGGTTCGTGCCTGGCCTCGACGTGGAACACCGACCTGGTGAGCAAGGTGGGCGAAGCCATTGGCAACGAGACGAAGGAGTACCGTTGCGACGTCATCCTCGGCCCCGGCATGAACCTGCACCGCAATCCGCTGTGCGGACGCAACTTCGAGTATTATTCTGAGGATCCGCTGCTGACGGGCAAGATAGCTGCTGCCTACATCCAGGGCGTGCAGAGCCAAGGAACTGGCGTCAGCGCCAAGCACTTCGCCGTGAACTCGCAGGAGACCGACCGTACCGCCGTCGACGAGCGCGTCAGCCAGCGTGCTTTGCGCGAGCTCTACCTGCGCGGATTCGAGATTGCCGTGCGCGAGAGCCAGCCGTGGACCATCATGTCGTCCTACAACCAGGTCAACGGGCAGTATTCCATGGGCAACTACGACATGTTGACAAAGATACTGCGCGACGACTGGGGATTCAAGGGCATCGTGATGACCGACTGGATTGGCATCCGCGAGGGCCTGCCCACCATCAGCGAGGTGCATGCCGGCAACGACCTGATGGAGCCGGGACAACCGGCACAAGTTCAGGAGATTGTCAAGGGTGTGAAGGAAGGCAAGCTCAACATGTCCGACGTAGACCGCAACGTGCGCCGCATGTTGGAGTATATTGTCAAGACCCCAAGCTTCCACAAGTATCCCGCATCTAATGCGCCCGACTTCAAGGCACATGCCGCCATCACCCGTCAGAGCGCATGTGAGGGCATCGTGCTGCTGAAGAATGGTCCCCGCCCAACCTCCGCAAGGGGAGGAGAGCCTCGGCTGACACTCCCGCTTGGAGGAGACGGAAAGCGTCTTACCGTGTCGCTCTTCGGCGAAAAGTCCTACGACTTCCTTTCCGGCGGCACTGGCTCCGGCTGCGTCCATCCACCCTACGTCGTTGATTTGGTGCAGGGACTGCAGAACGCAGGCATCAGCTCATCCCCTACCCTCACCGACATCTACCGCAAGTACATTGCTTACGCACGCGTAAAATTCCAAGCCGAGCGCCATCCCGCCAAATGGTTCCAGACGGAGATGATGGGCCAGCAAAAGTATCCTGAGATTTCCCTCTCGCCCATCGCCATCGGCAAAGAAGTGGAGACATCCGACGCGGCTATCATCACCATCGGCCGCCAAGCCGGTGAGGGCGAGGACCGTGACATCGCCACTGAGTTCAACCTCGTCCCCGAAGAGCGCGCCCTCATTGTCGATGTCTGCAATGCCTTCCACGCAGCAGGCAAGCCCGTCATTGTCATCCTCAACTCTGGCAGCGTCATCGAGACGGCATCCTGGAGCTCTTATCCCGATGCCATCCTCTGCGCCTGGCAGCCAGGCATGGAGGGCGGCAACAGCATCGCTGACATCGTGACCGGCAAAGTGAATCCCTCGGGCCGACTGACCATGACATGGCCTATAGCCGCTACCGACCACCCCTCGACGAAAAACTACCCCAGCACCCTCGACGACTATAGCTTCAAGGTCATGGTGAGCAACAAGATGGCCATACCCGGCCATGCTTACACCAACCATGAGGAGGACATCTACGTGGGCTACCGCTATTTCGACACCTTCCAGAAGAACGTGGCTTATCCCTTCGGCTACGGCCTGAGCTACACCACCTTTGCCTACGAGAAACCGAAGGTCAGCGTGCAGGGCGATGTTGTCAACCTGGAAGTGACGGTGAAGAACACGGGCAGCGTCAGCGGCAAGGAGGTGGTGCAGGTCTACGTCAGCGCTCCCGCAGGTCAGCTGGAGAAGCCAGCCAAGGAACTGAAAGCCTTTGCCAAGACGCGCGAGCTGCAGCCCGGCGAGAGCCAGCGCCTCGTCATGCAGATACAGAAGCGCGAGCTGGCCTCATTCGATGAAGTCCACTCGCAGTGGCTGGCAGAGGCCGGCACCTACAATTTCCTCATCGGTGCCAACGTCAGCGATATCCGTTGCCAGGCTTCTGCCAAGCTGACGGAATACACCGAGCCCGTCAGCAACGCTCTGGCACCAAAAGAGAAGCTCAATCTTCTGAGGCAGTAAGCGTCTTCTTCACTTGAAAGCAAAACTAAAAAGAGCAACGCGCCGTAGTGGTGCGTTGCTCTTATCTTTTGTGTGTGAGAGAATAAACTAGACCTTGATTTCCACTTCCACGCCGCTGGGGAGTTCGAGCTTCATCAGTGCGTCGACGGTCTTAGCGGTGGAGCTGTAGATGTCGATGAGGCGCTTGTAGTCGCTCAGCTGGAACTGCTCACGAGCCTTCTTGTTGACGAAGGTAGAGCGGTTGACGGTGTAGATACGCTTGTGGGTGGGAAGGGGGATGGGACCGCTGATGATAGCGCCCGTAGCCTTCACGGCCTTCACGATTTTCTCGGCTGACTTGTCGACCAATTTGTGGTCGTAGCTCTTCAGCTTGATTCTGATTTTCTGACTCATACTTTTTGTTTAGTGTTTATTGTTTTTACTGTTTAGTGGCTGACGCTAAAGAGTCATTTGCTCAGCGGCAGACCACAGCTTTCCGTTTCGGGCTGCAAAGGTACACATTTTCCACGACATACACAACGCCGTTCTTAAAAGACCACAAAGATTTAACCATTTTTAAGTCTGCCACACGCGCCTCAATGGAGAAAGCACCGGAAATCAAGTTTCAATATGTATTATACATTAAGCAGCCACTCACGCGGGGTCGTTCCCGTGACGGCCTTGAAGTTGCGGAAGAAGGAGGCCTCGGTGGTGAAGCCCGACGACATCGCGACAATGGCAGTCTTCATGCTGGGATTCTGGCGCAGCAGTTCCTGGGCATGGTGCACACGATAGGTGTTGACAAACTGCGAGAACGACTGGCCACGGAGACTATTGATGCACTCGCTGACGTAGCTGCTGTTGGTCTGCAGGGCCACCGCCACATCCTGCACCTTCAGGTCGCTGCGCAGGTAGAGCTGTTCCTGGGCCATGAGCTGGCTGATGCGTTCCATCAGCTCAGCAGCTTTCGCGTCTTGCACAGCAGCGCCAGCCGGGGCAGTAGCTGGTGGCTGCTCTATCCCAGGCCCAGACGGGCGGCTGCGTCGGCGAATGTATATCATGCAGATGAGAATAGCTATGAGCAGCACAACAATACCAGCAGCCCACAGCCACACTTGCCGCGACGTGAGGGCAGTGGCAGCCGCCTCGGTGGTGAAGTGGTAGAGCCACACGTCGGCCAGCGGTTTGTAGTTGTCGCCGGGGATGCCGCCCACTATTAGCAAGTCACCGTCGGGCGTGACCACAGGAATGGTGAAGGCAGCGCGCTCCATCGGGTCGGTATAGCAGAGCGTCAGTCCTGCTGGTTGCCGGCCATAGTCGATGGCCAGCACATACTGGCGGTGGTACAAGCTGTCAACGCCTATGATGTAGCCCCGCTGACGTACACTATCGACCACAACCGGGCCTTTGTAAGCAATCGTTCCCCACTGGCTCTGCATCGGTATCGGACAAGCCGTTGGCAGAAGCGAGATGACGGGCTCACCCTGTTGGCGGGTCACCTTGAAGACTGCCAGCTGGCCTGTCTTGTCGGTAGCCGTCAAGAGATAAGTGTCATGGTCTATGCGGCAGGCCTCACTACTGAACGGCAGGTCGGTGTAGACCAGTCGCCACTGCTCTAACAGCGGCACGCGCACGGCGTCGCCCTTCAGGCGGTCTACATAGACGGTGTCCAGGTGGCGGTCGCGCTCGTCGCAGCCACCCAGTATGAACGCTTCGTCGCCGCCCATGCGCAGCACGTAGGGATTGCTGCGCCCCTGCCTGACACTGCCCAGATGCTGCACCTGGCTTTGCCCGTCGAAGCAGCCTATGGCATCGTCGGCATAGTGATTGCCGCTGATGATGATGCGCCCGTCGTCCAGCTGCGTGGCAGCTGCCAGCACGCGCCGACGGTCTAAGCTGCCAAAGCCATCAAACGCGTGCGCCGAGGGCTGATAGCGCTCCACCATGAAGGTCTGCCCGATGCCTAACGGCTCGGCATGTCCACCGCCTAAGATGACCTCACCCGAGCCCATGACTACGGCAAAGCCGTTGTCGTGGCTGTAGGCCATATCCATCAGGTGCCACTCGCCGTCGGCGTAGTACTCAGCGGTGGGCGTTGGCACGAAGTTGGTGGTGTGGCCGCCCGTTACCGTCAGCTCGCCGTTGGCATAGAAGATGTTGTGCCCGCTGCGCGGCATGTTCATGCTGGGCAGACGCTCGGGCGCCATGCGCACCTCGGGGCATGGATTGTCGTTTGCAGCGTTGACGTGCAGCGCGGCAAAAAGCATGTAAAGCAACCATCGTTTCTCTATCGTCATCGTCAAGGGGACAGCCCCGCAGGCCGCCAAAGTGGTGCAAAGTTAAGTAAAAGTGGGCGAATGGCCAAATCACCAACGCCCATTTTTTCAGTTTTTCATCGGAAGATTGTCAATACTCGCGCGAATAGGCCGGCTGGTCGGTGTACGTTTCGTTGGGATTGTCCACGTCAGTGGCGCCGCCAGTGTAGGCAGCCTGGCGCACGGTGAGCACCAGTGTGTCGTTGGCGGCAACGTAGGTGACGTCTATCTGGCGGGGGTTTACGTCTAAGTTCTGCCTACAGACAACCGCCACCCGGGGTGTGCCACCAGTGTAGGTGCTCAGTGTTGTGGTGAGCCATGCGGCTACACCGCCCTTGTGCGTGGCCTGTGATGTCAGGCCTGTCAGCTCCACCTGTTGTTCTGAGGCGTCGGCGGGCATGTCGCAAATCTTTGTCATGTGCTTGCCCTTGACAGTGGGTGTGGGGGGCGGTGTGGGAGTTGGGTCGTCGTCGCTACCGCCGCACGCCAGCAGGGCCAGGCATACTGTGAACGCTATGGAAAGCATCTTTATCGTCTTCATATTGCTTGAACTATATTTGAATGATGGAAAATAATTACTTGATTCTCATTTCGCTCTTTTTGGGGGGAGTTAAAGGAGTTAAAGGAGTTAAAGGAGTTAAAGGAGTTAAAGACAAATGACTTTCCATGAAAAGCCTTTGCCTCAAGGGGTGAAATCCATAGCAAAGCTATTGTCTTTAACTCCTTTAACTCCCTTAACTCCTTTAACTCCATAACTTGCGAAAGTTAAATTACTTGATTACTACCTTGCGGCCATCCTGGAAGTAGATACCGGGCTGTGTGGGTTGTGTCACCCTTCGGCCCTGCAGGTCGATGTATCGTCTGCTGGCGGGCTGCTCAGTTCCAACATAGTCGATGGCAGTGGCTTCACCGTCGATGAGGTAGCCGCGGGCACCGGCAGTCTTCGGCACGGCCAGCCAGGCGCGGTGGCCGTTGATGTTGAAGTTCATGCCGTCGGGGCCGCCCCAGAACCATCCAAACTGCGTAGCCAGCGATGTGCCGGCAGGGCCGTAGGCCAGCTTGTAGTAGAGGTAGTCGTCGGGCGTTGAGACATCCTGACCGGTGAGGGCTGAGTCGTCGCTGCCGTGGAGCAGGTTGGTGCCGACAGTGCTGCCGGCTGAACCGCCGGCCACGCCGGTGAGCGTGTAGGTGGCGGCCTTCTTCTCGCTGGCCTCAATGAGGACGGCAGTGCCCTTTGGCACGATGCTGCTGCTGAGCGGCTGGTAGGTGAGGCGGTCGCCGCTGATGCCGCTGACGGTGCTGGCCTTCAGACCGGCGGGTAGCTGGTAGTCGACCTTGGAGTCGTAGAAGGTGGCATAACCGGCCTCGGCCACACGGAGGTCGTAAGTGGCCATGACGGGAGCGGTGCCGCTGGTGGTCAGTTCAACCTCAACCTTATAGTTCTTCGGTTCGTTCAAGCCCACACGGTCGATGGCGATGGCACAGAGGCCGTACTTCGTGCCCGTCTCGACGTCGATGGTGCAGGTGGTGCCGTCGGTAATAATTGCCACGGCTTCCCACTCGCCGCCGTTCTTCTGGGCGAAGACGGTGTAGTGGCCGATGCCGCTGGTGGCGTCGCTGCCGCTGACGCTGACGGTGAGCTTACCCTCCGACGGCTCCTCAGCCTTGACAACCTTCGATGTCGGGTAGTCGGTGTCGAAGGTGTTCGTGTAGGTATTGGTCACGATAGGCTCGTTGGCATCGAAGACGATGGTGGCCTTGTTGCTGATGGTGGAGCCACCCACGGGGTTGGGTTTGTGGTCGATGATAAAGCTGACGAAGCCCTCGCCGCGCCTGTTCTGGTCGTTGGGCAGCAAGAAGCCGTTCATCACGTCGTCAAGCTCATTACCGTTCGTCTCAAGCGATGCGAAACTCCAGTTGGCGACGCCCGTTGCAGGGTTGAACTGTGCGCTGACGCGCACCACGATGTCGTGGCCGTTCACCTTATAATTAACATCGCGCGTGAACTCCTGCGTGTGGATGCCGCCCACGACGAAGGTGGTGTCGGCCCAACCAAAACTGCCAAACGAGAAGGTCTCGGCATCGAGCTTCGTCAGGTCGAGCGTGTCGGTGACGAAGACCTCGTTGGCAGGTGCCGATGCCGTCGATTTGTTTTCGAAGGTAATCATGTAGGGCATCTGTTGGATGGGCTGGATGTAATGCTTGTCGTCGTCAGGTCCCCATGGGCCGGTCATCTCGTTGGGGTCGAGGCTTCCAACTCCGCGCGTCATGTGAGATTTGGGATTTCCGTTCAGACAGTCGCTCATGCCTTTAAAGTTCTGGTAGTTGCTATAGAGACTGTATGCCGAGCTTGCCAACTTCCAAGCTGCCTGAGCGGCATGTGCACCGGGGATGAGCTCCTCGGCACAGTTGAAGCCTACATCAATCACATTGGTGAAGAGCGTGCTCCATTTGCCATCCAGCCCCGATGCGGTGCTATAGCCAGCCTTGCCAATGCTCCAGAGGCAGGAAGCCCCGGGGATGAAACTGATGGCTGTCTCAAAAACAACCTTTCCCCACTCCATGGCGAAACATTCGCCCTGTTCTAAAGTGTAGGCAGCACGAGTCGTTGCTGCATCGGGGTCGTAAGGTCCCCAAGGCTGTTCCAGCCAGAAGCCTATCGTTATTGGGTCGTAGTCCATGGAAGACCCTTGTTTCGTTCGCATACGGAAAGTGCGCTGTTCAGTGCTGTTAGGACCAATATAGGGTATCATGAATGAATAGACGCGGATGCTGTCCTGTGTCTTTTCATCATAGGCCATCAGGTATTCGCCTAACTGCTGTGCAAGTTGCTGCGCGCTCTCACTGAGTTCGGGGTCGCAGAGGTAGAAGTCGAAATCAAATACCAGGTCGATTTGGCCATGACGATCGGGGACAATGAGAAACATTGGCACATTGTAGGCAGCGGTATTGGCTCTGTTGCCATAGTTAATCGTATAGGTCTCGTAGCGGTTCCAAAGTTTCAAGAAACGGCTGCTCATGCTCATCCATACGTCTGGCTCTTCACTTTTCTCAACTGTCAGGGCTTGATACAGGGTGTCGGTGCCTACGATGACATCGTACTTGCCCAAGGGTGCCGTCGCAAGATTGAAGACGGCAGATGCCAGATCATCGAAAGAGGATATCTTGTCTGAGTTATAGCCATTGGGCATGTCCCATGTACCAGCAATCTCGGTGTCACCCTGCTTTAGCGCCACGCGGGGCTTGGTGCTGCTGTTCAGCTTGTAACCTCCTTGGATGCGCACCCTGACGCCGGGCACTTGGCTTGCCACATTGGGGAACACCTTACTCAGTCCGCTGATACTGAACTGTTTCGACACTGGTGCGAAGGCGTTGGTCTCTTTGCCGTTGCCCTTGGCCACCATCCAGAAGGTGTAGTTGCCGCTGTGGCCGTTGTAGTTCACGCTCTCGTGCTTCTTCCAGCTCTCGTCGTAGGCACCGAGCGTCGTGGGGCTGGGCTTGAACCACCAGTAGACCTCGCCGTCGGGGGTGGCATCGTTCACATAGACGGTGGTGCCCTTCGTGTCCTTGGTCAGTGCGAAGTCGGCCTTGGGCAGGTTGATGCCGTTGTGCTCCACAAGGGGCGCATCCATCAGTGGCACGGGGTCGTTGTGGTACTGGCTCTGGTCGCGCAGCGTGCCGTCGAAGGTGAGCAGCAGGCGGCAGTCCTTGTCCGAGGCGTCGGGCTTGCCGTAGATGTGGCGGTGAATCTCGTCGAGCGTCAGCGCGCGGCTGTAGATGGCGAAGTTGTCGATGAGTACTTCGCCGTCATTTTGGGTTCCGGAGCGTCCGATGAGGATGGGGTTGTTGCCCATCAGAATCTTGCCGTGCTCGGTGCGCGTGTTGTAGGGCAGACCGTCGATGTAGAAGTGTACATTGTTCTCTGCGACGTTGGAGTCGTAGGTCATGGCCACGTGGTGCCACTGTCCCAATTCGCGGATGAGATACGTCCATGGCGTGAACAGACTGGCGCCATTGGACTTTTCGGGGTGTACGCAGCCGTTGAAAGAATATCCTCCGGGGGTGGCACCACCCGCCATGTAGTAGAACTCCAAGTACCAGCCATCAAACCCGTTTGAACCGCCAAGGCTGGCACTATTATTGTTCAAACTGGCAAAGCTGAAGAGACCGCCAGGCGCGTCGAAGCGCACCCACGCCTCGACGGTGATGGCCTCGCTGGTGGCCTCGATGCTGGGCGACATGGGGATGATGATGTCGTTCCTCACGGTGTTGGCCAGATGGTAAGCCATCTCCTTGGTTGTTGCGGGCACTTCAGGACGCTCCACACGGCGATGGCAGATGTTCCAGAAGTAGCCGTCGTAGCTGGCGATACCAGCCTGTTGGGGGCTGTACTGCATGAACCAGTGCTCGGTGCCTTCGCTGTCGAAGATCACGGTCAGTGCCTCGTTGTTCCAGTCCCTGTAGGGGTCCCACGACTGGTCGCCCTTGCGGAAGTTGCGGAAGACGGTCTCGAAGCCGTCCTTCGTCTCCATGTAGAAGCCCTGCTCGCCGGTAACAATGACGTGGCGGCCCGACGGGTCGTCGGGAGCAATGGTGAAGCGGAAGGCAGAGTTGTTCAGTTCGTAGGTGTCGAAGCAGCGGCGCTGCTGCTGCCACGTCTTGCCGCCGTCGTGCGAGTACCACAGCGTGCGGTGGGTGACGCGGCCCCAGCGACCGTTCTCGCCTGTCCAGCGGTAGCCCATCACATAGAGGTTGTCGCCCTTGCCGGCGATGGTCATCGTGCCCGAGTCATAGCTGTCGGGCAGATACTTGGGCTCTCCCCAGGTCCGTCCGCCGTCGGTTGAGCGCTGATAGACAATCATTTCCTCATCGCCGTCGTCGAGCTTGCCGTAGTAGATGAGGTCGATGGTATTGCCCTGCATCACCATCTGCGGACGGTAGCCGGGCATGTTGCTCCAGTAGTTATATTTACCAGTGCCCCGCTGTGTCACGTTTTGCGTGACGAGCGTCTTGCCGCCGTCGGATGACGAGTTCAATAGGACTTTGGTACTTTTATCGTCGTCCCAGCACACCATCGTCCACTTGCCGTCCTGCACCTGAAGGTCGGCTATCTGATGGAAACTGGGATATGTACGACGCTCGCCGAACGGGTAGCCCTCCAGCTGCCATTTCAGCAGTTGGAAGTTCTGGCCGCCGTCGGTGCTGGTGTAGGCACGCAGTTCCTTGCGCCCGGTGCCGTCACTGTGATGCGTGGCGAACACAACAGTCTGCCCGTCGCTACCTGCGTAGTACATGTTGAGGTGCTGCGTGACGGAGCCTGTGCCAAACTGCTCCAGGTCGACGGTCGTGAACGATGCGCCGCCGTCGGTGCTGCGTGCAAAGCGCAGCTTCCAGCGGTCATCGGCATCTTTCGACGGACAGAAGATGTACACGCTGCTGCCGCTGACAGCCAGCAGGTGGTTGTTCTCCCGATAGAGCTTCTCCGTCGAGGTGCTGATGAGCCTAGCCTCCTCCCATGTGCGGCCCAGGTCGGTGCTGCGGCGGTAGTACATGCGATAGTTGCCCTCGGCGTCCTTGCCGTTCTCCTGCCACAGCAGATGGATGGTCTTGCCGCTGGTCTCCACCTCCATGGGGAAGAGACTGGTGGAGTACGCCGTGATGTCGGTCACGCCGTAAGTGAGGTTCTGCCAGCCGCCCCACTCGGAGGGTAGCGACTGCTTCAGGTTGTCGGCAGCCTGTGCCGCCGCCAACATCGGCACCGCAAGGAGTGCCAGCTTGATGAGTAGTTTATTCATAATGATTACAAGGTTGTGATGATACTTTATGCAAATGTAAGCATATCTCCTTGTTAAGCAACTATCAAAACGCAGGAAACGACTATCAATTCACGGAAATGATAGCCGTTTACGCCTATTTTCCAATCAAGTAGTAGGCAAACGAAGTAGTTTTATTCCTACTTTCGCTTTCCTACCGCTCACAACCACCGTACATGCGGTTCCGCATACGGCGGTTCTTAACCTGTATTATTCATGGCGTGGCACCCGCTGAGAAAAGCCAAAGCCTGTTAAAAGTGTACAGAGCCGAGCGCGTGATAAATTATTGATAATTCGTGTTTTTATAAAAAGCAATTAAATGGCCATGAGTAATGTGGGTTAGTGTCTTTCGATGTTCATAAACACAAAGCCGCCGGAAGCTCTGGTAGACTCCGGCGGCAATTGGTTTTGAGGTATTTTGCGGTAGTGTTTACACCAGGTCGGCACGGCCCTTCACCTCTTCGAGCACGGCCTTGGCCAGAGCTGAAGACAGCGGAGCATGGTGGCTGTACTCCATGGAGCTGGTGGCACGGCCGCTGGTGATGGTACGCAGGGCTGTGACGTAGCCGAACATCTCTGAGAGGGGCACCTTGGCCTTGATGACACGGGCACCGCTGCGGGCCTCGTCCATGCCCTCCACCTGGCCGCGACGCTTGTTCAGGTCGCCGATGACGTCGCCCATGTTCTCCTCGGGTGTCACCACCTCGAGCTTCATGATGGGTTCCATCAGCACGGGCTTAGCCTTGGCGCAAGCCTCCTTGTAGGCCATCTGGGCTGCAATCTCGAAGGAGAGCTGGTCGGAGTCGACGGGGTGGAAGCCACCGTCGACGACGGTCACCTTCAGTGAGTCGAGCGGATAGCCGCCGAGGATGCCGTTCTTCATGGCTGCCTCGAAGCCCTTCTGGATGCTGGGGATGAACTCCTTGGGGATGTTACCGCCCTTCACCTCGTTGACGAACTGCAGTCCGCCGTTGGCCTTGATGTCGTAGTCCTCGTCCACGGGGCCCACCTGCACGAGCATCTTGGCATACTTACCGCGACCGCCCGACTGCTTCTTATAGGTCTCGTCAACCTCCACGGTCTTGGTAATGGCCTCCTTGTAGTTCACCTGGGGCTTGCCCTGGTTGCACTCCACCTTGAACTCGCGCTTCAGGCGGTCGATGATGATATCGAGGTGCAGCTCGCCCATACCACTGATGATGGTCTGTCCGCTCTGCTCGTCGGTGCGCACGGTGAAGGTGGGGTCTTCCTCGGCCAGCTTGGCCAGACCGTTGTCCAGCTTGGCGATGTCGGCCTGACTCTTCGGCTCCACGGCAATCGAGATGACCGTGTCGGGGAAGGTCATCGACTCGAGCACGATGGGCTTCTCCTCGTCACAGAGGGTGTCGCCGGTGCGGATGTCCTTGAAGCCCACTCCTGCGCCGATGTCGCCGGCGTCGATTGACTCCATGGGAATCTCCTTGTTGGAGTTCATCTGGAAGAGGCGGCTGATGCGCTCCTTCTTGCCCGAACGGGGGTTGAAGACGTAGGAGCCGGCCTTCACGCTGCCTGAGTAGACGCGGAAGAACACCAGGCGTCCCATGTAGGGGTCGGTGGCAATCTTGAAGGCCAGTGCGGCCGTGGGCTCGTCCTCGCTGGGCTTGCGGTCTTCCTCTTCCTCAGTCTGCGGGTTCGTACCCTTGATGACCTCCACGTCGACGGGAGCGGGCAGGAAGGCGCACACATAGTCGAGCAGGGGCTGCACGCCCTTGTTCTTATAGCTGGAGCCGCACACCATGGGCGTGCACTGCATGGAGCAGGTGCCCTTGCGGATGGCAGCCATGATCTCTGCCTCGGTGATGCTGGCGGGGTCATCGAAGTATTTCTCCATCAGGGCCTCGTCGTACTCAGCGGCGGCCTCGAGCAGCTTGTTGCGCCACTCGTCGCACTCGTCGCGCAGGTCGGCGGGAATCTCCTCGATGTCGTACTCAGCGCCCATGGTCTCATCGTGCCACAGGATGGCCTTCATCTTGATGAGGTCCACCACGCCCTTGAAGTTCTCCTCAGCGCCGATGGGCACCTGGATAACAACGGGGTTGGCACCGAGGATGTCGCGCATCTGCTGCACGGTCTCGAAGAAGTCGGCACCCGAGCGGTCCATCTTGTTCACGTAGCCTATGCGGGGCACGTTGTATTTGTCGGCCTGACGCCACACGGTTTCCGACTGCGGCTGTACGCCATCGGCGGCGGAGTAGGTAGCCACAGCACCGTCGAGGACGCGGAGCGAGCGCTCCACCTCAGCGGTGAAGTCGACGTGTCCCGGAGTGTCGATGAGGTTTATCTTAAATTTTTTGTTGTTCCACTCCCAATAGCAGGTGGTGGCAGCACTGGTGATGGTGATGCCTCTCTCCTGTTCCTGTGCCATCCAGTCCATGGTGGCAGCGCCGTCGTGCACCTCGCCAATCTTGTGGGTCTTGCCCGTATAGAAGAGGATGCGCTCGGAGGTGGTGGTCTTACCGGCATCGATATGAGCCATGATGCCGATGTTGCGTGTCAGATGCAAATCTTGTTTTGCCATATTCTAAAAACAATCTCCTTAAATGAACTATTATCCTAAATCAAATATCCTAAATCAAAAGTGAGAAAGAAATTGGAAGGAATCAGGAGAAATAGACCTCAGAAATAAGAATAATAACTCTTTATCATTTCTGATGTAGCTATTTCTGATTCTTTTCAATTTCTTTCTTAAAGCATTTTCTATATGATTAGAAGCGGAAGTGTGCGAAGGCACGGTTGGCCTCTGCCATACGGTGCATGTCCTCCTTACGTTTGAAGGCACCGCCCTGATTGTTGAAGGCATCCATAATCTCAGCAGCGAGCTTGTCGGCCATCGATTTGCCGCTACGCTTGCGTGCGAAGCTAATCATGTTCTTCATAGAGACACTCTCCTTGCGGTCGGGACGAATCTCGGTAGGCACCTGGAATGTGGCACCGCCGATACGGCGGCTCTTCACCTCCACCTGCGGGGTGATGTTGTCGAGGGCCTGCTTCCAAATCTCCAGCGGAGTCTTCTCGGCATCCTTCATCTTTCCCTTCACTATCTCGAGGGAGTTGTAGAAAATCTCATACGACTTGGTCTTCTTGCCGTCGTACATCAGGTGGTTCACGAACTTCGACACCTTTGTGTCGTTAAATACGGGATCCGGCAGGATCACACGCTTCTTTGGTTTTGCTTTTCTCATTGTTTGTTTTTACTGTTTTTGTCTGCCAGGGCTGTTCTCTTCTTTTGTCTTCAACGCCCACACTCGGGCATTTACTCAACCTTTTCTTAAGATTTCTCCAGCAAAACGATTCTTTCTCTTTGGTTGGACAGGTTGCTTGTCTGTCTCTTTTGTTGGGACAGGCCGCTTGTCTGTCCGTAATCTGAGTTTTGTAAGTTTTTGAGTTTTTGAGTTTTTTTGAGCTATAGAGTTCTTCTTTTATTTGTATCCTGATAATCTCATCATCAGTTTTTTCCTCCTCCCGGTTCTGAGCCTGCTCATCACCGAGCACTCATGGAACCTAAAAACTCAAAAACTCACTTCACTCTTCTTACTTTTTCTTGGCGTTCTTCTGAGCCTTCGGACGCTTGGCACCGTACTTCGAGCGGCGCTGCAGGCGGTTGGCCACACCGGCGGTATCGAGCGTACCGCGGACGATGTGATAACGCACGCCGGGGAGGTCCTTCACACGACCGCCGCGCACCAGCACGATGCTGTGCTCCTGCAAGTTGTGTCCCTCTCCGGGAATGTAACTGTTGACTTCCTTCTGGTTAGTCAGACGAACACGGGCTACCTTACGCATAGCCGAATTAGGCTTCTTAGGTGTCGTGGTGTAGACAC